>Ga0255426_10177_pt1 | contig 12911 bp, 13 predicted proteins | sample ANMaggSeSYBR02J9_FD_182666 | JGI IMG/M metagenome (GOLD analysis project Ga0255426, IMG submission 182666) | Sediment cell enrichment communities from methane seep in Santa Monica Basin, California, United Staets - ANME aggregate JGI... | ecosystem: Environmental > Aquatic > Marine > Cold seeps >...
TATTTAGTGAAGTGTATGTGACATGTAAATCATAAAAGAGATGAAAATGTTCAAGAGTCTGAAATTATATAAAAATTTTGGTTTCACTCTTATCGAATTGATGATTGTTATCGCTATCATTGGAACTTTGGCCGGCCTAGCCGTTCCCTCTTATATAAATTACATAGAAAGAACAAAAATGCTTCGAGTCATATCAGAAATCAGATTAATCGAAAAAGAATTGTTCGCTTATCAAATGGAGCACAACACGCTTCCTGATAATCTTGATGAAATTGGATTGGGAAACCTGAGAGATCCCTGGAATAATCCTTATGAATATCTGCCTGTTGCAGGTACCCCAAAGGGAAAACTGCGTAAAGATCATTTTATGGTTCCGGTTAATACTGATTTTGATCTCTATAGTAAAGGACAGGATGGCAAAAGCCGCTCTCCTTTTACGGCTAAGGCCAGCAGGGATGATATCGTTCGAGCGAATAACGGCCAATATGTAGGATCTGTTGCCGGTTATAATTAGAGGAGGTTTAAGAATATGAAGATTGGTGGTTCATTTTTTCGAAGCAAGGTCGCGCAAAGAATTTTCTTTTTATTTATTTTGTGCGCAATGCTCCCTGTTATAGTCCTGTCTTTTTTATCTTATACCCAGGTTTCAAAACAGCTTAAAAGTCTTAGTCTTAACCGTCTTAAAACCTCAGTAAAAGCACACGGCATGTCGATCTATGAAAGATTTTTATTTCTTGAAACAAATATGCAGATGATTGCCTCAGGGGATTTTAAAGACAACAAATATCTTCCGGAAATATATTCAACAGATGATTTTAATAAAAAAATACTACAGCGATTTGAGGGTTTAGCTTTAATAAAAACATCTAAAGAATTAAATCTGCTGTACGGCCGTTTTAAAGACCTTCCTAATGATTTTATTGATAAAGCTTTGACCATTGGTGATGATAAAACAACCCTTGTTTTTAAGACCTCTCAAAACAGGACACCTGCTAAAGTATATATGCTGATAAAAACCATCCCCGATAATACCGGCATTAAAGTCCTGGTGGGAGAGATCAATATTTCATATTTATGGGGTATAGGACATGACAATATCTTACCGCGTAAAACCGACCTTTGTATCGTGGACCAGGTTAGAAAAGTTCTCATCACTTCCTTTCCTCCAACCGATGACCTGCTGCATCAAGTCACTGTAAAAATTGATGGCACAACCCCTCTGGCTTTTAAGTATAAAGATGGGGAAAATACCTATTTTGCAAGTTATTGGCCCATGTTTTTAAAATCAAGATTTGATGCACCAAGTCTAAATGTTATTTTAAGAAGCAATAGTTCTGATGCGCTTGTTCCCCTTTCAAACTTTAAAAAGACCTTTCCTCTTGTACTGCTTTTGTCTCTTTGGATTGTATTGCTTTTAAGTATTATTCATATCCGCAAAAGCCTTGTGCCTCTTGAAAAACTTAAAGAAGGAACTCGAAGGGTCGCTAAACAGGATTTTAAAAATCGAGTGATCGTTACAAGCCATGACGAGTTTGAAGACCTTGCTGATTCTTTTAACTCAATGTCAGAGCAGCTTGATCAACATTTTGTTGCCTTATCAACCCGAGCGGATATTGACAGGGCAATATTATCTTCCCTGGATACAAAAAAAATTATCTATACCGTTCTGAAAAGAATGTTTATCTTTTTTTCGTGCGATTCCATCAGTGTAAATCTTGCTGTTGAAAAGCAGCCAAATACTTTCCATGCCTATATATCAACCGATATCAAGGTGCGTAAACCCTTTGAAGAGTTCTTTCGTATTACCCCTGAAGACAAAGAGATATTATCTCTTAATTCAAAACATTTGATTGTTCATACAAAAAAAAACAAACCTGGGTTTCTGTCTAAAGCCGACAATCGAACCGGACATTTATTCTTAGTTCTGCCTTTATTTTTTGATGGTGTTTTAAAAGGAACCATCGCACTGGGTTATTCAAAAGAAAAATCATTTTCTGATAATGATTTAAAACATGCCCATCAAATGGCGGATCAAATGATGGTTGCCCTTTCCAATTCATCCCTGGTTGAAGACCTGGAAAAACTGAACATAGGAACTTTAGAAGCATTGGCACGGGCCGTAGACGCAAAATCCGCCTGGACTGCAGGTCACTCTGAAAGGGTAACAGATCTGTCATTAAAAATAGCTAAAGTGATGGGATTTACAACAGAAGAACTCGAGGTGTTGCGGAGAGCAGCTTATCTGCATGACATCGGAAAAATAGGAGTTCCTCTTGCAATACTTGATAAACCAGGCAAATTAAATGATGAAGAATTCAATAAAATTAAAGATCACCCCTTGATAGGGTTACGAATTTTAGAGCCCATCAGTGCCTATGAGGATGTATTGCCCATGGTATCGCAACATCATGAAAAATTTAACGGTAAAGGGTATCCCTATGGTCTGTCGGGTGAGGACATCGCTTTAGGAGCAAGAATTCTCGCAGTGGCAGATGTCTATGATGCAGTGGTATCAGATAGGCCCTATCGAGATGGCTGGGTTGAAGAAAAAGCCATTAAAATGATAACCGAGGAGTCAGGCAAACATTTTGATCCAAAGGTTGTGAATGCATTTTTAGCTGCAATTTAATAATTTATGCATAGATCATTTGATTTTGATTTATTATTAAATAGGAAAAGAGATGAAAAAGAAAAAACCATTACGCTTAATTAAGAAAGCAATCCTTGCAATGGTCTGTTTTATTCTCATCACCTTTTGTATTGCAGGTTGTAAACAAAAAAGTTCTGATCCATTCCCTTCTATTCTTATTGGAACATGGGTTACGCAGGAACCCCGATACAAAGACAGATACATTGAGATCAATGAAGGAGAAATCATCTTTGGAACCGGAGGGAATCAATCCAATACATTTTTTATTGATAGCATAAAAAAAGGGGATCAAGTAGCAATCACCGAATGGACCTTGTTTTGTCAGGACATGGAAGAAACTCTTTTTGAAATAGTCATATTTTATAACGCTGGTACAAAGAGTGCTTCAATAACGTTAAAACATAAGGAAAAAATTGTCTGGCATAAAGTTGAAGAATAAATTAACTTGAAAACTTCTATCCCTTATACCTTATGCCTTGAAAAGAGTCTCTTTTTTCAAAAGTATGTTGAATCATGTTAAAAGTTTCCCTGTATCGGGCCGCCCACATGGGAACTCTCAGCTCATCCGAGTGTGGATCTCCTGTGATTCGCTGGATAATAATCTCTTTTGGCAGCAATTCCAGAAAATCACAAACCATATTTACATATTCATCCTGTTCCATGGGGATATAATCCCCGTTTTTCCACATTTTGTCCAGAACGGTTCCCTTGATGACATAGAGAAGATGGATTTTTATCCCGTTAATACCACTGCCTGCCAATATTTTTGCAGTTTCACGCATCATCTTTTTATCTTCCCCGGGAAGCCCGAGAATCACATGGGTGCAAATATTTATCCCTCTGCCCCGGGTTAACCGCACAGCTTTGGAAAACTCTTTAAACCCATGGCCCCTGTTAATTATCTTAAGCGTTGCATCATGGACAGATTGGAGGCCATACTCAAGCCAGACCAGATAATTTTTTGTATAAGACTCTATTAAATCAAGCTTTTGTGCATCAATACAATCCGGTCGTGTTCCAATGGCCATTCCCACCATACCATCACAAGAAAGTGCTTCATCAAACATTTGTTTCATATGTTCGCAAGTGGTGTAGGTGTTTGTAAAAGATTGAAAATAGGCCAGAAATTTTTTAGCCTTATATTTTTTTATCATTCCGATCTTACCGCTTTTAATCTGCTCTTTTATGGAAACTCCCCTGGCAAACATACCGGAACCAGACCCCTTTGAATTGCAATAAATACACCCTTTTCGGGAAAGCAACCCGTCCCTGTTGGGACATGACAGCCCTGCATCAATAGAAATTTTTTGTACCCTCTGGCCAAACAATTGCCTTAAATAGGTATTATAATCTGAATACCGTTTTGTTTTATCCATTCAACACATCCCGCTAAAGTAAAGTCTTTTCTTTAAAATATCCTGTTTTAAATTCCCTTCTGGTTATTTACCATTAACAGCAATCAAAAATCAATTGACCAAAGCATCAAGTAATTATATATTATCAGGTTATGAATTTAAACTTCAAAACATATGATGTCATTGTTATCGGTGCCGGTCATGCCGGATGCGAAGCTGCCCTTGCCTCTGCGCGCATGGGGTGTAATACGCTTCTTTTAACCATTGACATGGATAAAATAGCCTCCATGCCCTGCAGCCCTTCAATAGGCGGCATGGCAAAAGGACAGCTGGTTAAGGAAATTGATGCCCTTGGCGGACAAATGGCAAAAATAACAGATTCTTCAGCCATTCAATACAGGACATTAAATACACGCAAAGGCCCTGCGGTTCATTCCACAAGAACTCAAAATGATAAAGCCCTGTATTCAAAAAATATGAAGGCCGTCATTGAAACAACAAATAACCTTGATTTAAAACAAGCCATGGCCCAGGAACTCGTGCTTGAAAACAACACTGTGACAGGTCTTATTGATCAAACAGGTTTTGAATACTCAACAAGAACCATTGTCATTGCAACGGGAACATTTCTTAAAGGACTGGTTCACATCGGGGCATCAAAAATTGAAGCCGGCAGGGCCGGAGAATTTGCATCTATCGGCCTTGCACAAAATCTTGCAACGCTTGGGTTTAACATCGGAAGAATGAAAACCGGGACACCGCCACGGCTTCATGCAGATACCATTGATTTTTCCAAATTCAAGATCCATAATTCAGAAAGCCATCCCAAACCATTCTCTTTTTCAACAACTCATATTACCAATCCCATGCTGCCAAGCTTTATGGGCAATACAAATCAAAAAACCCATGAAATTGTCAAACTGAATCTAAAGCATTCAGCACTTTATGGCGGTCATATCAAGGGAAAATCTGCCAGGTATTGTCCTTCTTTTGAGGATAAAATCGTCAAATTTCCAGGCAGGGAGAGTCACCATGTCATCCTTGAATATGAAGGCATTGACTCAAAGGAAATTTATGCTTCAGGACTTGGCAACAGTCTGCCTTTGGGAATCCAGTATAAGGTTGTCAGATCTGTTCAAGGTCTTGAGGCAGCCAAAATCATGAGACCTGCCTATGCCATTGAATATGATTATGTAAATCCTCTGGAATTATCTGCCGCTCTTGAAACAAAAAAGATAAAAGGCCTTTTTTTTGCCGGACAGATTAACGGCACCTCCGGGTATGAAGAAGCCGGTGCTCAAGGGTTGTGGGCAGGCATTAATGCCGCCTGTACTGTCCAGAAAAGAAAACCTTTTATCCTTGATCGCTCCCAGGCGTATATGGGTGTTATGGTGGATGATCTTGTAACAAGGGGAACAAATGAACCTTACCGGATGTTTACCTCAAGGGCTGAATACAGGCTGTTACTCAGAGAGGACAATGCCGACTTAAGGTTATCCATGATTGGAAATGACCTGGGTCTTGTTGATGATGATACCTTAAAATTCTGCATTGAAATCCAGGCCCAGACTCAAAAAGAAATCCAGCGCATTAAAAAAACCATCGTAAAACCCACCCAGGCGGTGAATGATTTTTTACAGGCCAACGGCACAAATCAAATTTCAAACGGGGTGAAACTTGAGCAGCTCTTAAAAAGAGCTGAACTTAATTATATCTGCCTAAAAGAAATCTGCCCGCCACCAAAGCCTGTTTTGGAAAGGACTGAGCAACAGGTTGAAATCCAGATAAAATATGAAGGATATATCCTGCGGCAGCTCAATGAAATAAAAAAATATAAAAACCTTGAAAAAATAAACATCCCGCAAAATTTTAAATATTCCAAAGCCCATGGTCTTTCAAACGAACTGAAGGAAAAGCTGTGCCAAATCCTTCCCAAATCATTGGGCCAGGCATCCAGGATTGACGGGATGACACCGGCGGCCATATCTGTATTAATGGTTGCAATTTGCGCATTTCAAAATAAAAACAAAGCTTGACTTGAATAATTATAATCTTACTATTAAGAAACATAAATAATTAAAATGATTGAATTAAAATCATAAAAGGATTAACACATGGCCGATGATTATTACAATATATTAGGTGTTGATAAAAAAGCCGGTGCATCTGAGATAAAAAAAGCCTATCGAAAACTTGCATTGAAATATCATCCTGACAAAACAAAAGGTGATAAAGCACTGGAAGATAAATTTAAAAAAATCAGTGAAGCATATGCTGTTTTAAGTGATCCTGAAAAAAGAAACCAGTATGACACTTATGGATCAGCCGATTTCCAGCAACGATTCTCCCAGGAAGATATTTTCAGGAACTTTGATCTGGGTGATATTTTAAAGGGCTTTGGATTTGGCGGTTCCCGGGGCGGTGGATTTTCTTCGGCCTTTGGAGGAGGTAGGCAACGAGGTGGCTGTTCCGGCATGGGAGGCAGCCCTTTCTTTCAAAATATGGGGGGCAGTGGCTCTGGACAACAGCAACAGCCTCAGATGAAAGGCAAAGACATTGAATATGAAATCCCTTTAACCCTCCATGAAATTATCAATGGTACTCAAAAAACGATTACCATCAACCAGGGCGGCACTGCCAAGGCAATCCAGGTAAAAATTCCCAAAGGACTGACCCGGGGCAAAAAAATCAGACTTACCGGGAAAGGTGAAATAAGTCCCCATGGAGGCCCTCCCGGCAATCTCTATATAAAATCCAACCCCATCCCTTCAAACGGGTATACCATTGAAGGAAATAACATATTGCTTTCAAAAAAGGTTTTGCTCACCCAGGCACTGCTCGGGGATACGATAGAAGTACAAACACCGGACAGAATAGCCATCAATCTTAAGCTTCCTGCCGGAACAAATCACAAAGCAAAAATGCGAGTACCCAAACACGGAATTCCCCAAATAAAAGGAAATGGTTGCGGAGATCTCTTTGTTGTGATTAATATAACCATGCCCAAAACGCTGACAACAAAACAAAAAGAGATTATTCAACAATTAGAAAAAACAGGATTATAACCTAAAGGTCACACGTAAATTATATTATGCCTGAATTCATTCCCTTAATCTCAGAACATGAAATCAATAAACAAATTCAAAAAACCGGGCAGGAGATCTCCAGTGATTATAAAAAAAAAGATCTGGTTTTAGTGGGTGTATTAAAAGGATCATTTATTTTTTTATCAGACCTTACCCGGCAGATTTCCATTGATCATGATATTGATTTTATTGGCGCTTCTTCCTATGAAGGGACGTCCTCATCCGGACAAATCGTTTTCACCAAGCAGCCGGATTTAGAGCTTGAAAACAGAGATATTCTGCTTGTGGAAGATATCGTGGATACAGGGAATACACTCTTAAAAATAATTGAATTTATACAATTATTAAATCCTAAATCCATTAAAATTTGCACTTTAATTGACAAACATGAGCGACGTGAGGTAAAAATTAATGTTGACTATTCATGCTTTTCACTTGATAAAGGGTTTATTGTCGGGTTTGGACTGGACTATAATGAAAAATATAGGAACCTGCCTGCCATATACGACCTAAAACTATAGGAATAAGGGGAATCCAATGATTATTACCTGTAATAAGTGTTCAACTAGTTTCAACCTTGACGATTCTCTTGTCAAAGAAGACGGCTCAAAAGTCCGTTGCAGTGTTTGTAAAAATATTTTCACAGCATATCCATTGCCCTTAGAATCGGAACAAGAGCCTGAAGAAAGCCTGACTCTTAAATCCGATATAGATGATGGCGACACCCTTGAAGAATCGTCTGACTTTGAATTGGAAGACAACGACTTTTCTTTTGAAGAAGATTCCGATCTTGCAACCGAAAGTTCTGATCTTGAGATGGATGAGACTGACCTTGAAGTCGATGATGATTTTTCCTTTGAAGACAGTGAATTGGAAATTGATGAAGATGGCGAATCCCAAGAGCTTGAACTGGAAGAAAGCCATTTGGAATTTGAGGATAACGGCATTGAATTTGGAGACTCTGAAGAAGATTTAGACGAAATTGAATTTGAAACCATTGAAGACGATGAACCCGCTAATTTACTTAGTGAAGACAGTGAGCCATCTTTGGAGATAGATGATGAAACAGATTTCCAGACAGATTTTGAGCCTCTCGAGGAAAGTCCTAAGGATGATGCATTAGCCGATGAAAATGAATTTGAGCTTGAGTTCGATGTTGAGGACAATCCTGAAGAAATAATTTCAGATATCCCATATGAAGAAACAGGTGAAAAAACAGATGAAATACCTCTTGAAATAGAACCAGAACCTGACAAAGAGGATGCTGACCTTTTTCTTGAAGAAAGCAAGTTAGAAGAAGAGGAGCCACCCCTTATCACACCGGAAGAGGATTTTTCAGAATATGATGAAGTGTTGGAACAGGAAACCGAACCGGATGATGATTCTATTGAAGAAAAAACCATAGAAATAGAAGATATTCAGGAGAAAGAAGAAGTACCCGTTGAAAAACCGGACCCTATTATGGACACGACACCAAGATCCAGAAGAAGAAAAAAGAAACCTCTTGTCGGCACACCTGTTCTCGTAATACTGCTGATCTTTTTTTTGGTTATCGGGGCCTATATTGCCAGTGTCATGACCGGATATAAAATACCCTACATATCTGACATTCAAATCCCTTTTATTGAACAATACTTTAAAAAAGATGTTCCGAAAGCATCAGAAGCCAAGCCTGTTCCCAATCAAAAAAGTGTGAATGGAAGATTTGTCACCAATTCAACTTCCGGCACCCTGTTTGTTATTACAGGAAGAGTGGAAAATCCTTCAAATATTGCTTACAGTCATATCGAAATTCGAGGGGCATTGATCACAAAAGGCAAGAAGGAAGCAAAAACAAAAAATGCCTTTTGCGGAAATATTATAACAGAAGAAATGCTCAAAACGGGAAATATCTCAGACATTAATAAGCTCCTTGCTGTAAAGACGGGAAACCATAACTCAAATGTCAATGTAAAACCTGGAGCCAGTGTTCCTTTCATGGTTGTATTTTCGGATCTTCCTGAAAAATTACAAAATTTTACCGTTAAAGTGATCAAGTTTGAAAAGGCAAAAGACAGTTAATTTATTATTGACAATTAAGACCCACCCATGATATCTTTTCCGGGTTTTTTGGCGACGTAGCTCAGTTGGTCAGAGCATGCGGCTCATATCCGCAGAGTCCGGGGTTCAAGTCCCTGCGTCGCTACCAAGATTTTACAATGCCCCCTACTTAAGGGGGCTTTGCTGTTTCTGGGGGTCTATTAGCAGATTTTGGCACAAAAAGGATGTCATTATGTGTTATCTGCTTCAAAGACAATCAGGTTATTGTTTTAGATTAATCATCCCTCCAGACCTTAAATCAACCATTGGTATTAGTGAAATGAGAAGGAGTCTTAAAACTGGATCATTATGCCTTGCAAGGGAACGAGCTTTTCTGTTATCAGGAAGGCTTAAAAAACTCTTTCGATTGCATCAAGTTGTTTGAAATCTGGAATGCCGCGTACCGACCTGTTCCAATGTCACCGCGATTAATAACGTTCAACCCGATATTCCAACTTCCTTCCGTAAGATTAACTGTATAGTCCACCCACAAACCACTCCATGCCGTCCATATAGAATCGCCTTCGACATACCATTTATTATCACCGGATACCGGAGTGTCTCCCAAACCGGAAATAGCGGAATAGTCCTTACCGTTTAGCAAAATATCTGCGCCACCGTACGGTTGTTACCACGCAGTCGCCGAGATGCCTAAAATAAAAAACATACTGATTAATAACAATAATTCTGTTCTCTCCTTTTATTTGTCAAAGGCAACCAGGCGGTCTCCCTATGAGATCCTTTGGCTTTCCGTCCCTGCCTCACAACAGGTTTGGCTTTTTCAACATAATTTTAGTAATGAGACTCGCAAAGAACGTACCATGGAACCAGAACGTCAAGAAGCCATATTAACGGCTATAGGTCATTTTAAATAGGAAAAGAATGTAATAAAAATTGAGAAAAAAATTACCACATTTGAGTAATAGCATGGTTACCCGTGCCATAATGGTGCCCTTGATCTGATCATCTGTTTATTGAGAAAGATCCGTACAGGATATATTTAAAATCAGGAATATAATCATTTAAGAGTTCAGTGGGACCCCTGAAAATAGAGGATAGCTTTTATGTTCAAACAAAAAATAATTATTGAGAATTGCCGGACAAACTCACACCCCAAAGACCGAATAAACTTAAGAAGTTTTTTACGCTTCAAATGGCGACTTCCAATACCTGAAAAGGTTCTGCATCAGGAACCAGACCATTGGAAATATCATTATAGATATCGAGCAGATTTATTTTCAATTCATCAAGGGTTTCTCCCTGACTCTCATAATCAGGGTATTCTTGGATATGACCAATAAACCAGTTGTCTTTTTTTTGGTAAACAATCTTCATAGATTCTTCCTTTTTATTGATCTTATGGTCTTTCTTCAATGTTAATGATTGTTATTTTTTAGTAAGTCAAGTGGTTTGTGATCGGAAAGTTGATTTTGGCCTATTTCTGGCCTGGATACCCATTTAATTTTGAAGTCTTAATTTTAAATTCCGCCAGAGGAATGCATACAATTAAAAATTAAAAAGAAAGGGGTGATGCCGATATCTGCACCACCCCTTTCTTTTTTTGCCAGATAACTATCTCAGTTTAAGACGTCTATCGAAACCAGACCTTCGGTCTTTACCAGATCTTCTTTCAGGTGAATAATCAGCATATGTGAATACCCGCCCGTCACTTCCTAAACGCCTGCCATCATTATCCGATAATACTGTATTTGTTTTCATATCGCACTTATTTGCCAAGTTTCTTTCTGCTGGCACCTGCAAGGCCTAAGATACCAAGACCGAAAAGAAGCATTGTGGCTGGTTCTGGAACAGGTGCGAGGTTGAAATTATCGAAATAGGCATCACCCGCAATGCCACCACTTCCACTAAAATCTTCAAGCATCAGATGAAAATCAAAAGTCGATGTAAAATTAAAAGTATAGGAATGCCATAAACCATCATCAATTAAAACATCCAATGCCCCACTTGCTGTACCAGTTGCATACAACCATCTATGACTATCAGGATAGCCTTGACTGATTCCAACATATCCACCTGTATCATCATTTTCTATTAACTGACCTTGACCATCAACTGCGTAACCTAAATAATCAAAGGACAGAACATAACTGCCTGCAGAAAAAACACTAAGTGAAGTGAAAATATCTCCTGCACCAATTAACTGAGTAAAATTCATGGCATGATTTGATCCTGATAGATCAAGCGGATCAACTACGATTTCTCCATGATGAGCCCCACCATCCTTACCTGTCCATTGATTTAAATTACCTTCAAAATCTTCAGTAAATGATGTCGCAAAAACCTGAGAAGACCACAACAAGGTTACGCCCACACATAATAATAGTAAAAATTTTTTCATATCATTTCCTTTCTAAATAATTCTTAAGGCAACCAGGCTGTCTCCCCACAAGATCCTTTGGCTTTCCGTCCCTGCTTCACAACAGGTTTGGCTTTTTCAACATAATTTTAGTAAGAAGACCTGCAAAGAACCGGATCTTCTTTCAGGGAAATGCTCGGCATATGAAAATACCCGCCTGTCATTTCCTGAACGTCTACCATCATTATCCAGTAATACAGTAGTTGTCTTCATGCTGCACTTATTTTCTAAGTTTCTTTCTGCTGACTCCTGCAAGGCCTAAGATACCAAGACCGAAAAGAAGCATTGTGGCTGGTTCTGGAACAGGTTGTGAGAATCCCAACGTTAGGGATGAATATTGATCTCCCACTCTCGTGGACAAGGCATCAGGAATACCTAACGCCTCGTTGACCCAACCATCTTCATACCCTGGGTAGGCTGCACCAACGCCATAACCCAATGTATAGCTGGATACATATTTTGCCCATACATTCAGTCCACCGGAAAAATTTAAAGCAACCGCATCGATATTATTTCCAACCGCACCACCTGTAAGACGAGCATCTCTAAAGCAATCAATAGTGATAAAATCACCTGCCGCATAATCAAGGCCGCCTGATGCATCACTCACATAAATATCATAAAATTCATTGCCGGTTCCCAGGAAATCATAAGCACCTGATCCTTCTGCCATTATATCCACTTGCAGTTGTAAAGCTTCATCATCGAATGTAAATATACGTACAGAGCCTGTTTGTTCATGAACTGTTATTGATACCAATGTCCCGAACTGGCTTCCCAGTGAAATGGCATTTGCTGAACCCGCTACACAAAATACACAACACGCTACAAATAAAATTGCGACAATACGTTTCATCTGTGCCTCCTTAAATATTTTTTCTGCTAACGCCCGCAAGACCTAAAATACCAAGGCCGAAGAGAAGCATTGTTGCTGGTTCGGGTACAGGTGCAGTCGTTAAGTCAAGGCTTGCAAATGAAAGAATAGCATCATCCTGATAAAACATACCAATTTCGCCTAGTACAGATGATGCAAATTCACCCATAATTTGATCCGAAGTATAATAAGTCAGTAATTCGAATTCAATGGTTGTGGTGACCCCCACGGCCAACGATTGAATAATATCCGTAATAACTGGAAGACCATTTATCCTCATTGAATCTGTAGTAATCAAACCAGTCTTGGGAGTTAACGTTAATGTTAACCAAGCAGATGTGAGCGTATCTGTGGCAGAAAAAGCCCCATAATCGGTATCGGAGGTAAAATCAAATACCCAGGTAGTGTATTCATCTATGCCATTACCCACAAGAGTGGCTATATGATTTCCGGTTATCATAAAATCTCCATTGGTTACTGTATTTGGATA
>Ga0255426_10181_pt1 | contig 12687 bp, 12 predicted proteins | sample ANMaggSeSYBR02J9_FD_182666 | JGI IMG/M metagenome (GOLD analysis project Ga0255426, IMG submission 182666) | Sediment cell enrichment communities from methane seep in Santa Monica Basin, California, United Staets - ANME aggregate JGI... | ecosystem: Environmental > Aquatic > Marine > Cold seeps >...
ATGCTGTTTGCCATAGTCACCCCAAATCCTTGAAAAAATATTTCATTGACACGCTGCTACGCATGGTTGCATGATAATTATGCTTTAATTTCGGTGAAACTTCAGTAATAGAAACTTTATATCCTCGGCGGTTTTTGTGTTTACCCTTGTAATCATAAACTTTTTTGGCAAACTCATAGCTGGGAGAATCTTTAAAAATCACCTTGGTATCAGTACAAAAATTATGTCCTCGAATTAACCCGAGCTTAAACAACTTTCTAATCACCTTAACCATCAGTCCTGTAGTTTCTTTGTATCCAAGACTGCTTAGAAAGTTAGTCAAGGTTTTCGAATGAATTGGTTTGCTGCCATTCTCTCTGGTTCTTTTGCTATATCCGTGCTCAATTTGTTCAATGTTAAAACCAAGTAATCGTAGAACATGATGATCTTGAAACAAGTATTTGACATTATCATCAAATCTTATACCAAAAAGAGGCTTAACAAAAGCCAGCATTGCCAAAAGATAAAAAGGAATACCGCTGTGCCCGGTTGTTAAGCCTAATTGTGCAAGCATGGTAAAAAGACCAAAAGAAGTTATGAATTGTATAAACTCATCGAGGTGGCCCCAAGAGCTTAAACATACATCGTCAAACTTCTTTTGTCGAAGTTTCTCCCGAACGAGATCCTGATTTAAGATGATGACTTTAGATGGCTTTTTCATAGTAATCTGGATTTTGCAAAACAATCCAGATTACTATACATAAGTATGATCTTTTTGTCTATACTTTTTATTGATAATCATATAAGGTAGTTAGCGAGTTTTCAAATTTCTGATCTTAAATTTTATGAAATTTTGTCTTGACAATGGGGGGCACCATATATTAATTTTTTTTGTATATAGGTTGAAATAGATCGAAAAGAGTTAACAGCTATCCTTACAGCACCTGACCACGGAGGTGAGCAGTATGGCGTTAAAAGGACCATTCGTTTATTCGAAGGTAGAGACTCTGGAAGGAAAGCCAAAGGTCTTCGGGGGGAGTTGTGCTGGTATTGTTCAATGGTACACAATCGCCGGTTTGGCGAATTTTTGGAGAGAAGGGATCGCCGTCCGTGGAAACAGAGTAAAGATCGTAAAGGGGACCGCCGTTGCGACCTTTGTCAATGGCAAGTACCCGAACAAGCCTTCCGGTAATCACGCTGCTCTATACGTATCACAGGATGCAGCGGGTGTGTATGTCATGGATCAGTGGACAGCGAAGCACACGATCGGGAAGAGACTTATGCGATTCAAAGGTAAGCAAGCCGACGGCACCTATTTTGACCCCAGCAACAACGGAGACGCTCTCTCCGTGATTATGATTGAGTGAGGAGAGCCGTCATGAACAAACTCGTGGTCGTGTTGGCACTCTTAGGTGCTGTCACTTTAAATTGTAGCGCGGAGGAGTGGACATACATCTGTCCTTCCGAGATCGTCGTGGCGTGGAAAGTCTCTTCTCTGCCAGCTGAGTGGCAGACATTGAGTACAGATGCAGGTGCTACCGCCCGTCATCCGTTGGCCTCCGCCACGTTTACCGACGGTCACCCGCAAGAACTGGCTTTCTTAAGAGCGACCGCCGGAGTCGACACCGTTACCACCAAGGGTTTGATCCGCACGAGCGTCTATGAATTCTCCGGAGTGTCGCCGGACGGGATCTGGTTGGTGTGCCAGTACCACAACACACCTGCGATCATCTTCCGGAAGCTATCCGCTTCTCATCATAGGTGTGAAGTGACACAGTCCGACGAAGGTGTGCGATCAATCCAATGCCGATAGCCTCCGCAACGAAACTCATTCCGAACCATACGTAGACGCCGATGCAAATCTCATCAATGGCAATCCACTTTAGCTTTCCAAGTTTCGGCCGGGCAAAGCGACGATTGAGGTTACACTTCTGGATATTCTTTATCACATCATAGCTCACCCCCCAAATGCGCCGCTACATCTTTGATAGTCATATGCTTAATAAAAGTGTTTTCAAGAAACCAGCTCCTTCCTAAAGCTCACATCACCTTCCTGAATTTAAAATCAACTACCTGATGGATCTTTTTAAAATCGGAGATATTTGCCGTCACAACTACCGCCCCTATCTGCCTTGCAAGCAATGCAATGGAGACGTCGTTGTAAATACGAGGATTTGCCGGATCAAGCCTCCCAGAAAAACGAAGCTTCTGACATACCCTTCCAATCAAGAGCTGTGTAGCAGATGAGGGGACTACAAGTCTTCCTAATTGGATAAATTTGGCCCCAAAATTGATAAGATGATTGACTTCTCGTTTTCTCCTAGCTCCAATCCATAATTCATGGAGCACAGGATGTACTAGATACATAACCTTGTTGAATCCGTTGATCTCATTTCTATAAAGACCCTGGTTGAAAACCCCAATATAAACGTTTGTATCAAAGACGACCTTCTCCTGCATCCCTTAGGCCTCCTCAAAATCAAAACTTCCAGCGTCCTTAAGGGTTGTCTCTGCAAGCTGAAAATCGGTGTCAAATTGCTTTATAACGGCATTTATAGCCTCCTTTTCCGATTTTGCTTTCAGCGCCGTCTTGATTCGGTTAATCTGATCCTGATCCAGTTCAATAGTCTTCTTTACAAGCGCCATCTCATTCCTCCATTTGATACATGCAATATGTCTGGTTTGTATGGTTTATATAATGGCAACATGCCTGTTATTTGTCAAGAACAAAAAAATGCTGGTTCGCGTCTTTGTGTGCAGTTCTGCCTGGGAACAGCGATATTCCAGCAAACTTGTGAGCAATAATGAAAATTCTTGGGGGTTTATCAAAATTCACCTTGAACTTTTTCAAGTATGTGATAAATCTTAATATCTTTGAAGTTTTTTACATTAACTTAAAATTATATAAAAAATGTCCCTAAAAGGCCCTTTCATTATTTTAGTCATAACTTCTATTCTGGGTTTGGTCTCATGCGGCCTGTTTAACCCTGAGCCGATTCCCTGTGTGCGGGAAAGCCTTCCTGATAAATTTTCAGAGTTTACAACCGACGCAGCACCGGAACAAAAGTGGTGGGAAACGTTTAATGATTCAGAGCTTAATGCAATTGTTGAAGAGGCTCTCTCCAACAACTTGAACTTAAAACAGATATGGGCCAGACTTATGCAGGCCAGAGCTATGGCAATTCAGGCTGGTGCAGACCGGTATCCAGACCTGACTGGCACGGCCGGGGCCACACATTTCAAACAAAGGACTAAAAATGGATCAGCGTTAACCAGTACATTCGAGAACTACTCTCTCGGAGTTTCCAGCAACTATGAGCTGGATCTTTGGGGACGTGTCCGGGCTGAACAGGAGGCGGCAATTCTCTCGACTGAGGCCAGTGAACAGGATCTTAACGCTGCAGCTATCACTCTGGCGGCCGAGGTAACCAACCGTTGGCTTCAGATCATTGCCCAGCGTACGCGGAAACATCTCTTAAACGAACAGATAGAAACCAACCAGACTTTTTTGGAGCTTATCGAACTCAGGTTCAGGCATGCCATGGTTTCGGCATTAGACGTCTATCAGCAACAGCAGGTGATTGACCAGGTCCGGGCGCAAATACCACTGGTGGAAGCCCAGGAGAGTAAACTCATGAACGAATTGTCAGTACTTCTTGGAAAAGCCCCTCGAAGTCCGCTGGTGATTTCAAGACCTGACTTGCCGAAACTGGCGCCCATGCCATCCACAGGAATACCGGCAGACCTTCTGGAAAACCGCCCGGATATTAAAGCCGCACAGTTAAGGCTTCAGTCCGCCGGATGGAATGTATCAGCCGCACGGGCAGACAGGCTTCCGTCTCTTACCCTCTCAGCCAGGGCTATCTTCGAAAATGAGCATCTTGATCTTCTTCTCGACAACTGGCTGCTCAGTCTTGCTGCAAACTTAACTGCGCCTGTTTTCGACGGGAACCGGCGTGCTGCTGAAGTTGATCGAACCATGGCACTGAAAGATGAAAATTTTGCAGCCTATCGTCAAACCATCCTCACAGCCATAAGAGAAGTTGAGGATGCGCTTGTTACTGAAGCCAAACAACAAGAGCATATTCTGAAGCTAAAACAGGTAATCCAGACAGCTCGAAAAGCTTTAGACCAGGCAACTCTTCGCTATCGCAATGGACTCAACGACTATCTTCCAGTGCTTACACAACTTTTATCCGTGCAGGATCTGGAACGTAATCTTATAACTCAGCATGCGACTCTTCTGACAAACCGCATAAGTCTATACCGCTCTCTTGGTGGTACATGGACTGAAGGCTTAATCTTTACTGTTTCGGGATAGACGAAATATGCAAGAAAAAGAGCAAAATAAAAATTTAACGAATAACACTAAGACCTCATCGGTCAGGAAAAAGCGGATATTAAAAATTGTTTTACCCGCAATTATTATTGTAGCGGGAGTTGCCGCAGCCTTTTATCTAAAAAATACCGGCCCTAAAAGTAAAAGGCAGGCTCCAGTAAAACTGGCTCCTGTTGTCCAGGTAAAGCCACTTTTTCCGGCAAACCATACCGTAATACTAAATGCCATGGGGACAGTAGTACCGGCAAGGGAAGTTGAGTTGAGACCTCGTGTAACCGGAGAAGTAATAGATATTAACCCTGAGTTTATCGAAGGTGGTCTGCTGAAGGCTGGCTCTCTTGTGCTTAAGATTGACCCTGAAGATTACAAACTGGCTCTGATACAAAAAGAAAAAGCCCTGGCCGATGCAAATTATTCCCTGAAGCTGGAACTTGGAAGGCAGGAAGTGGCAAAGCGAGAGTGGGAATTGCTGAATGGAGACAAGGATGCCGAGGATAGAGAGGTAGAGCTGGCCCTGCGAAAACCACACCTTGAAAAGGCTAAAGCCGAACTTAATGCAGCCAAAGCCGATCTTAAAAAGGCTTATCTAAATCTTTCGCGCACAAAAATTAAAGCGCCCTTCAACGCTATGGTCAGATCCAGACTGGTAAACCTCGGCTCACAGGTAACTCCGCAGGAACGGCTGGCTGAACTGGTCGGCAGCGATTCCTACTGGATTCAGACATCAGTCCCACTGGACAGATTAAGCTGGATTCAGATACCGCGAAGCCTGGGTGATCCGGCAACCAGAGCCCGTATCATCTATGCCCAGGGCTATGAACGCACCGGAACCGTCATACGGCTGTTGGGAGACCTTTCGCCCGAAGGACGCATGGCCAGAGTTCTTATCGAGGTTGAAGATCCTTTGGGATTAAAAAATTCAAAGAATGACAAGCCGCCGCTTTTGATTGACGATTATGTGCATGTTGAAATCAAAGGGAAAAAACTGGAAAACGTTTATAAAATTCCCCGAACAGCCTTCAGGGATAATTCTTTTATATGGATCGCCGGCGAAAATTTAACTCTTGAAATTAAAGAAGTTCACCCTGTTTATAGAGATGCCGGCGTGGTACTTATCGATAATGCCATAAAACCCGGCGAACGTTTGATCATATCTGATCTTCCTGCACCCATAGACGGCATGCCAATACAGGTGGAATAGCCGCCAACTACTCAGGTGGATAGACTGAAGGTAGAAGGCTAATAGGGATAAATCATGCGTGATCACACAAAACTGCAACCTGTGCGTTTAGCCGTTAGCATTGAAAAGGGGTGGAAATGAGAAATTTTAGAGAACTTAATCAACAAGTCAATGAGGTAAAGAGGATGTTGAACAGTTTTATCCAAAAGCTAACCGCTAATGGCTAAAAGCTAACCGCACAGGTTGAAATACTTCAGCCTTCAGCCTTCAACCTGAATAAGTAAAATGGATTTAAATAATAAACATACTCCCCCCAATATCAAAAAAGGCCCCATCGCATGGATGGCGGGTCACTCTGTGGCCGCAAACCTTCTCATGCTGGTTCTGCTTATCGGCGGGATAGTCCTGGCTTACAATATCAAAAAGGAAGTGTTTCCTTATTTTGATATGGACATGGTCAGGATTACGGTACCATACCCTGGGGCAAGCCCCCAGGAAGTTGAACAGGGCATTTTACTTGCTATCGAAGAAGCGGTGGTGGGACTTGAGGGGGCCGATGAGGTACGCTCCACGGCCCGCGAAGGTTTTGGCACAGTTACTGTCGATATGATTGAGGGCGAAAACCTTCAAAAGCTCGCCCAGGATATCCGGAACGAAATGGACCGCATAGTATCCTTTCCCGAAGATATTGAAGAACCTACGATAGCTATCATCTCCAGAAAGCGATACGTAGTCTCCCTGGCTCTTTACGGGGATCAAAGCGAATGGGTTCTTCGAGAATACGCAGAGTATATCCGGGACCGGCTTCTTCAGGAGCAGGATATCACCCAGGTGGAAGTCATCTCCGCAAGAAACCATGAAATCGACGTAGAAATCCCCGCAAATACCCTTCGCTCATATTCGCTCACCCTCGATGATGTAGCCCAGCGCATAAGGAGAGCTTCAGTAGAGCTTCCTGGCGGCGCAATCAGAACACAATCCGGCGATATTCTGGTTCGCATGAAGGAACGAAGAGATTTCGGCCCGGAATTCGCCCAAATTCCCATTATTACGGCAAGTGACGGCTCACAGATTTTGCTTGATGATATCGCCATAATCAAAGACGGCTTTGAGGAAACCACAGTATCCTCAAGTTATAACGGAAAGCCGGCTGTGATGCTCGATGTTTACAGGGTAGGAGACCAGACACCCATATCTGTCTCCGACGCGGCAAGACAAGTAGTGAAAGAGGTCAATGTGTCTCTTCCACAGGGACTTCGTGTTGACCTTAGAAATGACCGCTCGAATGTCTATCGTCAGCGGCTGGGACTTTTAATGAAAAACGGCTTAATTGGACTTGCCCTGGTATTTATACTGCTGGCTCTTTTTTTAGAACCCCGCCTTGCTTTTTGGGTTAGTCTTGGAATACCGGTATCTTTTCTGGGCTCCCTTTTCCTTTTAAACATATCCTATGTAAGCATCAATATGATCTCCATGTTTGCCTTTATAGTTACCCTTGGGATTGTTGTTGATGATGCCATTATCGTGGGTGAAAATATCTACTATCACCAGCAGCGCGGAAAGACCTGGCCTAAGGCGGCAGTTACAGGTGCCAGAGAAATTGCCATGCCAATTACCTTTGCAATCCTTACCAACATGGTGGCTTTCGTTCCCATGTTTTTTGTGCCCGGGTTTATGGGTAAAATATTTAAGCAGATTCCTATGGTGGTTATCAGCGTTTTTGCCATCTCTCTTATTGAAAGTTTTTTCATCCTTCCGGCCCACATAGGACGCAAACGAACAGATGCTCCATCAGGGTTGTTTGGCTGGATATTTCATGCGCAACAGAGTTTTGGACGTGCTTTTCTGAAATTTGTCAACCAGCGTTACGGGCCCTTTCTAAAAGCAACCATTCAATGGCGCTATTTGACTATGGCAACAGGAATCGCAATAATTCTTGTAACCATCGGCTATATTAAAAGCGGGCGCATGGGTTTTGAACTTTTTCCAAAAATCGAATCCGATTACGCAAAGGTGACCGCAGTTCTTCCTTTTGGCGCAGCCTTTGAAAAAGCCCGGCAGGTTGAAAAAAAACTGATACAGGCAGCCCAGGAGGTAACTTCAAAAAATGGCGATAAAGAGCTGGTGGAAGGCATTTTTTCCAGCATTCATGATAACACGATAGAAATACGCGCCTATCTCACCCCCCCTGATGTTCGTCCCCTTTCCACGGCTGATGTTACCAGACGATGGAGGGAGCAGGTGGGCGTTATTCCAGGACTGGAATATATCAAATTTGAATCCGATGCCGGCGGTCCTGGAAGAGGGGCAGCCATGTCCGTAGAGCTCAGTCACCAGAAAATGGATCTTCTTGAAAGAGCCAGCGCAGATATGGCCAAAGCCCTGAGTTTTTATCCAAATACAAAAGACATTGATGATGGATTCTCACCTGGCAAGCAGCAGATCGATTTTAAAATAAAGCCCGAGGCTCGAAGCCTTGGCCTGGAAGCCCGCGAAGTGGCCAGGCAGGTCCGTCATGCGTTTTACGGCGCCGAAGTTCTCCGGCAGCAGCGGGGTCGAAATGAAGTTAAAGTTCTGGTAAGGCTTCCCAGGCAGGAGCGTATCTCCGAATACAATCTGGAAGAAATGGTTCTGCAAACACCAAAAGGGACTGAAATTCTCCTTCGGGATGCGGTATATATCAGCCGGGGCAGATCCTATACTGACATCAACCGCCGAAACGGCCAAAGGATAGTAACTATAACAGCCGATGTATCTCCTAGGAGCCAGGCCGGACAAATACTTAGTTCGGTCGAGGCAGAAATCCTTCCGGAACTTCAGCAAAAATATCCGGGACTGGCTTACAGTTTCGAGGGCCGGCAGGCTGATCAGAAAGAGAGCATGCAAAGCCTTTTCAGAGGACTTCTCATGGCTATGATAGTTATCTACGCCATGCTGGCGGTCCCATTAAACAGCTACATACAACCTTTAATTATCATGATCGCAATACCTTTTGGTATCGTGGGCGCACTCATCGGCCACCTGATCATGGGCTACAGCCTGAGTATTTTGAGCATGTTTGGCGTTGTGGCCCTGTCCGGTGTAGTGGTAAACGACGCCCTGGTGCTGATCGACTTTGCCAACCGCAGGCGCCAGGCTGGCATGGCCCCTCTGGAAGCCATACAAGCCTCCGGTTTACACCGTTTTCGACCAATCATTCTGACCACATTAACCACATTCGGCGGGCTCGCGCCCATGATTTTCGAAACCTCACGCCAGGCAAGGTTTCTAATCCCTATGGCCCTGTCTCTAGGGTTTGGCGTCGTGTTTGCCACCTTGATTACCCTGATCCTGGTCCCCTCTTTTTATATGGCAATAGAAGATGTCAAACGACTTCTGATAAAAAATGGAACTGAGAAATAAGCTTAGGAACGGGGACGAAATAACTTCCCCAACTATGCATCACAGCTTCAGGCCACCTTTGCCCGATCTCAAATCACAAAAGCATCAAAATAGCTTGCTATTCTATCAACTTTTGTGATTTGAGATCGAACAAATTTGACCCAAATCTATGCGCCTACTTGGGGAAGTTATTTCGTCCCCGTTCCTTAAGTGTGATCAAATTCAAAGCAGGAAACTGTTTGAGCGCATTAGAAAGCGTTAAGAAAGAACCTTGCAGGATCTTGTTCATTGTTTATTAAAGGCTTGTCGAACTGTTACTATTGTTTTTACTCGGGGCAAGTTCTTTCTTTACGATATCTTATGCGTGAGTTTTTCATGGTTTTAATTTGATTACACCTTACGCTCATCCGCTGTACGAATTAAATTTAAAACAGCCAAAGCACCTCTTTCAAATGCAAGCGGCAGATTCCATGAACTCCTGTCTCGTTTTCCAACAAAATTGCTTGCTGATCGTATTTCCAGAAAAGGAATGTCGTAATGTATTGCCAGATGAGCCGCCCCTGCCCCTTCCATACATTCCATAAATGGGCTGTAATGTTTATAAATATCCTTTGCCCTGCTATCTGTAGCGGTTATTGTTGAAACAGTTACAAATGATCCTTTTACTACCTGAATGCCCTTTCCTTCAAAAACCTTTACTAAAGTTTCTGATGCCTGATTTACAAGCTTAATATCAAAAGGATAACGATTTTTAATATCAATATTACTGCTCTTGATTATCGAAAACGGCAGTTCATTTAAAGGCAGACTACCATTCCCCGCCTCAATACCAAGCTGGATATCTATTTCTTCTGTTGCAATTCCAATATCTCCTATATTCAAACCTGACTCCCTGAATGCTCCTGCACATCCTGTTTGAATTATCAGGGACGGTCTTGCATTTTCAATGGCTGCGGTTAAGGACTGGACGGCATTAACAGTTCCAGGCCCTGTTATCAAAACACGGACAGATTTTCCCGCAATATATCCACTGGTAATTCTTCTGCCGCCCACAATTGAAAAAACCGGACTTTCAATGCGATCAATAAGTTTTGAAAGCTCCTCTTCTACTGCTGCTGAAACTATAATATCGGAATTTATCATAACGTCTTAATTTTTGAAATACTTCACCACGGATTTTCACGGAATTACACTGTTAAAAAAAGGATATAGAAATGACACGTGCTAAAAAGCCTTTAAACATAAGGGCTCGGTCAAAAGTTTACCGATTCAACCTTTGATCGAATTTAAACGGCATAGCCTGTTTGACAGCTACCTTTTTAAAGTCTGGGTGTCCAGGGTTGAGGACATAGTTACATTCAGTTGGAATAATGGTGCTTGGTACTTTTAAAACCGCTGAAATTTGATCAAAATACCATATTTTACCTGTTTCTCTTAGCTTTATTGGCGGGGAATCGGCCTGCCAGTCTTTCGGCAACCTGGCGATATTGTTTACATCGGCAACCAGGGTCTTAGGAAAAATCACCTTGATGCTTACGTAATCTCTTAAAGCCTGATAAGAAGCTGCATGAACGATGATTTCAAGGGCGGCCAGAGCCAGAGAGTCGGATACGTAAACCACCCCTATACCCTTGTAATTCCACCGTCCGCCGTAGCGCCTTGAACCTGTACCGGTAAAAGCTTCATCGACTTTGCGTTTGTGCACCAATCGCCAGGCCGTTAACATTAATAAACTACTCCGTCTTCAATCCGGCCCAGCATATCCTCAACTTCTCTGGCCCCCGTCTCTGTATCGGCAAACTCAAGAGGAGTTTTGCCACCCAGACCTTTTACCGGTAAATGAAACCATTGACGTGCCAAATCCTCGTCGCCATATACTTCAATTGCTCTTTCGTACAGGCATGCAAGGCGCAACACACGTTCTGATTCATCTGTTTTCAGACGACCCTCTTTTTTCCTGCGGGTCAAAGTCCGTTGAGGAATATTCACAGTGGTTGCCAGACTCTTTTCGGGCACGCCCAGTATCATACTCAACCGGCTGAAAGACGAAACCGGCAGTCCCTGCTTAAGAAGCAAAATCAGGCCTTTTACGTTTTCGGTTTGAATGCCTATTGATTGACCATACATTTTAATCTCCTATGCTCAAGTTAATTAAACGGCCACATTACTTATTATTGTAGCCACATGGCCGTTTATTGTCAAGTAATTAAATTTCGCCGGACTTTTTACGAAACCATCAATTTTATTTTTGTATTACGTAATTTTTCATGATATTATTTGTAGTAAATATTCAACCTACATTGAGCGATTTTTTACTCGACCTGCACCAATCTCTTGCGCATCAAGGGCTTGCGAAAAATCTCGGCATATCCATTGGTATGCCTGCACTTTTCGCAAACCTTGCTGCATCAAGATCTCGGCACATTTCTTCGCAAAAAATCGCTCAACTCAGGTTCAATTTAGGAGATTAATTTGAAAAAAACAATTGAAAAAAGAGTGGAAAGGCTCAGGAAATCTCTTGCAGAAAATAATATTGACTCCCTGCTGGTACTTGTTGAGGAAAATCGCCGTTATTTAAGCGGATTTACAGGCGAGGATACCCGGTTTGATGAAACAGCAGGGGCCCTTTTTATAACTGATAAAAGACTGATACTGGCCACAGATTCGCGCAATGACCTGCAGGCAGCAAGGGAAGCACCTCTTTATGAAATCATTTGTTATAAAAAGGGACTGGTTAAGGAACTCCCCAATATTATCAATACTCTTCAAACAAAAAGACTCGGCTTTGAAAGTATACGCATGTCATATATGCAGTATAACAAAATTTGCGGGCAGTTAAGTTCTTCCGACATAGATGTTGAGCTTGTTGAAGCTGACAATATTATGGAATGTCTGCGTGCAGTAAAAGAACAGTCAGAACTTGAAGAAATAAAAAAGGCATTGTTTATTGCTGAATCTGTGTTCATAAATTTTGCAGAAAATACCATTAAGCCGGGAATGACGGAAAAAGAGGCAGCATGGATACTTGAGAAAAATTTGCGTGAAGCCGGCGCTGACTCTTTATCGTTTCCGATAATTGTAGCATCAGGCCCAAACAGCGCACTTCCCCATGCAATTCCCGGAAACCGTAATTTTCATAAAGGTGAACCGATTCTTTTTGACTGGGGGGCAAGATTAAACGGTTACTGCTCTGATATTAGCCGGACACTTGTAATTGGAAGCCCGGATGACAAGTTTAAAAAAATTTTTAATACGGTACTTGATGCCCAACTTAAAGCAATTGATGCTATAAAGCCGGGAATAAGTTCAAAGGATGTGGATGAAATTGCACGAAACCATATAGACAGTATGGGTTTTAAGGATAATTTTGGTCATGGGCTGGGGCATGGAATAGGACTGGCTGTTCATGAGCCTCCCGGAATCAGCTCGTTAAAAGATACATTGCTTGAAAAACAGATGGTTTTCACCGTCGAACCCGGCATCTACATACCCGGCTGGGGAGGTATCAGGCTCGAAAATATGGTTGTTGTCAGAAAAGATGGGGCTGAAGTACTAAACAGCCATGATCCATTAACATTACTGCAAGGGATAAAGTAGGTTGGGTTGAGGAACGAAACCCAACAAAAGCTTTCGACGGGCTGATTTTTGCTCAATGTCGAGGAGACAAAGACGCTGGCGGTCTTTATTCGTGTGGGCTTTGCTGGATGATGCATTCTCTTATTCTACTGCAACCTATGTCCTGTCCGGGGAAATAAGCTTTAGTTTTGGGAAATATGTGCGATAACGCGATACATCTCTGGTTAATAAT
>Ga0255426_10182_pt1 | contig 12643 bp, 19 predicted proteins | sample ANMaggSeSYBR02J9_FD_182666 | JGI IMG/M metagenome (GOLD analysis project Ga0255426, IMG submission 182666) | Sediment cell enrichment communities from methane seep in Santa Monica Basin, California, United Staets - ANME aggregate JGI... | ecosystem: Environmental > Aquatic > Marine > Cold seeps >...
GGGCAAAGCAAGCAGAAGCTTGATGAGAGAAGCTTGGCAGCTCTATCAGTCATTGTGTAAAAACCTTTAAAGAAAAAATGAATAAAGACAAAAAAGTGAAAAACCAGTTTTGAAAGAATTAATTCACAATTCAAGCTTTGACACTACTACGGAAACGCTGATGTAGAGACACTACCTCCTCTATTCTTGTGTAAGGAGAACTCAAAAATGTCTATTCTTAGTTATCTGACCCTATTACTAACACCCCTCTTTTTCCTGATCCAGGCCCAGGACTGCCTTGCGGCTGCCTGTCCTTCCAGGGACACCATACAACAGAAGGTGCAAAAGACCTTCAGGCAAAATATCAGTGTGGTAAAGATCCAGCATAGTGCTGTCCCGGGGCTTTGCGAAGTTCAGATGAATTTCAAGGGCCAAAACCACATCTTATACACTGACCCAAAGGGTAAATTTCTGATCACCGGCGTTATCTTCAGAAGCTCAGACGGGACCAATATCACCAAAGAGGCAATTGCTGAACTCAACCGTTTTACTGATTCCGAGATCAAACGTCTTGAAGACCTCACAGCCTTTACCGTGGGTTCAAAAGGGAAAGTTGTTTACTTTGTTACAGACCCGCAATGCCCATACTGCAACAAGGCAGAGGAAATAGTCGTCAATATGGCAGAAGCAGGGGGAATCCAGTTAAAGGTCCTGCTATTCCCCCTTGGCATGCATAAGGGTGCAAAGGAGCAATGCATATCCATCATCTGCGACAATAAGGGTTTGGAAGACCTTCACAGCGGGTACAAATCGGAAAACCAGTGCGAGCAGGGAAAAAACAAGGTTGAGAATCTGGGGTCAAACCTTGATTATTATAATAAGAAAATGTGAGACTCGGACTATCCTTCCTGAAAATGCATCCAGCCAAAAAAATCAACAAATTATATCCTTTCAACAAAAAATATAGATAGTTTTTTAGCATAAAAGCGTGGAAAATATGAAGGCGATAAAACAATGTCAAAATTGGTGTCCTTGAACCGCTAAGGCGCGAAGACGCAAAGTGTTTTTTAGTTTTTCTAATCGGAACGAACGATCAGAAAAAGTAACATGCCCTGAAGGAGTGAGCCCGGGGAACGTTTGTGCGGGACGGGTACGTTGCTATTTTTGTATGTTTATTGATTTTTTTGCCAATGGGAAAAACAGTTTGCGGAATTCTTCAATGCATTCTCAATAGTTAGGCCTTCCCCCAAATCCTCATCAGGTTAATGACAACAATCTAAGGCTTGCGCTGGAAAGCCATCCCAACATGTTCAAAATGCTCATCTCCTGTCATAATTTCCTTAAAACCGAGTTCCTTTATAATCACCATTGAAGTGAAATCGGTAAAGGATATCTTGGGCTTATCATGGTATTTCAACCGCAGCCCCTTTGCTCGTTCGAATCGTTCGGGAGTAACCCACTCAACCTGCAGATAACCCTCTTTGATAGCTTTATCTATCGTCGCCAAAGATCCTTTAGCCGTCTTGAATGGTAGCCTCCTAAAGAGCAAAATGATCGTCTCGTCTAACACATAATCCGATGTATAAATGATTCCTTTCTGACTACGAAACTGGCTGTAAAAGTCTTTTACCTCCTGATGCCGGGATTCCTTTCTGTCCCGCAGCGTAAGCCAACCCCAAGTATCAATAAAAAGCTTTAAGCTTTCTCTCCATAAAGCTCACTGTCTATATCCTTGGCCAGAGAACCGTGCGATATGCCACCTATAAACTCCAGGATTGGATCCTTCCCTGGTTCGATGTCCAGTTCCTCTTTTTTCTTATTACGTTCCTTTTCCAGAAGAAACTCCAGCCTACGGGACGCTCATTAGTTTATAAGTCTCAAGTGCCAAAGCTTGAATTGTGAATTAATGTTTGACAATTAAGCCACTGTCATTTAGCAAAATCAGTATGGGTAGAGCAAGCAGAAGTTAGGCGAGGGAGGCTTGGCCGCTTGTCCTATACCGAAAAAAAGTGGGGAGATTCCTCTCCGTTGTTGAAACGGCTGAGCTTCTAAACATCTTTTTCATCATTTTAATGACCCTGTTTTTGAACGCCCATGGCCGTGCTGAGTTCCCTGTACAAATTTTTTGCTTCCTGATGAATAGGAGAGCTTTTCAAACCTTTGATGTTGGCTTTGCGGGTAAAAAAGGTCTTCATGACCTCTCGGGGGCTTCCAGTTGACCGACCAAAAATGGGGAGGTCTACTTTTGCCCCTTGCTTCTCAGGAATCAAATTATAAGTTCCTATTTTTCCATTAAATCCGGATGGTTTATATACAACTGGACGTAGTAAACTTATAAACGATATCCCCCCTTTCAATAAATCTTATCATAGGTTCCTATCACAAACATTAGTCCATAGAGACCAGACCTTTTTTTTCTGCTTAGGAACGGGGACGAAATAACTTCCCCAAGTAGGCGTATAGATTTGGGTCAAATTTGTTCGATCTCAAATCACAAAAGTTGATGGAATAGCGGGCTATTTTGATATTTTTGTGATTTGAGATCGGGCAAAGGTGGCCTAAAGCTGTGATGCATAGTTGGGGAAGTTATTTCGTCCCCGTTCCTTAAAGTTTGCGTCGTTTTTTCCAATATTCTGGATGACGACTCATGTGCATAACAGCATAAATTGATATACATTTGTTTTCAACACAGTAGTATATTCCGAATGGAAAGCGACTAATAAGATGACGTCGTACATCTTCTTCAACAATCGACCATGCTTCTGGAAACATTATGATATTCTCAATACCGGTTTCAATGGCTTTGACAAATGATTCAGCCAGTCGCGGATTAATCTCGAAGTAATAAGAAATCGCACATTGGTATTCTTCAAGTGCTTCTGGATGGAAAATGTACTTCATTTGTTAAGAATCTGACGTGCTTTATCCAAAGCGTCTTTGCCATTGACAGGTTGCACGTTACCTGATCTCATTTCGTTTCTTCGTCTTTTAACAGTCTCAAGATGAAGTTGTTCCAAAGATGGGTCAATATTTGTTTCCAAATATTCAATAATACGTTCAGCCAAAACAGCTTTCAGATCGTCTGGAAGGCTCATCACTTCTTTATAGGCTTTATCAACGGTTGTTTCCATTTTTTATATATATCCTCCATTAACAAAGTGGCGGGACGGGGGCTTGGAGAACGTTATGTTGCGAGTTTAATTATGTTGTGGGAATTTAATTCTCCTCATTTAATTTTTCTTATCTTATTTCAAAATACAATTAAAAAATCAATCTAATTTCTTGTAGTCCAAGGCAACGGGACATTGTTGACTGGCGGTAATTATCTTCAGCTCTGGGAAATAGCTTGAATCTGGGGTCAATCGGGGGTCAAACCTTGATTATTATAATAAGTAAACTATGGGACCCAAAGCTTGAATTATGAATAAAAAAAGTTTTTTTATAAATGGCCCGATTCCAAACCATGAATCAGCCAGAACAATGCAGTTGGGAAATCCATTGTTCATAGCTCATCTATGCCACTGCCTGAGTTTCCGAAACTTTTACGCTGATGCGGTAGTCCAACTGTGAGAGAAAATCTTCGCAATCTTCCCAGGTTATACCAAAGGCTTTGACATCTCCCAGCCCCACGCGACTGACGATGTCTCTCACGATTTCAAAGTCCTTCTCTTCAAAATTCGCCTCCATCATCGCTGACTCCGCCCAATCTACCAACTCTGCCAACGTGATACGATGATAGAGGTAATCAATAAGCTTTTGACCGACCTTTTGACGAGTAATTTTCATCTCCCACCTCCCTTAACTCTGATGTGACCTTTGTTTACAGGATACTTTTCATGAATCTCAACCAGTCGGCCATCCTCGTCGAAGATTTCCTGATAGAACTTGATAGGACGGGGAATGCGGGACGGGGTTGAAATTACGCGTTTATAGTCTTTCATGGACAAGAATTGATCGACGATCAGTTTTTGGCTTCTAAGCGTTTAACCGCTAAACTTACTGCGGGTTGTGAAATCTTCAGCTTTTGCCCTAATTCGCAGTTGGCAGTTGTTACAGCATATAAAGCTACAGACTCAACCGATGCACCTTCCCGATGGCTTCAATCTGCCTATTCTCGACCCCGGCCTCACTGGCAAAACGCGGCCATTGTGAAACTGATTCTATTACCGCTTTGATAATCGGGAGGCCGGACTTGATATTCATCTCTTTACCAACGGCAAGCAAATCTGCTATTGTAAACCCATCACGTTTACCGTGAATAGGCATTTGATGTTGATATGTCCAAGGTCCGTCGGGATTATAGGCATAGATCACATCAAAGGCCGGAGCCAGACACCACTGTCCTCGCTTGTCCATGATAAAAGCGATATTCTTGGTATGATCATCCTGATTGCGGGCTACCACATTGAACACCATGCGCCGATATTGTTGTTCCGCATCTTTATAAGGCAGCCGCAGCTCCCGCATGATTCGAAATGCTTCTTCGTAAGAATGGGCTCCGAGTGTATTGAAATCAAAATGCGCCATGGCGCAAAGTGACTGAACATGAAGCTTCTCATTTCCGCTGGACCGGTCAAACCGCCGGGTCATAAAATGAGCGTGGTCGCCCTCTTCCAAAAGGCGGCACTCGGTCATATTAATACCCGCGGCTTTGGCCATGTGAGAATAAGCATACTCAATGCGCCCATAACCGGCAGAATCGCCAAGCGACGTATCGCGAACACCGTCAAATTTTAGAATCCAGTAGTTATATCCTTTGGGCGCTGCCACCTGGCCGGAGCGTACTTTTCCGGTTTTATCATTGAGGGCAATCACCGCTTTGGGGCGGTTGCCGCCTGCTGAGGTTCCCACGCGGATTATATTCAGCATGGCATCTGAGGGATCACTAAGAAGATCACTCTGAAGCTGAGACCGCTTATCCACAACTGCCTGTGCCAGTTCCGTTAAGGCCTGCACTTCAACAGGCACCGAAGTTTCTATTTTTAAATTGATCACAGGTCGAAATTCCAAAGCGCCCATTCCTCGTTTTCCGGTGTAGCAGAGCCGTTCCACCGGGCTGAAACTTTCAGGCGTTCGGCCTTGTCCGGCGAGCCATTGATTGATAATAGCATTACCAAATTTATCCGGCAGAGCATCAGCCAACAAGCCCGGAAGCCCTTTATATGTTTCAAAAGACAATCTACGAAATTCAAAACGGGCTGCTCCCCTGCGTGCTTCATCAATTGGCATAATGATAGGAGAAAGGTCTAAACCATGTTCCAGAAAACCCGGATCAAATTCAAAGATAGCGAACCGATTTTCTTCATCCCAGGAAACCGCCCCCACTAACATGTTCCAAATCCAAACTTCAGCAACCTGCACTCTATCTACCACTCTGATTCTCCTCCATTCGATTGCTTTTTCTCCGGAGAGGCCCTACGTCTTTCTTTGCCCTTTAGTTTTGCTAACTGCAAGGGGCTGATACCAAGTTCCGGTAAAAAGCTTTCTAACTCTTCCAGAGCGTTTAAAGCACGTAAAATCTGAATCAGGGTCATTACGCTGAACGGTTTGCCTTGTTCGACATCGCGAATAGTGGTGCGATTCAGACCTGCCTTCTCAGCAAGATTCTGTTGCGACAGATTTTTATCAAGCCGCCTGCGTTTTAAGCGATCCGCAATTCCCCGCAGAATCGCCAAGTCACTCTTACCATAAATACTCATAACGATGGCTCTCAACATCAATAAATCAATAATGCTTTAATTATGATGCCTACAGACATCAATATAATGTACAATATTTTCATTGTCAACAACTTATTAATGATGGTATTAACCATCATACCATATAAATATTGCGATCAATGATGTATATATCCATCGTATTCCGATATAACAAAGCACCATGCTAAGTTGAGTGTAACCACCGGTCAAAGAACCAGCCACAGGCCTGCGGGACGCTCATTAGTTTATAAGTTTCTGTTTTTAAACCACTGTTGAATGAAGTTTTGGGTGTTGGGCTTTTTGGAGAAGCGGTTTTGGGCTTTGAGTTGACAAATACTTTTGCTGGTTGCTGTACTAGCCAGAGGGTATGCTGATGATTTGTGACCTTATGGAATGCGGGACATCCATAACTAAGTAGTTAACTATCATAAACATAAGGCATCTGGTTTAGAGTTACTGCCTTTTCTTTTTTAATTGCTATAAAATTGACTCCATCCTTTTCGGGGTGGTGGCTGGGCAATGTACGATAATAAAGTTTTGATTATGTTAGAAGATACAGGGAGTATGATAAGCGTCATTCCTTATTTTAAAATCATTTCAGAACTTCAACAAACCTGGAATCCCGAATCATGGGATCATTGGTAATAATCGGAAAAGTCCATATCATGATCCTTAAGAATGCCTTCAAGGTTGAATACCTTATTTCAACAAATTATTAGCGTCATAGCTTAGAAATTGATACTTGAAAGGTTATTGCTGAATTGCGTAAATTCCGTGAAAAACATTCTCTTAACAGACTTCCTATCCGCGATATGATTGAAGAAGGAGGGCAATAAATAAACGAAAACTTTGTCATTGACAATTCTGTGGTTATGACATGGTGTTTCAAAGATGAAACAAGCCAATATGCTGATGCTATTTTGGACAGCCTTGAGATAGTTACTGAATTTGTTCCATCAATTTGGCCTTTAGAAGTCGGCAACGTATTATTGGTGGCTGAACGTAACAGACGACTCAGCGAGGCGGACAGTTGTCCGTGGTAGAGTGTGTTCCAAACAACAGTGCGTCGCTGATACATCAGCATACTTTGCCTAAATCATTAATTAATTTGCGGACATACTCTCGAAAAGCTGAACTCAAATGCAGTGTACTCTCATCAAACAGTGCATCGATCGCGTGATCAAGATCTGTGCGTGCCATCAAAGCCTTGTTATATGCACGAACAAGCAACCCTACTGAACCAATCACCAGTGCGCCACGAAATTCGAGCTCTCGCCTCAAAGCCATGTCATCCGTCAATATCGGTTTTGAGAAGCCGCCCTCATGCGCCAGGATAAGAACTTCAGTATCGGCAGGATGGGTAGTTGACCGATTTCCCCAAGCACTCTATGACGCTGTTCCCTGTTGATTGGTACTATTGATATAGGTGAACTCAAATCAATATCTTCAGCATCAAGGCCGTAACGCCCCAGTTCATCGGCAACTAACCTGGGTATATACAGTCGTTCAAAAACATTCAGTGTAAACAATTTACCGATCTCGTGTAAATGCAAGATGGGACCGGTGTCACTGATAGCTTCAAGCATTTCCGAAACCCCAGGCAACATCGCCCTTCAGTGCATCACGCTGATATTCAACCTCATCCAATACTCCTGTACCAAGTTCCTTCAGCGCGTGCTCGCGTGAAATGCTACCAGACAGATAGGCCTCAATTATAGTGTCACGGTAGAGCGCACGTATCCCCTCACAAATGGCTTGAGCAAGCACTGTTGTCTCGTCAAGCCCGCGTTGGGCAGCTACAAAAGCCAACTCACGGGACAGGATGGTTTCATTCATTGTCGTATCTCCTAAGTTTTTGTAACAGTTCACCTATCAAAAAGAATATACAGTTGAACTTGTACAGTTTTTTGAAATATTTGACAAGGAAATTCCTGAGTCATCACCAGGGGAACGAACAAAGGGATATATTTTGTGGATAATGAGTACCTGAAAAACTGTTGCAAGCCTTATCCGATGTTTTAGGATGTGACCTTGAATCATTTAGTTAAGGATACCAGAAAAAGATAAAGCCAGACCTGCGGGACGCTCATTAGTTTATAAGTTTCTGTTTTTAGACCACAGAATTGCCGAGCTCTTCTCCAAGTTCTTCTGCTATGCGTCTGGCAACAGTTGTAGCGGCGATCCTTCTGGGCTGGGTGCATCCGATCTTGCCGTCAATTCCTCTTCCTGCCGCAATGCAGAACTTTGGTATCTGGGTAGTCTTGCCCGAACCTGTCTCGCCGGAAATTATCAACACCTGGTTTTTTGAGATCAAATCAATTATTTCATTCTTCTTGTCTGTGATTGGAAGGTCATAATTGTAGGTAAGCTCAGGCGAATTTTGTTTTCTCCACGCCTTATTTTGATAAAAGCATGAAGCTGTTTTTCAAGTTGAATAAATTTTTCTTGGCATCCTTCATTTACCAGTTTACACTTTTTTCGAAAAAGCGTGTATTATCGAATTGACTATCTTGAAAAGGAAACAGGGCTTGATTTCACGCTTCTTTTTTCAGAGAGTTATAAGGAAAGCATTGAGAATATCGGCACAGGCAAGTCTCAGTTTGCCATCATAGGGGGCTTAAGTTTTCTTAAGGCCGAACATGACTATGGTGTAAGAATGCTGGTCAAGGGAGTGGGTCAGAATGAAAGCGGAATAGCGGTTAATAAGGATGTGCCTGAAGAAATAGCGGATAAGGTAAAAACAGCCTTACTTCAATTTGACCCCGCAGGAAAACATAAAGACGGGCTCATCAACTGGGATAAAACCGAGATACCCGACGGGTTCAGTGATGTCAAGCCGCAAGAAGATGGCTGAAGAATACAGACTCTTGGGAGATGACTGAGATGAAATTCAGAACAAATCGGATGACCGACTCAATACTGAATTCTACCACCAGACTGCAGCAGGCAAAGGAAAAGATAGAAAAACTCAATTCCCTCCTGTACGCTATTCGAAACATCTATCAAGTCATAACCAGGGAAAAAAACCGGAACCGTCTGCTTCAAGGCGCTTGCGACAGCCTGATTGATGCTCGTGGTTTATATTCCGCCTGGATTAGCCTGCTGGATGAATCCGGAGCATCTGTGACGTTTGTCGAAGCCGGTTGTGGTGAGGATTTCCTGCTCATAAATGAAATGTTGCATCAAGGCGAGTTACCGGCCTGCGGTCAGATGGCGCTCAAGCAACCGGATGTTGTGGTCACTGAAGACCCGGTTTCAACCTGTATAAACTGTCCATTAAAAGAGAGGTGTGGTGATCGGTGGAGCATGGCTGTCCGGTTGGAACATGGGGGAAATGTTTACGGCCTGCTGACAATGACCGTCCCCAAAGATTTAATCATAGAAAAACAAGAGCTAACTCTATTTAAAGAAATCGCCGGAGACATTGCTATTGCCTTGCATACCATAAAATTGGAAGAAAAACACAAGCAGGCAGATGCAGCATTGTTAGAATCTGAAGCCAAATTTCGGACCCTGGTAGAAAAAATTCCTACAATCACATATACTGCCGCACTTGCGGCCACAGCTGGTTGCCGACCCCGTTTCGATGGGGCTTTGGCCGTCCATGTCCCGAAGGTTATTATTCCGAACCAAAAAAAGCAGAAAAATAACAATTTCTTGCCAAGTTTTTTTTGCCGTATACTGTATTATTATCTTATAAAATATGGTAAGGAACGTGGACGAAATAATTTACTCAACTATGCATCACAGCTTCAGGCCACCTTTGCCCGATCTCAAATCACAAAAATATCAAAATAGCCCGCTATTCCATCAACTTTTGTGATCTGAGATCGAACAAATCTGACCCAAATCTATGCGCCTACTTGTGGAAGTTAATTCGTCCACGTTCCTAAACTATTTTTAAACATTTCAATTCAGGAGAAATAAATGATTCATGTATTGCTGGTAAGTTCTGATAAAGATTTTTTTACCGATTTAGCATCAAACATGGAAAAAAATGTCAATTTGAACATTTCCCGTGCAGAGTCCGGCGGCGATGCTCTTTCCATGATTTCAGTTAATAACTTTGAACTGGTAGTTACTGATGAATCGCTTTCCGACATGACCGGTCTTAAATTCGTGGAAAAACTGGTTTTAACAAATCCGATGATCAATTGTGCCGCAGTAAGTTCTCTTTCATCCAAGGATTTTCATGCGGCAAGCGAAGGGCTTGGTATTCTTATGCAACTCCCGCCCCGACCGGATAAAATTCATGCAGAAAATCTGTTGCAGTACCTTAATAATATTTTAAACATTACAAACAAACTGAATAAATAAGGAGAACTTTAATTATGGAAAACGGAAGAATAGCAGTTCCATCCAACGGACAGGGTGGTCTTGACGGAACCAGGGCAGGACATTTCGGTCATTGTGAGGTGTTTACATTTGTTGATGTGGAAAATGGAGAAATAAAAAATGTTTCAACACTGCAAAACCAGGAACATGCCCAGGGCGGATGCATGGTTCCTGTCAACCTGCTGGCAGAACATAAAGTTAATACCCTCGTAGTTGGAGGAATCGGCATGAGACCGCTTATGGGGTTCAAGCAGGTGGGTATTGATGTCTATTATGATGCAGAACGAGCTGACATAAGGCCGGTGGTTGAAGATCTTATAGCAGGCAAACTGCAAATTATTGCAAATGACCAGGTTTGCGGCGGAGGCGGTGGATAGAAAATGAAAATAGCTGTTACATCCAAAGGCAAAGATCTTGATTCACAGGTTGACCCTCGATTCGGAAGGGCTGCGTATATACTTATAGTTGATACAGACGGCTTTGAGTTTGAAGTTGTGGACAATTCAGAGAATGTAAACGCTCTTAAAGGCGCCGGAATTCAGGCTGCCGCCATGTTAAGTGACAAAGGCGCAGAGGTTTTGCTTACAGGTTTATGCGGACCCAATGCGTTTAAGACACTTGAGGTTGCAAGGGTAAAGGTGGCGAATGATGTCAGCGGCACGGTCAGAGATGCTGTAAATGCCTTTAATGAAGGGAAATTGCCCCTTGCTGATGGAGCAAATGTTGAAGGGCAATGGTAAAACAGTTGGTAACATCTCAATAAATAATAGAGGAGTCCCTTACTCCCCAGACATATTCTGCGTGATTGATCTTGTTATAGTAATCGACTCTGCTGTTTTTCATGTCCACACACCAAGCATAATCGGGATCCTGAACATTCTGCTCGGATGACCAATATATACCTGAAGCTGTATGCAAAAACGGATGGCGATCAGGAAGAACCGGATTTTCTTTGCTGCAATTGATCAGTGTTCTAAAATCTTTCACTTTCGGAAGTCGCCAGTCCTTATAACCGCCGTGCTTTTCAGCATTGAGGCGCATAATAAACTTTTTAGCCTCGAACCAGTTCCCTCTGCCGTGCAGAAGGTTTGCATCCTTTGTCCACATTAATCCTGAAAAATGATCCGTAACAGTCCTGTTTCCATGATCGTAAAAACGTTTTTCAGGCCAGGCTTTTCCACTCTTAAGCGCCCCATCATCTCCGGCATAGTAAGAAACATTCTGTCCGGTCTTTGGAATCAGATCAACGGCGCTACCCGCAGTGCGTACCGGCCAGACATGGTTGAGCATATGGTGTTTGTGGCCATAGTCGATATGTCCCAAAAAGCAATATATACGCCATGCGTGATTGTCATAATCTGTAGTAGTAGTGCTTGTCCAGTACCAGACTTTTACATTGGAAAAAGGATGGCTGCGAGGAAGCGCCGGAGCATACCTGCTTCTGTCAATAAGGGTTGCAAGTTCGTTTACGTTAGGCAATCGCCAATCGTGATATCCGCAGTATTTTTTTGCATTGAGTTGGGAAACAGTATCAAGGGCGCGAAACCAGTCGTATGTATTGTCGGCTGGATCAGCATTCCTTGTCCACATAAGTCCGGTCAGCCTGTCAGTAACTGTTCCATCCAAATGATCTGAAAAACGACCTTCTTCTCCGAAACTTTTCCTTATCTCTCCATGAAAGAGGAAAAAAGCAAAAAGCAAAAAAAGAATCGTTCGGCTGCAAGTTAAGGCAAAAGGCATCTTTCGGCAATATTCGTTAAGGTGTTTTTTCATCCATTATCCCACTTTTGAAACTAATAGTTGCAAAATATTGTCTTATGGTTCATATTGTTATCACCTTGTATGAATAAAAACAATAAAAATGGAGTATAATTATGCCGACGGCTGTTAAAATGTCAGATGATCTTGTAATAAAAGCCAAAATTAAATCAAAAATATTTAAACGATCTATTGCCGGTCAAATTGAATATTGGGCAAGCATCGGTCAAATAATTGAAGAAAATCCAGATCTGCCATTGCCATTTATTCAAGAAATTCTCATTGCAAAAGAGCAAATTAAAGCTGGGCTTGGAACCCCGTATGTTTTCGGAGAAGGCGAATGATTGAAATAAATAAAGTCATTCAGTCCCCTTTGTTTGCCAAACAGAAAAAAAGATTACATAAGAACCAAATTAAAGATTTAGATAAGGCAGTTCGTGAAATAACTCAAGACCCGGAAATAGGAACCATGAAAATTGGTGATCTGAGCGGAGTTCGAGTATATAAATTTAAGTCCATGCAATCGTTAATTCTTTTGGCATATGAAATTATAGAAAATTCTCTTATTCTTTATACCTTTGGTTCTCATCAAAATTTCTATCGAGAACTAAAAAAATATCTCAATCCTTAAACCTCTTCAATTTCTTCTAAAGCCACACAACTCCCGGATAAATTGCAGAATGTTTTGCTCTTCCTCACACTACCAGAACACACATCATGTCCAACTATAATTTTATGTGGTGCACTTTTGAAGTTGAATTCACCCCACAACCACCACCATAACTTACCGAAACGAGAACAGACAATATTTTACATGTAGTTAAATTTGCCATGGCAAATTTAAAGTGTTATCAAAAAAAGCCTTGATTTTT
>Ga0255426_10183_pt1 | contig 12633 bp, 8 predicted proteins | sample ANMaggSeSYBR02J9_FD_182666 | JGI IMG/M metagenome (GOLD analysis project Ga0255426, IMG submission 182666) | Sediment cell enrichment communities from methane seep in Santa Monica Basin, California, United Staets - ANME aggregate JGI... | ecosystem: Environmental > Aquatic > Marine > Cold seeps >...
CTTGGAAATACCCGTCTTTTAGTAAGGATCGGACCCATGTTGGGACTTATGGGTACCCTGATACCTTTGGGTCCTGCTCTGCTTGGACTCAGTGCAGGAAATCTGGAACAACTGGCAAATAACCTTGTGATCGCATTTACTTCGACCGTAGTAGGACTGTTAATAGGAGGAGTTTCGCTAGCGGTATCTACCCTGCGGCAGCGGTGGTATCTACAGGATATGAATGATATGGAATATATGGCAGAACAGTTAGTGGAGAATATTTATGAAAACAAGATTCATAGGCAAGAAACGGCACTCTGAGATAGAAAGGGGTTCACAGGTGAATGAGGACCCTCTTGACGGGATAGCCAACCTATTTGATGTAGCAATCGTATTCGCAGTGGCTCTGATGCTGGCTCTGGTTACATACCACAGCCTACCTGAACTGGTTTCTACTACTTCAGACGTTACTATTGTAAAAAATCCGGGAACACCGGATATGGAGATTATAATCAAACACGGTGAAAAGGTGGAGGTCCAGAAGATCACAGATGAGGATGTCCTGGGTATGGGAAAACGGCTTGGTACTACATTTTTACTCGATAGCGGCGAAGTGATCTATGTACCGGAAAATTCATCCCAAAATTAATAATTCACCGCATGAACCTGCCTGTCAGAAATACAACTGCAAGCGTACCCATTACAAAAATAATCTCGTATATAGATGTATTTCCGGAAGAACTATCCTGGGTATGCTCCGGATCTGTACCGGATGTTGAATTTATTGATTCTTTTGACTCCTTTGCAGATGATCCTTCCACTTCGATCACTGGCATCTTTGATGCTGTGATGTAACTGTAACCGCTACCTGATAATAATATTGTTGGTGAGCCTAGCGTTATATTCCCCGGGTTTGAAAAATTTATTATATATTCGATCTTACCGCTCTGGTTAGCTATAAGGATAGTACGCAATGTGGTATTTCCTGAAACAAGACAGGCACCATCAGGGATGACATCTTCCAGATCAATACCTGCATCCTGGTTTCCTGTGTTAGTAATATTAAGTGTAACATTAACTGATTCACCGGATATAACTATTCCAGGATATGCTGTTTTGTTCATGCTTATGCATGCCCCATCCACTGTGATATTAAGAGAGTTTGATCGTACATAAACGCTTTTTTCATTTATCTTAAATTCTGCTACTGCTGGTGGGACTGTATTAATCCCTGGTCTGGATGGTACGATCTGATATGAAAAACGCCGGCATTTTGATGATGTAAGATTGAATTTCCAGTTTAAACTTTCATTACCATACAGATCAAAACCAGACGAAACACTATCATTCAATTCTATCGTAAGGTCTTTTTTCCCGGTATTTTCCACAATAAGGTATACCCATACCGGTTGATCCATTGAGATATGACCGGTGACGGTTTTTTTAAGTCTCAGATCAAATTTCGGCAATACAAGGATCTCAGTTGATACGGATTCAATATACATAACATCCTCTTCATCAGATCCCGTAGCATTAGCCGAAATAGAATATTTCTGTCCATCAGGTTCATTGATCCATGCAGGTACGCGCAATCTTACTGTTATAGATTCTTTTGCATCATCATCTTCGTTCGAAGGAGTATAGATATCATTTGTGTTCTTAACTTCCAGAGTATAAGCCCTTCCATTTTTAATTTTTAAGGATGCTGTTTCTTTCTCCTCATTAATGGTGATCTCAACTAAGTTTCCATCCTCAGATGCGGAGATAATTTTATCGTTAGGTGATTTGCTGATGTATGTATCTTTTGTTATCCATTCGAGACCAAGGTCATTTTTAAGGTATCTTAAGAGTAGATCATCATGTTTTCCAGGGACTTTATTCCAGCCAAACAGATACTCACCCCCTACTACTTCCAAAAGGTTGTCGAAATGTGTGGTGCAATCACCTTTGATAACCGAAAGATCTCCGGGATCGATCGTGACTGTCACATTCTCAATTTCAGCATCTCCTTCATTTGAGATATCTACAGTGACGATGATCTGTGAATCCTGTACTGAATATACTTCACAGTTAGTGTCAATATCAAGCAGGATCTGTGGCTTTGCCCGCTCAAAGAATTTGATGTGAATGCCGGGATCAGACCAGTGTGTTGGATTTTCTGAAACCGGGTCGTTATCAGTTTCATTACAGACCGCAATAATAATCTCATCATTCCAGTTAAACCAGTCACAGACCATCATATCCAGTTCATTACAGAGCTTAAGCGTATCATTTGTACATGTTGCATTGAGTATAGATTCATTGAGCAACATGTCATCTCGTTTTAAAGATAAATGTACCTTGCCGGTCTCCCTCATATAATCTGTGAACTCAACAGTGTAATTATTTACAGTATATGATTCGCCTTTATTGAGTACGGCAGGTCCCATATCTGTCCAGTAATCAGGGTCATCTACATCCAGAGCAGATGCGCTTGTTAAAAATACAGGATAGATCAGGATCATAAATGTAAATATAAATATAACAGTCCTTATCATCATTGGTAATTTCAACCTCCCGCGCTTGCAGGTACATATACCCGTCTGCCATCAGGTGTAACGCCGATCGTTCCTAGCGTTTTGGATATCTCAACTTCAACCATCTCTTCAGTGATATCAAGGGTTTCTATCTCTGTTCCGTGTTTGACGATTACCTGCATATCATCCTGGCCGGGGTTCTTTACAATAGTTACATCTGCCTGGGTTAAAAGCTCAGGAATGCTCATGTGAATTAGAAGCATCACCATCAATCCGAGTGCAAACACCATAGCTGCATCAAAAAGATTGGCAACACCCGAAAGTGGGTCTTCATCATCATCGATATTGTCTATTTTTCTATTCATATATTTCATTTATTTATCACCTGTGAATAATACCTCACAGATATAATTGATATCATTCATATCCTGCTTGTACCAGCGTGTCCTGATCACTGTGATCAAATACGATACCCCACCGATCATCAGTCCGATAACAGTAGTACCGAAAGCGATGATCAGGTTTCCGGCAAGTGTATGCACATCACCTTTAGTAAGTGCAAGTAATGCCGGACCCATAGGTATCAAAGTCCCCATCAGTCCCAGCATTGGACCCAGTCTGATCATTGTTCTTGTTTTTTCAAGTCGTTTTGAGATCAGAATATCGCATTTCTGCAGTAATTTTTCAAGATTGATCGAGAAGAGATGTATATAAATCCCGGGGTTATCCTGTGTGATCTGTTTCTCTTTTTTTTTTAGTGCCAGCAGGTTATCTAAAAAAATATATACGAACCGCTTTGATGTATAGTCACCCAGCAGCTTTATACCATCAGTAAATTTTCCTTTATCAACCAGATCTTTTGCTTCAATTATACCTATTTCAAGATCTTTAGGTTTTTTTTTGGTTTTTGTAAACCATTCGAACGAGAATACCCCGATCTCTGTAATAAGCCATAAAGTCAAAGCGATCAATATAATGATCACCGGATACAGTAATGATGTTGAGATCAGGTATATTACGGACTGTAAAATTTCCGGCATTTCTCCGACAATGGATGCTAAATTTATTTTTTATTCCTCCTGTGTGCAATTTTTTCACCATAATGCCCCACTATGAATAATATTATCAGAAGTGCTGAGGTAGTAATAGCGATCCACATATATGAAGAGTGTACAGTATCTTCTGACCCGCCAAAGAATGAGTCACTTTTAAAAAGCCTGGCAGGAACATTTCGTACTGTATCAAGTGAGATCATACTCTCATTTCCCGAAGTATCTTCAAAGCCTTCTCCTCCACTGATCGCAGCTTCACCCTGTTCATCCGATGTAACAATTTCTCCCCTGTGTATGCCGCCACCGCTACTACTTGTAGAGTTCTCAGGAGAGGGATCAATACTAAACTCGGGAGCCCACCAGAATTTACCAAGACTATTATTATTCTCGTTGATCTCAGCGATCGTATCCGGGGGATCTACGATAATTTCAATATAATCATTGATCTGTGACATACTGATCGGGCCGATCGTATTAGTATAATTATCATTTTCCTGTAGTGACTCAACAGTATACTCTTCCCATGTGTCATCTATCCAGACCTGTATTTTAATAGGATCATCCACATTCGCATTTCCTATGTTCGCTACAAAATATGTGATATCGTATGTTCTGTCGTCCGGATTGAGCCAGACCTGCGAATTCCCGGTAACTGTGAGGTCGGGTTTGGAGCAGTCAGCGCATGAATAGGTACATCCGGTAAAATCTTTTGCATTGTCACAGTAATTGTCTGTACCGGTATTTCCAAAATCTTTACCACATGTTTTTATATCCATACCTGCATTTCTACACACAGTATTTCCATTTACTCTATTATAGGATGAACCGTCACTTCTTCCCATATCGATCCCATCACCGTTCTCAACAGAAAAATCACCTACTCTGTGACCGGCTTCGTTATCTTCTACTTTATTATTCCTGATGGTATTACTGCTGCTTCCGATAAATATCCCATCGCCATAATTGTTATTTACTGTATTGTCTTTAATTGTGTTACTACCAGAAGATATGCAGCGGATTATGATCCCACCCTGAGAGTTTTCATGTACATTATTACCAATGACCTGATTAGATTTGGATCCTTTTTTCATGAAGATTGCGCCCTTTGAGTTCCTGTAAATATCATTTGTCGAAATAGTGTTATAACAACCCATGTACATGAATATCCCGTTCCCGCCATCACCGCAGGCATTTCCTGTCCCGGTATTTTCATAGATATGGTTGTTCTTTATGGTAGAGTGTTGCACCTGTGCCATATGGATCCCATGACTACTCCCGCTGTTTGGATTCCCATTATTATGTATCTCGCAGTTCTCGATTGTATTGTATTTGACAATATCCGCTCCTGAACCATGAAGGCCTATGGCATTACAAAATCCTGAGATTTCAAGGTCCTTTATCGTAACATCGCTGTACCCGAAGTTGTATATCCCACAGTCCCCATCTTCGGATGATGGATTTGATTCGTCGATCCCCTTACAGGAACCGTTCCCGGATCCAATTAATGCTGACTCATTCCCATCTATAGTAATACCATTTTTACCGATGATCAAACCGCATCCATCCGGGCATTTCATGCTTCCGTTAAATGTACAGCTCTTCTCGATGGTGTTCAGATACGGATCACTGCACCTGTAAGCTGTGCCATCTGCTGCCACACATGCTGTATTATCATCAGGAATGGAAATTTCATCCTTATCTTCTTTAAATACATTATCACGGCAGTTATTCGCTTCTCTGTCCCCGGACAGACCTTCAATAGTATAGCATCCTATCTCGTTTGAGTAAAAATTATTTGCATCATTGTTCTCTCTGACATCATCGGCACCGTCCGCACATACCGTGATGGCATCATCTTCACCTGACATTATGGCTGTATAGTCAAATGTACCGGTCCTGTCACTGCCCGGTTCTATAGTATCTAACCGATCATCTGCAACCACCACGTGATGCCTGTCAATATGCAGATAGGTAGTACTTGGACCGGCTTCACGAGATCCAGGTTCTGCTATATTTTGGGCCGTATATTTAATATTATATGTCTTATTATTGTTATCAATCCAGAACTCTGACTTTTCCATGATCACAAGATCAGGTGTGGTCCATGGATAGGTACATCCGTACTTCTTATCTTCCAGCATGCTGGAATCGTAATAACAAAGAGTCGTATCACAGGTATTATTATCACCGGTAATTGTTTGGGCTTTATTATTAAATATATCAACAGCCTCGTTATCACCAACGGCATTGCCAGTAAGATCATTATACTTTGAAGCTGCAGTGAAATAAATGCCGTAACCTGGCAGTGTGCCATTTATTGTACTGTTTATCTCATGTGCTGCTGTATTATTTTCAAGGTTATTGTAATCCCCTCCTATAAAAATACCAGGTCCGGTATTGTCATAGATACGATTATTGGTTAGCGTACAATTATCTGATGATATGTTGATCCCTGTCATAAAGTTCTTGCGTACACTGCAATTCTCTATGTTATTATTATTAGTTTTCGCGATCATAATACCGGTATGAAAATCCTTTACCTGCAGGTTTTTTATAGTGACATTAGTATGTTCGCACAGAATACCGGTATCTGAATTGTTTCCTGTTATCGTATAACCTGCACCGTCAATAGTAATATTATCCGTACCAATGATCAGTCCGTCCCTGGCACATTCCATGCATCTCATACTTTTATTAAATCTGCAGCTCTCGTTAATTACCATTGTGCTGCTAAAATTGTAATGTTCACCTTCACATACACCGCTTACACCATTACAATAAAAGATACACCCTAACGTTCCTTCGTCATTATAATTATCAGTGGTGTCGCATATGTTATCATCACCAAAGGTTGCAAATGAATTATATGTATTACTGATATCTGTCCCTTCGTTATCACAGATAGTATTATTATAAAGGAAAGTAAGTTTTCCACCTTCGATCAATATCCCATTACCGCTAATATCTGATGCGTTCTTACTTGCTTTTACCAGGTTATTCATAACAGTAGTATATCCCTGTGTTACATAGATCCCCGAACCGATATTGTTGAGTATTACATTGTTTTTAACTGTAGAGTTCGTGATCAGTCCGTAGCCGCCTTTCCAGTGCAGATTGATACCTGAACATGAACTTGAATTACCGCAGAGTCCGTTGTTCTTGATCAGGTTGTCGGTTATGTTAAGGTATGAACAGGTAGATGAAGCATATATGCCACAGATGAAGTTAGCGGAAATTGAGCTGTTGATAACATTACCATAGCTGCAGTCATTATCAAAGCTTATCCCATGACCACCGCTTAGCTTTTTATTAGTTGGAATACCTGTGTTGTTATATATGTGGCACTGATCTATTGTCACATGATTCGAGTGATCTACAGCTATCCCGTGATGATACCTGTCAATTACACCATTATCGTGAATTGAGCAGTTGTATACGGTATTGTTTTTTGTATTGACAATAGTAATTCCGTAATGGAAGTCCCTGATCTCCAGATTCTTTATTGTTACATTTTCATGACCGGAATAAACAGATCCTGGCTTACAGTTTCTAATTCCGATCCATTCATGTTGCGAGTTGGTATCTCGGTCTCCTATGATCGCATATCCATTACCGTCAATGGTAATATTATCTGCTCCGATAAATAAGCCGTTAGGGAATCTTTGTTGGGAATGCCACACTGAACAGTTCATATCCTGGACAAATGTACAGCTTTTAGTCACACAACTGCAGCAGGTAAAGAGCGTACCGTCATCAGCTATGCATCCTTCGTATCTGTACACAGCCTCTTTACAGTAGCTACCGTCTTCCCATTCAATGCATAATCCGATCGTGTCATTCTTACCTGTCATGGTAAATGGTCCGATGGTTTTTTTCACACAGTGAAGTGAGCTATATTCAATTTTTATTGGTATTCCGGGAATCTCGTATACTGCTTGTGGAGTATCACTATTGTCAATATAGACATGTGCCTTTGATTCATCAAAATATACACCTCCGGAGTTAACTATAGTAAACGTGATATTATAGGTTTTATTTACTCCGTTTATCCACTCTACCGGTTTAATATAGATATAGATATTCTTAACTCCGGTAGTATAAGAAAAATTATTATTATCTTCATTACTCTCATTGACGTTATTGAAATAGTCTGCACTGATCTCAATGGTCATTTTATCTTTATTCTGTTCCAGATCGATAGGACCGACAGTACCTGAGTAATTCTCACCCGGAGCCAGTGCAGGAGATGGATAATATTTTTCATTAACTGATATAGTGCTGTTATTTGCACACCCATTCCCGATATTTGCTAAGGTATAAATTAAATTAAATGTTTTATTTGTTATCCATTCTTCTGTGCAGTTGAGTATTATAAGATCAGGTTTGCATGCAGATTTCGGGCAGGATAATGTATTTCTTCTATAGTTATCAGTTTCATTGCTTTCAAGGATCTCATTATCTGCATCCGCATAAACCTCTACTATAACTGTCTGGTTGCACAGGCAGTCAAAAGGTCCTATGGTTTTTTCATGCATAGACTCAGGCCAATTATTCATTGTCTTTAGCGGTGGGACCTGGTCATGCAAAAGCTCAGAAGAGATAACAGATCCGTTTTCTATGGTAGTAATATTAATTGTTGCATTGCTTGCACTGGCATAAACATCATATGCATGATTATCTATTCTGTACGATATATAATATGTTCCGTATATGTCAGCCAATATTTCCGGTCTACCCGTGTGTAGATTAGGAAGTGGATATTCGGGATTATCTATCAGGCAGTTATTTCTCTCGTTGATCTCATCAATTATGTGATCATTATCAGCACAAATAGTTATGTTAACCTTACTTTTGTTATCCTGACAATAAAAAGGTCCTGCCTCACAGGAATAATCCCCACAGGGCACCAGCGCAGGTATCCGGTCTTCGCTAACCCGAATGCCATCGAGCTGCATGATCGAAGTACTATTGTGTGTATGAGTTTCACCTATGTTCTTTACCGTATAGGTGATATTGAATATCCTGTTTTCGGGATTGATCCAGATCATTGAGTAATTATAGATCACCAGATCGGGTTTTTGGGATTTGAGTTTGAGATCTTGTGAGAAACCGGCATTCTGCAGATCATTTTGAGTTATTTTATAGACAGTCTCATTAATGTCTATTCCATCACTTGCTGTTATCTGCAGTACGTCCCCTGTATGTACATTATCAGAAAGGGTCAGTGTACGATAGAAGTTTGATCTCTCATCCGTTCTTATTATAAAATGTTCAGATGTGTTAAGATTTGCAATCGTAATATTCGGATTCCATGCCGGTGCACCTTTAGTATAGGTAATAAAACCGGAAATAATAAACGGGGTTTTTAAAACCCCGTTACTACAGGGATCCATATCTCCTACTATGATCGATCCTGAAACAGGCTGTATGATCATATATGATATGACTATCAAGAATAATATTTTTACAGCATTAATCATATACTTTCTGTTAATAAAATTAGGTATATTAATATACTATCCTAAAAAAATTCGGGTTTTAATATGTAACCTAATTTTTATTTTTTCAGGTCTCTTCGTAATACAATATATAATACCAGCAGTCCACAAGCAGCCATTACAGCACTCAATCCAGGTACTGTATTTGAAGTTTCTGATGATGGTATGAAATCATCATTTTTGGTTGTTTCTGCTGCCCCTTCTCCTCCTGTGACTGCAACTCCTTCGCAGTTGAGATTGCAGCCAGCAGCGTCTTTATCATTATAATTTTTCACTGTATCACAGGTATTATCATTCCCGTGATTTCCCAAACATCCATCTGCTACTTCGATATCCGTACCTTCATTTTGGCATATTTCATTTGAGATAAGATCATTATTGTTTGATTCATAATTCCTGCCCATATCAATTCCGTCACCATCACCAATAACATCAGTTGATTTAAATTTCAAACCTGCTATATTATGCTTTATTATATTATCCCTAAGTGTATTATTTTCACCGCCTATGAAAATACCATCACCATAGTTATATGATGCATTATTGCTGTCAATTGAGTTATGGTTGGACGTCCGACAGCGTAATATAATTCCACCCTGTCCATTTCCATAGACGTGATTATTGCTGATCACGGCATAATGGAGCCCTTTTTTAGTAAGGAATCCGCCTTTTTTATTATTGAAGATCTCATTGCCTGTTATATTGTTATTGATAAAATCTTTACTGCCTGCGTAAAGAAAGATACCATTTCCACCATCGCCGCAGCCAGCTCCGGTTCCTGTATTATTGTAGATCATATTATTGCTTATTGTAGAGCTGCTTATGTAACACATATGAATACCGTGTGTTGAAGTATCTGTTGAACAGGTAACATTGCCGTTATCGTGGATTTTACAGTTATCTATAACAATATCAACAACAGGATTGGCACCTGAACCTTGAAAACCTATCCCTGTACAGAAATTTTCTACTTCCAGGTTCTTTATTATAATGTCGTCATAACCCAGATTAAATATCCCGCAATATCCTCCCCCGGGATTTGTTTCACCCATCCAGTCACAGACTTCGGCAATTTCACTTCCTGTAAGTTTGTATCCGGCACCATCAATTGTGATGCCATCTCCTCCTATGATCAGGCCATGTGCTCCTGTCGGACAAATTTGATCACTGGTAAATGTCCAGTCAGCAATAACCGTATCGCCGCATTCACAGTCTGCAATCCCTGTACCGCAGTCTTTGGCACCTGCATTTCCTGCTGTAAGTATAAGCAGTACCAGTAAGATCACGGATTTAGCTGTTAATTTTTTTATTAGATTCATCTCTTTACCTACTTTATTTGTTTTAGGGTATCCACTTCAAATCTAAGGGTAATTAGCACCTTTTTATAGAGTTCGAAAGCATTTTTTCAGACACGGATACACCCAACTCCTACGGAGTTGAGTGCCTGCTACGCCTAAAGGGCGTGCAGGTTACACGGATTTATTGTTAATTAGTATTGATTTAAATAAGCGGCTCCAATGATTTTTTCAGTAATATGATGATGTTTTGACTCTGTCATGAAATACCATATCCTTTTTTTCAATAATCTGTGTAAATCTGTGTTAATCCGTGTCTATATTAATCTTCCATTTTACCATACTTTTTGAAGTGGATACGTTTTAGGCTCTTTTACGGGTTTGAACCGAATAAAGAACAAGAAAAAAAGTATTAATGCACCTGATGCAAATAAGCTTCAGGTGCATTCTGTTGGTGGATTCGTTTGTTTTATTTTATTTTATTTTAATATATTTTATCTCAGTTCAATACGTGCAGTTTAATGTATATCCCGAATAGCCGACGAAATTAGAAAGTAGTATCACATCTCCTGTATCAATAACACCATTTCCTGTAACATCTCCAGCCAATTGCTGTGTGCTGTTAAGCGCATATTGCGGCATTCCCGGATAATATCCTACAAAATTTGACAGCAGTATCACATCTCCCGTATCAACTACACCGTTTCCTGTGACATCGCCACATAGTCCGGTCGTCTGCTCGACAGTAAGGTTTAATTCAAAACCTCCTTTACTGATCTCTGCTTCTGAGACTGTATGATCAGGTGCATCATCTCCGTTTACACTGAAATTTAGTATGTCACCTGCACTTACATTATACGATGTACTCAGTGCATGGTAGTAGTTTGAATCGGGATCGGTCTTGATAACTAAATCCTCACCGGTATTTGTGTTCGTTATCACAATGCTGGGATTATTCACTGGATTCTGATTGCTGTCAGTTACCCATCCATTTATTAGAAAGGGTGTAGACTGTGCCATGACAGGCACAGCACTAACTACCAAGATGAGTAATGCTAAAAACACTCCTCCTATTTTTATATTCATCTTTTCCTCCTAAATAAAAAACGGTTCATGGAGATGATGGATATGTTAACTGAGCTCCCTTTCCGGAAACCAAATATCCTACTCCTCTTTCCATTGTGTCGAAATCATTGAACACATCAGGTGCATGTGGTTCATACACTTCATAGGACTGTGTATTTGCATTCCAGCGCGCAATATACTTATAATTGCCTTGTGTGGAAGCGAACGCATCCGGAATGCTTGTACTGCCATTGATCCATCCTATACTGTTGAGCCCGTTAAACAGCCAGGTATCTACTAAATCGTAAGACACTCCACCATACGTCCATGTTGCATCCTCACTCATCTTGATAAAGTATCCGTTACCAGGATCCATTGTGGTCGTATCTGCGAAACCTGATCCTGCGTCATAACTCAGAACCTCTTCATATTTCCCATCTATCGAGCTTAGTACGGCTGATATGTGGTTATCAGAAGGACTCAAGGGCATAGAGACCAGGTTCCAGCCTGTTACAAGATCTTTCTCAAAGGTATCTGGATCATCTCCTGTACAGGTAAATGTGCCGTTGTTTGCATAGAATGGTACCATTTTATTAGAATTATTAACTACGTAGGTAGGATGAGGATTATATTCAGGTTCTCCCGGCTGGCAATGTTTGATAATATCTAACGGAGATGCTCCTGGATTTACACCCTTAAATGTGATAATTCCGCATTGAATTTCACCAGGCCCACAACTATTAAATTCCATTGCATAAACAAATAGATATTTCCCAAATTCTGGATCATCAGCAAGTATCCAATTCCACATATCCCAACCAGGATTTGTACCATCTTCACAAGCTGTTACATTAACCACACCAGGATTGATATCAATATGACACTGAAACTGTCTAATATTATTCTCATCTGTATGCAGCATAAGCTCTACTGTCACTTCACCATCTGGGTTTGCACTGCTATCCTGCGGCACGAAATAAAAATAATTTTCTGCAGCCGCAGGTACAATCAATAGTGCTAATAATACTAATAACACCATTCCTGTTTTAAATATTAATTTTTTTTTCATTATATTAAACCTCCTTTATTATACTATTTAATTGTTAACATACACATCCTTTGCAGCAGTTCAGTTGTCCACCTGATATAGAATCAAACACAGCTCCTACATCCATCATACCTATTCCACAACTGCAATCTACATCTGCTGCCCAGTAGCAATCTA
>Ga0255426_10184_pt1 | contig 12546 bp, 8 predicted proteins | sample ANMaggSeSYBR02J9_FD_182666 | JGI IMG/M metagenome (GOLD analysis project Ga0255426, IMG submission 182666) | Sediment cell enrichment communities from methane seep in Santa Monica Basin, California, United Staets - ANME aggregate JGI... | ecosystem: Environmental > Aquatic > Marine > Cold seeps >...
TAAAGCCAATAGAGATGATTTTGATATGATTATATCTGCTGCAAAAGAGGTAATTAGAAGAAGTTAGAATTCTGAAAGGTGCTGGTTTCAAAGTAAAATCGGAAATTTACTACAGAGTTTCATCAAGAAATTCACATCATCGCGATCCCACACCCGAATGTTGTTCTCTTCTGCAATTCGCAGTGCCTTTGTGTCAATTCCCGAAAGGGCAACTATAAGAGTATTATCAATTGTATATTCTATTTTTTTCAATTTCTCAACAAATCTATTTACATCAGCTACAGTTATGTTTCCTGATTTCACTTCTGCTATCCAGTAGTGCTCACCATATCTTGCAACTATGTCAAATTCATTGTTGTTTATGACCTGTTGCTCGACATGGGTGAACTTCGGCAGTTTAGTATGGTGTAGTTCCAGTCCACCAAAATCCCTGAACAATTCCCTCACTCTTGATTCGCTTCCCTTCCCAAGTTCTCCACGATATGTAGTGATCATCTCCTCGATCTTCCTGTCAAACGCATCCAACCGTTTTCCATCTTTTATGAAAGCGAGCTCCATCTGCAGGGGATATGCTGCCAAGAGCCACGTTCTAAGCATCGGATCCGTGATGAAATATTCCACTCCATTTCTAGTCACAAGACCGGCCTGTTCAAGAAAACGTAAAGGTCGTGACAATTCCTGTGGGATCTTTGTTGTGTATCTGGCTATTTGCGACTGTTTTGTGTTGAGGGATGCTATGGCTTTTAAGATCTCAATATAGAACCCTATGTTCCTCCGCTGGAAGGTATTTTCAAGTGAGTCTGTGAAATATACAAAGATCTTTCCGCTGGTATCAAACACCTCCCTATCGAATGCATGGATTATAGCTTTTTGATTGACCTGCTTTAGCGAACTGGTCTGGCAGTATTCGAACATGCGATCAACGAGTACAGCAAGATAATATGGAAAACCACCACTCGCAGCTATCAGGAAATTCAATAATTTTTCACCGATAACCAATCCGCTTCTGTTCATGTGTGTTATTATGAAACACCTGCTCCAGTTGTAATCGAATGATCCGACCGATAAAATCTCAAAATGCCCGAATAGCGGCGATGCACTGCTATTAAGTATTCCCTGCATCATTCCAATAGCTGAACCTGCAACAACATAGTAGACATCGCGTTGTGTTTGTATTTTTTGTCTGAGTAGATCTATTATATCGATATTGAAATTCTGCACCACCTGAAATTCATCTAATATTATGATTAATGTGTTCCCTGTGTGTTTACTAAGCAGATAGGGCAGATCGAGTATTCGACTTGCGATAACAGTATCGGGCTTTTTATCCAGTTCATTTAGCACTGCTATGAGATCAGATGCAAGTGCAGGTAAATGTCTGATAGTTTTTACAATAAGATCATTGAGATTCTCACGAGGTTCGATAGTTGCTGATCCGGTTCCCGACTTTTGCTCTAGAAATGAGTACAACACAGCAGCAGCGTACTTGGTCAAAAAAGAACGTTCGGTCTCGCTGAATAATAGATATATATGTACTGGTATTGTTTCCGGCTTTGTCAGCCGCTTTTCAAATTCATAGAGTATCGAAGTCTTACCTGATTTTCGAAGTCCGATGAGGGCATAATTCCGTCCGATACTGAGCAGTCGTTCAAGCGTTTCAGAGCGGTTGAAAAATTCATCTCCGGTAACCGGTCTTTGTGTGTCGATCATTTATAAGCACATGTCCTTATAAGCATAAGTGCTTATAATCACTCATGCTTAATAATACTATTGTTATACCTGTTTAGTTTGGTGGAAAAGGAACGGTCTTTGATATGATCGAATAGGCGATTGATTTATGTTACCAGAAAATATTAAAAAGTCTCCAAATCTAAGGGCAATAAGATTTGAAGTGGATACATAAATACCTGTAAAATTGGCTAAAACTCATCCACCCAAAAACTATAAAAAGCTTTTTAATTCATTATAAACGATATCTACTTGTTTTCATTTTCATCATCATAAAAAAAATAACAGAAGAGGAATAAATATTGGCCAGCGAAACAATCACGCTCTCTCAACTCGAAAACTTCCTATTAAAATCCGCCGATATTCTGCGTGGCAAGATGGATGCCTCCGAGTTCAAAGAATTCATCTTTGGAATGCTTTTTCTAAAGCGTCTGTCAGATGAGTTCGATCGTAAACGTGAGCAACTTCGCAAGAAAGATTTCGTGCATTTCAAGGATCAGCCAGATCTCATAAAAGAACTGCTCGAAGATAAAACATCCTACGGCGATACCTTCTTCGTTCCTGTTCGCGCCCGCTGGCATGAGTCATGGATCGACGAGAACGGCGAGCTGGTTCCGGCGCTGAAGGATCTAAAACACGACATTGGTAACATGCTCAATAAGGCCATTGCCGCTGTCGAAGAGGAAAACGATGCACTTGCTGATGTGCTTAAAAACAACATCGATTTCAACGCCGTCAAAGGCAAGACCAAAATCCCTGACCAGAAATGGAAAGATCTGCTGGATCACTTCAACCAGCCCCGGTTCGTACTGGTCAACGAAAACTTCGAATTCCCTGACCTGCTGGGTGCGGCCTATGAATACCTGATCAAGTTCTTTGCCGACAGTGCTGGCAAAAAAGGCGGCGAGTTCTACACTCCCGTTGAAGTGGTGCGCCTCCTGGTGCAGATCACGAAGCCTGAGGCGGGTAATAAGATATACGATCCCACCGCCGGTTCCGGCGGTTTCCTGATCCAATCACATCAATACGTGGAAGAGCAGGGGCAAAACCCTAATGATCTCGCCCTCTACGGACAGGACTCTAACGGCACCGTCTGGTCGATCTGCAACATGAACATGATCCTCCATAACATCACCAGCTTTACCATAGAGAACGGCGACACCCTGGAAGACCCCCAAATTCTGGAAAAGGGCCAGGTGCGCAAGTTCGACCGCGTGCTAGCCAATCCACCTTTCTCACAGAACTACAGCCGTGCAAATTTGAAATTCCCCAGCCGCTTCCGCGAATGGTGTCCCGAAACTGGTAAGAAGGCTGATCTGATGTTTGTGCAGCACATGCTTGCCAGCCTCAAACCTGACGGTCACATGGCTACGATCATGCCACACGGCGTTCTGTTTCGTGGGGGTAAGGAGAAGCTCATCCGCGAGATCTTTATCAATGACGATGTTATTGAAGCCATCATTAGCCTGCCGCCTGGCCTCTTTTACGGCACCGGTATTCCTGCCTGTGTGATCGTAGGGAACAAGAACAAACCGGATTCACTGAAGGACAAGGTGCTGTTTATTAATGCCGATCGCGAATATGCCGAAGGCAAGGCCCAAAATAAACTGCGTCCTGAGGACATCGAAAAGATCGATTTCGTCTTCACCCATAAGCGGGAACTTCCAAAATACTCCCGCCTGGTCAGCAAGGTTGAAATAGTGGAGACCCACGATTACAACCTCAATATCCGCCGCTATGTGGATAACACCCCGGAGCCGGAACCAGAGGATGTGCAGGCGCACCTGATCGGCGGGATTCCCGAGAGCGAGATTACCGCCCTTGTTGCTGACTTTAACCGCTTCGGGATACAGTCCGACACGTTATTTCAGCCTGATCGTTCCGACTACTTTACCTTCCGTTCGGAGATTGAGGCCAAGCCCGCTATAAAGGCCACTCTGGAAGCCGATTCCGCACTCCAGCAGATCCTTGTTGCGCATCATGATGCTTTAGAAGCCTGGTGGATGGTAGCCCGCGACGACTTTGCCCGGCTTCGCGACGGTAAGAAGATGCCTGAGGTGCGAAATGAGCTGCTGACTACGCTTAAAGACAAGCTTATCCCTCTGGGTGTGCTCGATGAATTCAAGAGTGCGGGAGTGTTTGTGAACTGGTGGCAGCAGATTCGTTATGACCTCAAGACCATTATTTCCACTGGCTGGCACCACAGCCTGATTCCCGATGACTACCTGATAGCTGAGTTCTTCCAGTCTGAAGCTGACGAGATTGAAACGCTGGAAGGGGAGATCAGCGAGGCGCAAAGCGAGCTGGCAGAGGCTGTCGAAACTGCGCAGGAAGTGGCAGCCTATGAACCGGATGAGGACGAAAAAATGTCTGCTACTGTGATTAAAAAAGCCCTAAAGGCACTGATCGACGACCTCAAAGGTAGCATTGGAGACTCTGCCCGCAAGGAGCTGGAAAACCTGCAAACGCAGGACAAGGCTATAAAGGCCATCGAAAAGCGTATCAAGGACAGCAAGGCTGTACTGAAAACCAAAACAGATGAATTGGAACTCAAGTTGCAGCTCAAACGGCTCGGTGGAGATGATTTCAAGATTGAGAGCCAGGAATTGATCCGGCAGGTAGACGCCCAACTGGCCAAACTCGATAGTAATAACAAGATTGATAAAAAGAAGATCACTGCCCTGAATAAAGACAAAGACGTTCTCGAAACACGCCTTGCTAAAACAGATGGCATTCTCATCGTCATCGGCGGCCAGCTCAACGAGGAAGAGAGTCGTCGTTTGATCCTGAAAAAGCTCTACGACCTGGCCTACAACGAACTGAATCGCTATCTTAATGCCGAAAAGCGTGGTTTGGTTCAGATGATGGAAAAACTCTGGGATAAATACGCTGTTTCCAACCGTGAACTAGAAAATGAGCGGAGTGAGACCCTGCAGACGCTGGATGGGTTTTTGAAGGGGTTGGGGTATCTGGGAGGGGAAACATGAGACCGATTCGCATTTTTATCAGCAGTGTGCAACAGGAGTTTGCACAGGAGCGCGCCGCTCTGCGCGAGTATTTGCGGGGTGACCCGCTTTTTCGGCGGTTTTATGATGTTTTTCTGTTCGAAGATGTGCCTGCCATTGACAGACGGGCTGACGAGGTCTATCTTCAGGAAGTTGAACGATGCGACATTTACGTGGGGCTCTTCGGGGAGGAATACGGAAATGAAGACGAGAAAGGTTATTCTCCCACCCATCGGGAATTCGACCTTGCGACGCGGCTCGGGAAACACCGTCTTATTTTTGTCAAAGGCGCTGACGATGGTGGCAAGGCCTCCAAAATGCAGGCCCTTATCAAGGCGGCGGGAGGCCAGGTGGTGAGACGCCGCTTTGTCGGTGCCGCAGAGCTGATCGCCGCAATGTACGGAAGCCTTGTTCAATACCTTGATGAACACGAATTTATACGTTCAGCGCCTTTTGACGCTTCTTTCTGCAGGAACGTCACCATGGACGATCTGGACGAAGAGAAGATACACACGTTTCTGAGGCGAGCCCGACGGGCCAGAGGCTTCCCGCTGCCCGAAGAATCCACGACCATGGAGGTCCTTACTCATCTAAATCTCTTTGATAAAGAAAGACCGAGCAATGCAGCAGTCTTGCTCTTTGGAAGACAGCCGCAACGCTTCCTAATTTCCTCAGAGATCAAGTGCGCCCATTTTCATGGCGTTGAGGTAACCAAGCCTATTCCCTTTTACCGGATTTACAAAGGAACAGTCTTTGATCTGGTAGATCAGGCTGTTGATTTTGTGCTCTCCAAAATTAATCTTGCTGTCGGAACCCGCACTCAGAGCGTTCAGGCGCCCGTAGCCTACGAGATGCCTCCTGAAGTGATTCGCGAGGCCATTGTCAATGCTGTGGCCCATCGGGACTATACGAGCAATGGTAGTGTGCAGGTAATGCTCTTTGCGGATAGGCTAGAGGTCTGGAACCCGGGAACCCTTTCGCCGCCCTTGACCCTTGCAAAACTGCGAAAGCCCCACGGCTCTGTGCCCTGGAATCCCTTATTGGCCGAGCCGCTCTATCTTACCAGGTACATCGAACGCATGGGCACCGGAACAGGTGATATGATCAAGCGCTGCCGTGATGTCGGCCTTGCTGAACCGGAGTTTGCCCTTACGGACGGCTTTGTGGTTACTATCCGAAGAAAGCCTGAACTGGCCTTCGGAGCCGTCGGCGGGATTACCGGGGAAGTCACCGAGGAAGTTACCGGGGAAGTTACCGGGGAAGTTACCGGGGAAGTTACCGGGGAAGTTACCGGGGAAGTTACCGGGGAAGTTACCGGGGAAGTTACCGGGGAAGTTCAAAGGCTCCTGAAGGTGTTGGTTGGAGAGATGAAACGTACGGACATCCAGGAGGCTTTGGCTCTCCGGCATGAAAACTACTTCAGAGAGGCTTATCTTATTCCGGCGCTAACTGCCGGTATGATCGAAATGACCATTCCCGACAAACCCACAAGCAGCAAACAGAAATACCGGGTGACTGAAAAAGGGCGTGACCTTCTGACAAAACAGAGAAATGGAGCTGAGGATAATGAATAGTCAACATGATCAATCTATGACCGATATGGTTCAGACAATCAGAAAAATCGCAGTTGCACAGCAGCAGCTTGCACATCAGGCAGAACAGCAATATTCTCTTGAAGTTGAGTCCATCCTGCGAGATCAATGCCGTGAACCCAAGTGTATCGAATGCTTGCTTGATGGAATGCTTGATTTTTGTTTCGATGATGAAATGTTGCTTTTATACAAAGATCTTTGCCGTTATTACTTTAAAATAGACCCCGTGGCAACCGCTTCGTATGTCTACGCCTATCGTGAAATGTGGGATGAAGAAGAAGATTTTAAGAATGTGGGGTGAAGTTTGAAATGAGCAAAAATAAGAAAAACACCATCGAGGTTCAAGCCACGTCGATTGTCATCGTTTCTCAGAAGGATGAGAACTATATTTCTCTGACTGATATTGCCAAATATCGCAACAGGCAAGAATCCTTTGCAATTATCAATAATTGGATGCGGGGCCAGAGCACGATTGAATTTCTGGGTTTGTGGGAAAAACTAAGCAATCCTTATTTTAAATCTCTCGAATTCGATAGGTTTAAAAGTGAAGCAGGAGATAATTACTTTGTGCTGTCACCTTAAAGATGGGTTGAATCTACCCATGCCATTGGGGGACGGTAAATGAAATATGTAGCTTTTCCAGAATATAAACACTTCGGCGTTGCTGGCTATGAACTGAAGACGCAGGATGGGTTTTTAAGGGGATTGGAGGATTTGATATAAAGGTTAGTTGGCACAAATCGGATTTAGCTTCTGTAGTTTCCACTCTCGAAAGTGGTTCACGGCCAAAAGGAGGCGCATCCACTGTGACTGGTGAAGTCGCCAGTTTGGGCGGCGAAAATATTGTGCAGTCTGGCGGTGTTACATTATCTGAGGTCAAACGTGTGCCACAGGCTTTTTTCAAACGGATGACTAAAGGGCACTTGGTAGATGGTGATGTACTGATTAACAAAGACGGTGCTCAAACTGGTAAGGTCGGCATCTATATTGGAGATGGCAGTGGATTGGCATGTATCAATGAACACGTTTTCCTAATCCGGGGGAATGAGGACAAAATCTATCAGGATTTTCTATATTACACGCTCCTTTCGGAACATGGTCAAAGGCAAATAGCGGCGCAGATTTCAGGATCTGCTCAGCCGGGACTTAAATCTAGTTTCTTAAAAGGGGTAATAACAGACATCCCTGAATCTCTCAACGAACAAACCAAAATTGCCGAAATTCTCTCAACGGTGGACCGGGCGATCGAGCAGACCGAGGCGTTGATCGCCAAGCAGCAGCGCATCAAGACCGGCCTGATGCAGGACCTCCTCACCCGCGGGATTGACGAACATGGGAACCTCCGCTCGGAGCAGACCCACGAGTTTAAAGACTCGCCGCTGGGGAGGATTCCGGTGGAGTGGGATGTAATGAAACTTTCAGAAGCGACATCTAAACTAATAACATATGGGATTGTACAACCGGGAGGGAATGTTCCTGACGGTGTACCTTTTGTACAAACAAAGGATCTTACTCGGGGACAATTAGAGAGCAGGTTGATGGATCGCACATCGCATGATATCCATTCCGCTTACGAACGCTCTGCGATACATACTGGTGATATCGTCATTGGTATCCGTGCGTCTGTTGGCTTTGTGGCGCAAGTTCCCAAAGAATTGAATGGTACTAACATTTCGCGTGGAGTTGCACGTCTGTCCTCATCAAAAAAATTATTGGGGCGTTATCTTTTTTGGATAGTCCAAGCCGTGCACATCCAAAACTCAATTAAAATGGAAATCAAGGGTTCCACATACCCCGAGATTACCCTTCCGGCGCTTCGCAATATTCTAATCCAAGTTCCTAATCCTGACGAACAAAATAAGATAGCTAAATCTCTCGATTTGTCAGCGAATCAGATTAGACAGATAGAGTTTCGACTAACAAAATTACGTTCCCTCAAAACAGCTCTCATGCAAGACCTCCTTACAGGTAGGAAGCGTGTCACCACATTATTGAACACACGGAGAAAATTACATCATGAAACTACGGCATTTAGAAATTAAGAATTTTCGAGGCATTACTAACCTTGACCTGAAGCTCGAAGACATGACGGTTCTGATTGGTGAGAACAACACAGGCAAGACAGCGATTCTCGATGCGCTAAAATTCGCACTGCGTAGTGTGAGGACTCGTCGAGGCTTTTCATTCGATGCCTATGATTTCCATCTCCCAAACGCAACTGCCGAACCGGCTTTGGCTCCTCCCATCAGCATTAGGCTCACTTTTCGAGAGGATGAGCCGGGAGAATGGGACAAGCAGCAAGCAGCCAAATTGAATCGAGCTAAGATTCTTCAGATTGATGCGGATGATTGTGCTACTGTTATATTGAAGGTCGGAGCACATTTTGATCCATCGACCCAAGAGTTTGTTCAGAATTGGGAGTTTCAAAACCTTGATGGATCTGCCCTCACAGGATTAACGGATGCCGCGATGGGGATGCTTCGAAACGAGGTGTCCTATTATTATCTGGCTGCACTGCGCGACGCTACTAAGCATTTCGATGCGAATGGTACTTTCTGGCGTCCGTTTTTGAAAGAGTCACAACTCACCCCAGAAAATAAGAAAGAGATCGAGGATATGCTTTCTAAAGTTAACGATCTTATTATCACGTCCCATACCAGCTTTTCCAAAGTCGTAACGTGTCTAAGAGATGTGCAAGATATAGTGACGATGACAGGAGGGGATGATTTAGTCTCAGTGGATGCAGTTCCTGGACGTATCTTCGATATGCTCTCCAAAGCAGAAGTTAATCTGAATAGTGGAACCGGGGCAAAGATACCAGTCGGTCGACACGGAGAAGGCACCCAAAGTCTGGCCGTTCTGACGCTTTTCAATGCCTACCTTCAGGCATGGAATAAAGGTAATCCGATCATTGCTCTTGAGGAACCGGAAGCGCATCTGCATCCGAGTGCCGTGCGCGCACTTTGGCAACTGATTGAACGAATTCCAGGACAGAAAATCATTTCGACTCATAGTGGAGATCTTCTTTCAGAAGTACCTTCTGATGCCGTCGTTCGACTTCACAATGAAAGTGGGTGCGTAAAGGCATCACGGATGCAGGACTTAAATCTCAACTCAACTGACATCCGTAAATTCAACTATCACATTCGGCGAGCAAGAGGGGAATTGTTGTTCTCCAAATGCTGGATTCTTGGAGAGGGGGAAACTGAAGGAACTCTAATTCCTGAATTTGCGAGAATCTTGGGTAAAAACCTTGAACGGGCAGGTATCCGACTTGTGACATATCAGTCTGGAATATCGCTAGAGACTTGCCTTCGGGTGGCCAACGGAATGGGTATTCAGTGGGTTGTTCTTGCAGATAACGATATGCAGGGTGCAAAGGACCGTAAAGCAGTTCAGCGACAACTGAACGGTCGGTCTGAAGCAGATGTTTTTTTCATGATGCAAGAGGCAAATATTGAGCAACATCTCTGTGTAAACGGATTTTGTGATGTCTACTATGGATTGCTTGATGAACAATCGCTCAAAAAGGTGACCACATCCCCTCAAGATGCAGACTACCCCATCCAAATTGCGAAAGCCTTACCAAAAAAACTAAAAACGCACGCTGCACAGGAAGTACTAACAGTGATCCAAAATGATTTTCGATATTTATTTAGATGGGATGGCATCCCAGGAAACGACAATGAGCGGCTCATAGATTTTCTAAAGCAGAACTTTGGCATCGGTTGGATAAAAACTGCAAAAATTGAAAAAATCGATAACGATAAGACTATAAAAGTATTCACTGGGAAAAACGATCTTTCATTAAAACTTAATGATAAAAAACGTGAAGTTAACCTATCAATCGATGACGTTAGAACCGATAAATTCGTTGTAATAATAGAAAATAGTAAGCTAAACATATACGATTCTCGAACCATACCGCAGCTGTTTCAAAATGTAATCGAAGCTGCACTTAAACTAGTGGAGGAATAGTGAACATGTCTGATATTCAACTTAACGAAAACCAGCGTGCTGCTGTCAATTGGAATGATGGGGCGCTTTTAGTTTTGGCTGGCCCCGGCTCAGGTAAAACCCTAGTTCTTACACTCCGAGCAGCACGACTCCTTCAAACGGACGCAGATGCAAGTGTGCTGGCACTCACTTTCACCACCAAGGCTGCCGATGAGATGCGAGAGCGGTTGGATAAGTTAATGGGAGGTCATGCTAATCAGGCACATCTTTGCACCTTCCACTCCTTTGCTGGTGACATCTTGCGACAGCATGGGAGTCATGTGGGAATCCAGCCAGATTTCTCACTGATCACAATTGATGATGACCGTGTGGCTATACTTGCGCAGGCAATATCCAATCTTCAATGTGATACCTCAGCTATTCCGTCTGATCGCAAGAATCTTTTATTTTTATTGGATCGTTTGTTTGCGGAATCCTATGATGGGGGGCGCGAAATCGCAAGTATGATACATACTCCATCGTGGCTGCCACAATTATTTAAGGATTACTGTGAAGCATTACAACAGAGTAATCGTTTGGATTATGGAGGACTTTTACATTTCGCCCGAAAGTTACTTTTGCAAAGTCCAGGTGTGGCGCGATTAACACGCTTGGCTTGGCAATATATCTGCGTTGACGAATTTCAGGATACGAACCGAGCACAATACGACCTTCTGCATCTCATAATTGGTGGACAGGATCCCAACCTTTTCGTAGTTGCAGACGAAGATCAGATTCTTTACCAATGGAACGGTGCTAGCCCGGAACGTCTTCTCGCTCTCCGGGAAGACTTCGGAATGAAGGTAGTGCAGCTTCCAGAAAATTTTCGCTGTCCTCCAGTTATTATTCAGCTAGCGAACAACCTGATCGATTACAATCAGACGCGTTCTGAGGGAAAAGAGCCACTTGTCGCACGAAAGACCGCAACAGACTTACCAGCCTTAAAAGTGCAGTTGTTTGATAATGAGGACGCTGAGGCCGCAATGATCCCAACTGTGATCAAGCAAGAAGGATGGCACATTGAAGACTGTGTGGTTCTCGCTCGTTCGACCAAATTGCTTCAGCGGGCGGCGAGGGCATTAAATGATAGCGGCTTTGTTCCTTTTGTCGCGCAAAGAAAGAACGAGTTTGAGTGTGCTTCAGTTTCTTGGATGCATGCCATCCTTAGACTTGCGAATGCCCGCCATGATCGAGAATTTCTTCGTCGGGTTTGCGTTGCATGGAAAGCTTTTACTGAAATCGTTATTGAGGTAGAGGATGTCGAAGCTGCTGCTGTTCTCAACGGTGGTGATTTTCTTCGAGCGTGGGTGAATAGCGTATCGGTCAAGGTCAATTCTGATGAACATTATGAATTGCTGAGTCGAGTTAACCATGACCTTGTTGATCGTTTAGCTTTCGTCGAATTGCTAGAATGGTTTTGGACTCAAAAGTGGCTGGATGATGAAGTCGAGGCTGAGGAGATGAAAACATGGCAGGATTTACATGGAGCATTATTACGTGAGCATTCCCCAGAGAACGTGACTCTTCACCTTTATCTGCAAGAAATGGATTTGAAATCTAAGGCAGCTGCCCGATTACCGGAATCAATTCCATGCCTCACCGTGCATGGAGCCAAAGGTTTAGAGTTCAAACATGTGTTCTTAATTGGAATGGCTGACGAGGTTTTCCCATCGTATCAGGCAGTAAAGAAGGGGGCAGATAGCCCTGAGATTGAAGAGGAGCGGAGAAATTGTTTCGTTGCAATTACTCGTGTTGAGGAGACGCTCAATATTAGCTGGGCAGGAACCTACAATGGATTCCACAAAAAGCCTTCTCGATTCTTAGAAGAAATGGGTTTCACTTTCAACAAATCTTAGATCCGAGTCCATACCATGCCCAAATCCGAAAATGTAAATCTGTAAGCAAAAGAAAAAGAGAAAATTATGACCCAGAACAAAACACCCTCGCACACCAAACTCGACGAGTGCAATCACATCGAAAAAACCCTGCTCCTCCTCCTTAACAGGCTGGGCTGCGGCATAACCCCCATTATGCAGGACCTGCTCACTGGCAGGAAGTGCATTAGTTCCCCGTTAACCGAACCACAGGAGGCTGGCGCATGACCTCCAAACTCCCCATAAACCTCAAGGACCTACTTCACCAACGAAAAGTCGAAGGCGAGCGGATCGAGTACAAGACGGGATGGAATCCGGATCCGATCATGCGCACTCTCTGCGCCTTTGCCA
>Ga0255426_10185_pt1 | contig 12529 bp, 9 predicted proteins | sample ANMaggSeSYBR02J9_FD_182666 | JGI IMG/M metagenome (GOLD analysis project Ga0255426, IMG submission 182666) | Sediment cell enrichment communities from methane seep in Santa Monica Basin, California, United Staets - ANME aggregate JGI... | ecosystem: Environmental > Aquatic > Marine > Cold seeps >...
TGTTTTTGTAGAATTTTTACTGGTGAGCGGTACAGCTTCAAGATTAAGTATCGGTTCCAGGTCTTTGTTCCGAAGCGTCAAATCTTGCCCTGGGCAATAATGCGGATTATCCGTAGCGCTCTGACCTGCTTAAGCGTGCTGCTCACCACTTTCCCAGTCTTTTCACCCGACAACAGCCCCAGCATGTCGATTTTCCAAGAGCCAGCCCCAAGATTTGACAAATGTTGTGATATCAATTAGATATTTATAATCAAATCGACTGGTTTATCGAGCGTAGGTCTTGGCAAGATATCTACACTTTTGTAATGGAGGAATCTAAATGTCACAGAGGTCAAGCATTAGGACTGTTCTTATTGTTGTTGTCAGTATTACCCTACTTGCGATTATTTATTTCTCAATTGATTTCTGGAAAAACAGGCCTCGCATTATACATTGTGATGATGGTGAGAGGCAGACTATAGATTACAGGGATCTTCAGATCAATTATTCTGGAAATAAAATTTCTCTCGAAATTGAAGTAGTAGATAAGCTTAAACTGAAGCCCGAGATTGATCCCCAGGTTTTGCAAAAAACATATGAGTCAACTCAGAATTGGGACCAGTTTCTAAAGGGGCTGGTGGTGGGATATAACGGCTGCGCTATTAGCAAAGCCGATTATACTGCGATACTTCAGAGGTACAAACTTATGGAGGAGATATCAAAAAATCTTTCTCAATTGCTCCGAAAAAGTCCGCTGGCAAAGGGGGATATAGAAGCTGCAAAGCGATTGATTCATCAGTATTCTACTATAAGCCAGGAGCTTTTTACTCAATCAGTTGTAAGATAATTTGGAGGAATTATGATTGCAAAATTTCCAACAAATAAAATGCGTCTGATCATTTTCATCTTCATGGGGATTCTCATCGTGGGCTTTCCGATCCAGGCCATAGCCGGGAAGAAACCGTTTGATTGTGGCGACGGACCCAGATACAAAATTGAGGTAAAGGAATTTGCAATAAAGTACTCCAACAAAAGTTTTGAGGGGACTTTCGGATTCCTGTCTAAGCTAAATCTCGGACTACAAGTTGAAGATAAAACTTTACAGAAGGCTGCCGAATCTACCCAGCAGTGGAATCAGCTCCTCATAGGTATTGCCGAGGGATATAATAGTTGTGCCATAACGAAAAAGCAATATCATGAGGCTATATCCACACTTTACCCTGGCATGCAGACAGATGCCCAAAAAATGCTTGATATTGGAAATGCATTTGACGAAGGGCGGCATGCCGATCTTAAGGAACTCAAGCGATCGTTGGATGAATACTTTCAGAAACTGAAAAAATTCGCCGAGATCAGTGGAAAAGAAGAGATTATCGAAAGAATCAGTGACAAAGTAGAACAAGAGCATGAGAGAACCAGAAGGCTATTTGAGGAAAAGTTTGCTCTTTTGTTTGCTGAGATAAAGGGGTCGAAAGAGAAAGATAGGATTTTACAAAACAAAGAAAGCATCATTGCTGAGCTAAAACAGAAACTCCAGGAAACTGAAAGTGAACTTCAGAAAAAGGGAGCATCGGAGGCCTTAGCGCAGTTTAAGCAAGGAAACTATGAAGAAGCTGAGAGACTCTTCCAAAAAGAACGTCAGGAGAAAAGGACCGAATCGGCAAGTGCAGCTTATTATCTTGGAAATATCAGATTTGCTGAATTGGATTTCAGGACCGCAGAACTTTATTACGTTGAGGCCGCAGAACTTGACCCCAACAACACCGACTATATCAATATGGCTGGGAGAGTCGCGGATGTCTTGGGAAAACATCTTGAAGCCGTTAATTACTATGAGCAGGCACTATCCATTGATAAAAAAGTCTATGGTGATCAGCATCCTAAGGTGGCTACACGCCTGAACAATCTGGGCTTGGCATGGTATTCTTTAGGCGAGTATAAAAAGGCTATAAAACTTTATGAGCAGGCACTATCCATTGGTAAAAAAGTCTATGGTGATCAGCATCCTAAGGTGGCTACATACCTGAACAATCTGGGCTTGGCATGGTATTCTTTAGGCGAGTATAAAAAGGCTATAAAACTTTATGAGCAGGCAGAGAGTATTTTTTTAAATACTTTGGGCAAAGATCATCCTTATACGAAAAGTATGAAAAATAAAATAGAAAGTGCTAAACAAAGAGCTTCTTAAATTCCCTGGAGGGCTTTATCTAAAAGCATTTGTTGCCTTCTATTTGTGCTGCATTTCTTATCCTTTACTATTTAATCATTTGAAAATCTGTTTCGATGTTCCATGAAATATGCCGAATGGCGTTACCAATGTGCACTTTCGCCAACTGCAGATATCTGCTATTCATCAAACATTCAGTCTTATTCACAACCAGTTGCGATGTTTATATAATATCTATTAAACTTTATGGGGGAAGAATGTATGTGCAGGGCCACGTCATTTAAGCTGATAACTTCCTGAATTCACAAGGATTGCTTACTTACTCAATTTTCAATAAATTCGAAGCACGAAACACAAAATCCGAAACAAATACGAATGACCAAAATCCAAAATTCTAAACGTGTTGAGCCCCGCAGATATTGGATAACTGCCTGAAATATTTTGGTCATTTGATATTCGAAATTAGATATTGTTTCGAGTTTTGATATTCGGATTTCGGATTTTGAAGTCCCCAGAAACTCCTAATATTAAAGCTTTAGCACCGACTTTGACGTTTCCCTAGGATATGTGCTTGTTGCTTGACATCACAATATGATCTGATAGAATAATAATTATGTTATCCGATCGTATAAATAAACTCCTCGACCGTATTGATTTTGGAAAAAATATTATAGATTCGCACCGGCCTTTTCCTGATGTCGTTCTATCACGGCTATGTCATAATCTTACCATTGAATGGACTTACAATTCAAATGCAATTGAAGGAAACACGCTCACCTTAAAAGAAACCCTTCTGGTTCTCGAAGATGGTTTAACCATTGGAAAAAAATCATTAAAAGAACACCTGGAAGCTATTAATCATAAAGAAGCAATCATTTTTGTAGAGGAGCTGGCATCAGCGTCTCACGAAATAACAGAAAGAAATATAAAAGAGATTCATTCCCTGATACTGAAAGAAATCGACAATGATTATGCCGGGCGTTACCGGGATATCCAGGTAAGAATCAGCGGATCGAGTCATACCCCCCCCGACCCTTTGCTTGTTCAGGAACTTATGGAACGATTTGCCGTAACATGGCTTGCCAATCAAGAAAAACATCCTGTTATCCAGGCGGCCATGGCTCATTATGAACTTGTTTCCATACACCCTTTTGTTGATGGAAACGGGAGAACAGCAAGACTTTTAATGAATTTAATTTTAATGAAGCACGGGTATTTCCCCGCCGTGATTTTAAAAAATGACAGAAAAAAATATTATGATATTCTTGAAAAAGGGCATCACGGGAAAACTGATGACTTCATTTTTTTTGTCGGCAGAGCCCTTGAGCGAACAATAAATCTATACTTAGAAGCTATTCCAGATGTTAAAACCAGCTTTCTTACCTTAGCTGAAGCAGCAAGGATATCTCCTTATTCAAAGGATTATTTGAATATCCTGGCCAGGCGAGGGTCAATCCCGGCATTTAAATTAAAACGCAACTGGCTGGTCTCAAAGGAAGCTCTGGAAAGCTATATCAGGTCGCATAAAAATTGAGCAGATGAAAACAACTATAGATACACACTCCTTTCTTTGCGATCCCATTTTTGACCCTGACCGAACGGAAGTTATTGAGACGCTTTTTGAAAACACCTGCCGCCTGTATGGTATGGCGATTTGGATATACTGTGAACGGTCAAAATCTGAGCTTTTTTATTATGTTTTTTTCACCACGAAGCTCACGAAGAACACAAAGAAATTATAAAAAGCACTAATTCTAATCTTCGTGCCCCTTCGTGTCCTTCGTGGTTTAATTTTTCCTTATAATCCTGACCGTTTCAAAAAGCGCAGTTTATAGCCGTGCAAAGTATATATAGCGTAATTTGTGTATGAAAACATTCTTAATTTGCCATCGCGGGGCACTCGGTGATTTTATACTTACATGGCCCGCTATTAACTGTTTACGAAAAATTTTGCCGGATTACCTTTTTAAAGGTATTGGCCGCCCGGAATATATGCGTTTAGCCATTAATCTCGGCCTGCTTGATTCATTCATAGACATGGATTCTTCAAAATTGCTTGATCTATTCAATGGAAAAGCAATTCCTCCGGAAATAGGCCATCCAGCCGGCGCCGTACTCTGGCTGTCATCCGGACAGGATGTCGTTAATCTTCTAAAAAAATATGCTTCGCTGCCGGTTGCATCAATTGCCCCATTTCCAGCCAGGCGGATGCATGTAGCACTTTATCACTGTCAATCCATGCAATCCCACTTTCCTGTTAATCTTCCTAAAAACCTTTCTGATTGTTTTCCTCCAAGGACAAAAAAAGGTAATTATGCCCTGATTCATCCTGGAAGCGGAAGCCCTGCCAAAAACTATTCGCCCCGATTTTATCTTGCTCTTGCTGATGAATTGCAACGATTTGGATATAAAAAGACAGGGTTTATCGCAGGACCTGCAGAAAAAACAACCATCATGCATAAGGATTTTACAGGCAGATGGGTGGAATGGCCGGAAAATGTTGAAAGCCTGGCCAACCTGCTTGCCGATGCATCACTCTATATTGGAAATGACTCCGGTGTAAGTCATCTCGCAGGAATTCTTGGGGTGCCGGCAATTGTTTTTTATAAAACCACTGATCCGGAAGTCTGGGGAGTTCTGGGCAGAAAGGTGGCCCACATTAAAGCCGGTAATGAAAAATCCGCTTTGAATAAAGTTCTAAAGCTTCTATCATCAAAAATATACATTCTTGACAATTAAAACTCAGATGTGTTTTTAATTTAATAGAGGCAAAACTCCCCGATTTCTGAAATAATTCACCACGGAAAGTATACCTCGGAGGGTTGCAAATTGCGTTTTTTCGGTGAGCAATGAGCATCAAGAGCAAGGCGCGAAGGTGCGGAATAGCAGGCTATTGCAAGCCTGAGCAACGCAGTTATTGGTGTTCATGGCCAGCGAAAAACCGCAATTTGTGGCCTTTCGAGGTATATATAAAGAACTTGGTTCTGGTTATAATGTTGAGAAGAGTATTTTGATAATTCAGTGTAATTCCGTGAAAATCCGTGGTGAACTTTTACACATAAAGGAAAATACATGAATAAATTGTCTGTAAGGACCTGCGTATCAACTTCTGGTGAATTTGTTTACGGCATTCACAAACCCGATTACACAGTTGTCAATCTCAGGGAAAGAGATCACATTACAACTCTTGGACATATTAACGGCAAAACCGCTGTTGAGAACAAAATTAACTTTCCTGCAAATGATGTAACAATTGATAACGCAGACTGGGTATTCGAAATCTCCAACTCCTTTTCTTTTATGGGTGCAACTTTTATATTAAAGTCAAGCGCTGATAAAAGAATAGAAAATGCGAATCCTTTCGAAATTATTAACAAACACAAATCATCGAAATTAAAAACCGGTATAAATGAGTTCGAAGACAATGACCCGCTGACTATATCATTGGGCAGAACGTCCACAGACGCAGATTTGCTTATAGAGTTAGCCAAAAAGTCGTGCTTGTTTGAGTTTGATTCCAATGGAGAGCCCGCTGGTATTCAATATGAAAAGACAAAAAATGGAGAAATTCGACAGGCAATTAAAAACCACCATCTGTTTGAAATCGTATCCAACAATCCTTTTTTACCTGATACTTATAAGCAGGCAATGGTACTTATCCCCGGCATCCAGGGCCCCAATAAAATTGTGGGAGAGTATAAAAAGTCTGCCGGCACTCACATCTGGGAATATCTGAGAGGAAACAGCTATATCCCATGGGGACATTATGCGGCAAACATGGCACATGATTCCATCAGGTACAAAATCGGAGCACTTAAGAAAGAAGATTTGATTGGTCTCAGGCACTTATACTACCAGAGAGTTTACACACAGGTTGCCCAAAGTCTGGGCATTTCCATTCCCGCAAAAAAACGTACTCTCACAGAAGAGGAGCTGGAGTCTTTACGGATACATCTTCTCGAAACCACAAAGCATAATAAAGGAGATAAAACTAATTTGCCCTTTAATGCATCAATGTGGGGATGGAATTTCGGATTTGATCTATCTCCTTCAGGATACCGCCTCAATGCCTCTCACCAGCAAATACACCAGCAATTTGCCATAGTGCCAACATATACACATGGTTTTATCAATGGAAAAAATGATAAAAGCTATACTTTATTTCCAACCTATACTCAAGGAGATGAAGTATCTCTCTTCTGCCGCGGGTTCAGAAATAGTACGGGCAAGAACTTCTTTGAAACATACATTAATGCCATAAAAAATAACAGGAGAATGGATGGCAGAGAAGACAAGGCAAAAAGCCTTATTTTCTATCAGGACGAAAATATCATAGCTTTTGTGCCCAAAGCCCAACGCTCTCAAGGAGAAGTACAGATTATGGCCACAGCAAAGTGCGGCAATATTCTTGAGGCGAATTCTACAGTGAGGAAATCTCTGGACATGGCTATTTTGACAACTGTAAGGATGCTGGAGAAATTGGGTGTGGAAATGATGATTTGTTACGAAACATCCAAGAGGTTTGATAATCCGGACAATGACCAGCGGCTTATGTACACTTTTATTCCCCGTCATCCTAAATCGCCAGGGACTTACAGTCAGTGGCTATATCGCTGGATTATCGGGCATTATCCTGAAGACTTCGCCCATGCCTGTAGTATGGCTGTTAATCAGGGATTTTGATGTTTTTTAAAAGTATAAAACCAACTGTTCCCAAATCTTTGCTTATTGCTCTTGCCGGTCTGATGTGGAGCACAGTGGGTGTGATGCTTTGCAGCATGGCTTATTACTGGCTTAAAGGGGTTGATTGGCTAACTGCTTTCCCATTTGGGCTGTTTGGAATTATTTTGTCTTTGGCGATATATCGCTTTGGTTTTTCCGGAATAGCTCGAAAAAATATTGACCGTATCTGTCTGCTCCCTGAAAAAGGGTGTATTTTCGCTTTCCAGGCATGGAAAAGTTATCTGATCATCGTTGTCATGATTACACTTGGAATCATTTTGCGGCATTCCCCTATTCCCAAACACTACCTGGCAATCGTCTATACGACTATAGGCGGAGCGCTTTTGCTGTCGAGTTTACACTATTACAGAAGGCTCTGGCGGTTGCTGATTCTGAAAAAACTATGCCTGCCTTCAAAAGAAGTTTAATTAATGCCCCTTTTAAACACTAATGACAACCAGGTGCCCGGCGGAATTTACCTTTGCCAGGCCAATAAAAAAATTTCCTGTGGAGCATGCTGTGGTTTATATAATGTTGCCGATCCATCGTACGAATCTATAATGGAAAAGCTTACATGGCGCACCGATACTTTCTTACACGTTAAGCGAGATATGGACGCTATACTCGCATTCAAGGAAGAAGTCGAAGATAGAGAACCACAGGAAAGGCCCTTTCCCGAATTTCATCATTGCCCGTACATTGGTCTGGTGGGAAAAAAGCATTCACGCGTGGGTTGCCTGTTACATCCGCTGCTGGACGAAAACAAAAGCATAGATTTTAGGGGGCTAAGCTTTTACGGAGGCATGGCATGCAGGGTTTACTTCTGTCAAACATACTACCACCTCCCGGCAGCTTTCAAAGAAATAGTCCGTGAAACGGCAAGTAACTGGTATGCGTACGGACTTATAATTACTGAAATAAAATTATTAAGCACGATTTTTGATGAAGTAAAAAATTGCCTTAACCGGCCATTAACAAAAAACGACATATTAAAGAATAAAAATACTCTTGAGGCTGTTAGAAAGCTTTTAGATTTAAAGATTAATTGGCCTTTCAGACGACGATCATCTTCGGGACCAACAAATTATTTTTTTGAAGACCGGCTTTATTCCAGGCCCCCTGTAAATTATGAAACAATCGGTAAGCCTGTATCTAAGCATAACACCATATTACAAGAGTTGGAGTCCCAATTTAATTCAGCAAACGATCTTCAAGCCGCAGAAGATTTAATTGACGGATTAATTAATAAAGTTGTTGTTCAGGTGGATAGACTGAAGGCTGAAGACACAAAAGGGCACTTGTAAAGATAATCGTGGAATAAAAAGTGTCCCACTTTTACCCCTTTCTTTCTTCGGCCTCTTTATCAGATCGGGACATCCTTCGAAAGGTCGCTCGCGCTTTGTCGGTCCCGATGATTGCGACCATATCGTTCAACCGGAACCGGAAGCCGGTATCAGGGTTTGGCTCAAGCTTGTCGCCGCGAATAACTCCGACAACAGATGCCCCGGTCGCCTTTCGTATCTCAGCTTCACCGATTGATTTGTCGATGAATGGACTTCCTGACTCGACCAATACCCACTGAAGGTCGAATTGCTGCTCAGCGGTTCTGAGTTGGGTAAGAGTCTTGTAGTCACCGCTCACACTAAACAGAGGAGCAAACAGCTCCTGCCGAAGAGCCTCTGTGTATTGCTGGATCTCCGGCGCGGGAATACGCAGATAAACAAGAGCCTTTCGAGTCATCTCGAGTCCGGCCTCGAATTCCGGCAACACCACCTCCGTAATGTTCAGTTCCTTGAAAACTCCAAGAACCCCTAAGCTGGATGCCCTTGCCACGATATCGACCTGACTATTGAGCCCTTTCGCTTGAACCGCTGTGGCTCGTGACTCAACGATTCCCGGTGTCGTGATGAGAAGCAGGCACGCTGAAGCGATTTCAGCGGCTTCAAGTACGATCTCATGGCTCGCGTCGCCGTACACAATCGGCATTCCTGCGATCTTGGCCTGTTCAACCCGACGTTGATCGAGTTCAATGATCACGAATTGCAGACCCAAACGCTTCAGAACCTGAGCTATCTGAAATCCGATCCGCCCACCGCCGGCGATTACCACGTGGTTCTGCAACCCGGCTTCAGGGATATTTATTGAGTCAAGCGGCTCATGCCGGAACCAGCGCTTCTTTAGAGCATACAGCCGTGCGGTCTGGCCTGAAACAATCGGCGTTAGTATCATAGTCAACACAGCGGCTGTCATGACAAAAGAATAGACGTCGCTTCCAATCGAATTGGTCGAGACGCCCACTCGTGCAAGCACAAACGAAAACTCGCCGATCTGGAATAGTCCAAGCCCTACAGCCAACGGAATGACATTTCCATATTTAAACACGAGGGATATCAAAGCAAAAATACATCCTTTGCCGATGCTCACAGCCAGCACAAAAAGGAGTACCTGCCCGAGATGGTCCAGCAGAAAAACCGGATCCAAAAGCATCCCGACCGACGCAAAAAACAGGAGCCCGAAAAGATCCCTGAGCGGAATGATGTCGCTCAATGCTTGGTGGCCGTAGTCCGATTCGCTCAGCACCATCCCTGCGACAAAAGCTCCGAAGGCGAACGAAAGGCCCGCCAGATATGTGACATATCCGATTCCAAGCCCGATGGCCGTGATGGCGAGCAGGAACAGCTCTCGTGAACCCAGCTTGGCGATGTGCGCCATTAAGCGTGGCAACAGCCTGGTTCCAAGCAGGATCATCCCAGTGATAAAAACTGCCGCCTTTAATGTCGCGTACCCGAGCTCAGGTAAACCGAGAGAGGGGTTGTTCATCTGCGGAAGGATGATCATCAACGGAACTACGGCCAGATCCTGAACAATCAGCATCCCGATCATCACCTTACTCGATAGAGTGCCGAGCCAACCTTGACTCATCAGCGTCTTAAGGATCACCATGGTACTCGAAAGGGAGATGATGGCTCCGAGCCAGATAGATTGTTTCCAGTCCCATCCCATAAAGTGTCCGATGCCGAATCCGAGCCCGATGGTGAGGATGATTTGAATGGGTGTGCCGATCAGGGCCACTTTCTGCACCGGCTTGAGATTCCGGAGAGAGAACTCAAGCCCAAGAGCAAAAAGCAGAAGGGCAACCCCGATCTCTGCAAGCTGCTCAATTTCGTGGATACTCGAAACCGTGAGACCGCTCGTGTAGGGGCCCAGGATCACTCCAGCCAGGATGTAGCCCAGAATCAATGGCTGCCCCAGTCTCTGCAGCAATAGGCCGCTTAAAAAAGCAGCCACGACGAGAATTATGATGTCAGTAGTAATACCCATGCTACTTTTCTACCGGCAGCCCTCCCCAATCCCCTATCATGCGAAGGGACACGGCTTCCAGGAGCCCCGGATCAATGACATAGATTTTTTTCGGATTAATTCAATAATCGTTTAATTTTCATTTTTTTCTGCCAGCTATTCCGCCTTCTTTTTTCACCCACCCAGAATATGGATTCGGACTGTCCCTAATCCCTGATCCCTGTTTTCTAACCCCCTGTTTTCTGATCCCTGACCCCTGTTTCTTCACTACCCATAAGTTTCAACAGCGGCCTGAAAAGATCCATGGGAAATGGAAATATGACTGTCGAATTTTGCTCTGCCGACATCTCCCGCATTGTCTGGAGATACCTCAGTTGCAAAGCCATAGGATTTTTTTCAATTATTTCCGCTGCCTCGGAAAGCTTTGCTGCTGCCTGAAATTCGCCATCAGCATTGATAACTTTCGCACGACGTTCTCTCTCGGCCTCAGCCTGTTTGGCCATTGACCTCTGCATTTCCTGAGGCAGATCAATGTGTTTAAGCTCAACCGTGGCAACCTTTATTCCCCAAGGATCTGTGTGAGTATCAAGTATTTCCTGTAATTGCGAATTTATTTTTTCTCTTGCAGATAAAAGTTCATCCAGCTCTGCCTGGCCGCACACACTTCTTAAGGTTGTCTGTGCGAGTTGAGACATTGCATAATTGTAGTTTTCAACCTCAACTATGGCTTTTATCGGATCAATTACCCTAAAATAGATAACCGCATTCACCTTTACAGAAACATTATCTTTTGTAATAACGTCCTGAGGATCTACATCCATGGCCACAAGGCGCATGCTGACTTTCAGCATTTTATCAATAATCGGAATCAATATTATCAGCCCCGGTCCTTTTGCCTTTATTACACGCCCCAGCCTGAATATCACCCCGCGTTCATACTCATTCAATATCCGTATTGCTGAGGTCAGGAAAAAGATAACAAGCATTATTATTGCAATTGCAGTAAACATTTTTATCTCCTTTTCGATTTTGTTAAATACTTTTCAGGTGGTTAGGTGGATAGGTTGAAGACTGAAGGCTGAAGGCTAAAAAATTAAGGGTTCAAACGCCCTTCAGTCTTCAACCTTCAGCCTATCCACCTAAACCAGCTCCACCTCTAATACAAGGTTAACAACCTTTACCACCCTGACTTTTTCACCCTGTTTTATTGTGTCTTTTGAAGTTGCATTCCACAACTCGCCATGAACAAATACTTTGCCTTCCGGCTTAATGTCTGTTTTCGCCACCCCGATTTCTCCGATAAGTCCTTTTGCCCCTGTCTTCGGTTTTGTGACCTGTGCTTTAAAAACAATACCGGCAACTGCAACAAAAAAAGCTGAAACTATAACCACCGTCGGCACAAATACCGTCCATGACAGTCCCAATCCGGGAGCGCTGTTTTCAAACAACATCATTGAACCAAGCAGAAGTGAGGCAATGCCTGCTATGCTGAGAAGGCCGTAACTTATAATCTTCATCTCCATTATGAACAAAATTACAGAAAGTATGATAAGAAGAAAGCCCGCATAGTTAACAGAGAGAGTCTGAAATGCAAAGAAAGCTAAAATTAACGAAATTGCGCCAATTACTCCAGGGAAAATAGCACCCGGCTGAGACAGTTCAAAATAAAGCCCGGCAAGACCTATCATCATAAGGATATACGCGATATTGGGATCGCTTATGGTTTTTAATATCTTTGTCCTTAAACTTTCTTTCAGAATTATCTTATTGGCATTGTCGAGCTTTAAAATCCATTTATCTTCTATTTTGCGCCCGTTTATCTTATTTATCAAATCATCCAGGTCGTTCGCTATAATATCTATTACATTTTCTTTTAGAGCCTCGGTTTCAGTAACAGAAACACTCTCACGTATAGCATTTTCAACCCAAACAGCGTTTCTCCCACGCTTTTCAGCAACACTCTTCGCATGAGCAACCATATCATTTATTACCTTTTCAGACATGGTTCCTCCAATTTCTTTACCACCTGCCCCTACCGGATGCGCAGCCCCGATATTTGTTCCAGGAGCCATAGCAGCAATATCTGCCGCCATAGTTATCATAACACCTGCTGAGGCGGCTCTTGCCCCACTTGGAGAAACATAAACAACGACCGGTACCTTGCTCCCAAGTATAGCCATTACGATTTCTCTCATAGATTCAGCAAGACCGCCCGGCGTATCAAGCTCAATAATAATGCAGGAAGCATTATGTTCCGATGCCTTTTGAATTCCGCTTTTTATATAATCAACCACGCCCGGATTTATAGAACTTGATATTTTGGCTATATAAATATCATTCTGATCCGGAAAACAGTTCTCA
>Ga0255426_10186_pt1 | contig 12501 bp, 12 predicted proteins | sample ANMaggSeSYBR02J9_FD_182666 | JGI IMG/M metagenome (GOLD analysis project Ga0255426, IMG submission 182666) | Sediment cell enrichment communities from methane seep in Santa Monica Basin, California, United Staets - ANME aggregate JGI... | ecosystem: Environmental > Aquatic > Marine > Cold seeps >...
CACAACGTATGAGGGAATTACCAATACTATAACGTCAAGTGCAAATTATGCGCATCTATCTGATCCAGACAGACCTATTATCTTCCAAACCTGTCCTGTTATTACACATATCAGCTATAACAAGCATCAGTTCTGAGCTGTTGGTCCATAAGCTGTTAGAAGGATATACTTCTCTTATCAATGCCTGTGCTCTGGTAACCCCGCCTGTGTCTATTTGCGAATTAGCACAAACAAATCCACTCGAAATTCCTATGGTAATATTATTGATATCAGGTGGTATACCGAATTCATAATGCTGGGAACCTCGTATCTTTGAACTATCAACACCTTCTATAAATGAGGTAAGAGAACACAACTGAGCATCCAGCATTCCTATCTCATTTTGCTGGGTGAACAGCGCAGGGATCTTAAAAACCAAAAGCAGCAGAATGGAGCAGAATATCAGGATTCCTGCTCTGGTTATAAGATAATCTGCTAAATGAGAGTGATTTACAACATATAGATATGGTATTGTACCAGGTTAAAGCAGAACTGGCAAATGAGTCGTACCTTCCTGATACTACCAGTCTGCTAATAGCAGAGAAAGTGATACTGGACTACCGGACGCCCCGGGGTATACAGAGGAGGGAAATTACTATTGTTTACCAGTGATGAGAAAGGTATTATTGAGCCGAACTCTGATCTTATAGCCATGGCACTGGCAGTGATCGGTTGTATCATATTCATTGCACTTGTATCACATGTATATGATGTATACCAGCAGAAGTCAGATATTGTACAGCATTACGATGATGCCTGCAGTCTGGCTGAGCTGCTAAAGACAGATCCGGTCTTTACTATTACCGATCGTCCTGACCTGATCGATATATCCAGACTTGAATCACTTTCACCAGAAGAAATCGGTAATTTAACATCCCGGTATAATAGATCCTTTGATTTTGTATTCAAATTCGAGGCTTTACCTTACTATAGTAAAGTGATAGGGGTGGCAGAAGATGAAGGTATTTGCGCATCAGTACCTGTGACCATCAAGTTGAATGATATAAGAGAGGTTCCCGGGATACTGACAGTTAAGATATGGGAGAAGTAAATATGTTAAAGTTTATCAGTGATACTCGCGGTTTTTCCACATCAATAGATGTTCTGCTGTTTTTGGTAATGGTGTCTTTTTGTGCTATACTGATGACTCCGGCAATGATAGGCACATCCCAGATAACAACACTGTATAGTGAGAATGCTGCTGAGCATAATTCCCAGACAATATTATCCTCATTAAACGGCAGGACAGATGATTTTTATTATGCGGTAGCTGGTACACAAATGGACACTATAGTAAACGCTACATTGGGATCAGGTGCTTCTGATTCAGGTATGTACTTAAAATGCAAGAAGCTTGTAGCAGGAAGGGAATCCAACTACAAGATACTGTCTGATCTTGCAAGTGAGTCTGCAGCATCCCAGTTTACGATCTTTCATGATAATGGATCTTCCAGGCTGAACTTGCTTACGGATGAGTATAAGAAAAATATTGATATTCAGATGCAGGACTATCTGGATGCTCAGATCGGGGATAAATACCGGTATAACCTTACTATAATTTGGAGGCCTATTCGTGGGGTACCGGTCGGTGGTGAGACGCATATCGGACCCCGTGTGCCTGATACGGCATATGTCGAGAGTAGCTGGATCACTATGCCGTATCATACTGAATTTACCAGAAGTCGTGTAGAGAGTCTGATACAGGAAGAACTTGATGCTATTGGTGTTGATCTTAATGCTACACATGAGAATAACGATGAGATAAAAGCTTCAATTAAGGGACACGTCAATGATGCTATCAATGGTACAGTAGATGATGTGGTAAGTGAAATTGTTAAAAGAACCATTAAAAAGACAATTGAAAATGCACAAAATATGGTAACTAACCAGATAGATAATGCAATACCTGGAAAAAATTCAGGTATTAGCGATAAAATACGTAATCGGATTATAGAAGAATTGAAGAAGGATCCGTCATTAACTAATGATACTATTAATGAAACATTTGAGAAATTGGAAGGTGAGTTGACTCCCTTTATAACCAAGTATATGCAGGAACTGGTTAGACAGGAAGTACATGAAGTTATAGAGGATGAGGTGGATATACTGTGCACAGATATCACTGACCTGTATACCAGTGGGGCCATGGAATTCGAGGATGTAAAAACACAGGTGCTTGATTATGTGTTCTCAAAGGTATGCTTTAGCAAGGCCAGGATGACACTTGCATTATGGAACAAGAATATTTGATTGAAGATTATCAAAGGAAGTTAGTTTAATTCATGAAAGCAAAAAAATCCACAAAGGAACAAACACGCCTGAAAGGATGTTTCGTTCAGCAATGGGTAAATTATTATTTGTGAGTTGCCTAATACCATTATAGGGGATAAAATTGAAAACAAAGAGTTTCAAACGATCTCTAATTTTAAGACGCAGATTTAAGGTTGAGGCAACACTAGAGTTGTTAAAAATTTCTTGGTCCTTTAAAAAACAATGTAACTTTTTTATATGTTATAAGTGCATATAATCCTAATATATAATCTATAATGGGAAAATATAAGGCAACCCAAATATATTTCAAATAAATTTTATCTGACGTGTACCTGTATACATAAATCGGTTTACTAATATTGAGTAACATCATAAAAAAAAAACAAGAAACCCAGATATATATATAAGTATATGGAATTATATTCAAAACAGATAATATTATACTGATAGGCAATCCCAGGGTAAATCCAATAGTTTTGAAATAATTAAAAATAACCTTTCTTCTTCCTTTGTTAGAATTAAATGCAGTATGTAATTGATTTCTTAACCATCTTGTTTCTACTTGCAAATATTGAACTAATGTGGATGGTATATCTGTCTGAACAATGCTTTTTTCAATAAATTTTATCTTATATTTTTTTTTTAAATGCATACTTAAATAATAATCATCTGAATATGCTTTCTCATTTAATCCATTGATATCTTTGAACACACTTTTTTCAAATGCTTTAGAACCGCCAAAAAAATTCTTTTTATTTCTGACTATTTTTAAATAGATATTATTCAAATTATACCATAAGGATACCCAACTAAGCATAAAAGGTTGAAAATTTCCAATTGTTATATTTGCCTCTTTGTTAATTATTGGTGTAACTAAATATTTAAACCAGTTTTTATCTACTATACAGTCAGCGTCTAAGAGAATCACAATTTCACCAATAGCATATTTTAAACCAGTATTTAATGCTGTACTTTTTCCTAAAGGTTTTTGTTCGATAACAGTAATTCTTGAATCATTTTTAGCAAAATAATCTGCACATTTGAATGTATTGTCGCTTCCACCTGCAACAATAATTATATCAAAATTAGAATATGTTGAAATTAATACACTTTCAATTGTTCTGCTTATAATATTTTCTTCATTCCAGGCAGGGATTATCACAGAAACATGCGGAAAATTTCTTGGTTCATTATTAGATCCCACAGTTTCAGTTGGCTTAATATAAAAAACATTTATACAAATACAAATTAATAAAATTAATAAAATTATTAATGTACTATTTATCCATGCAATATTATATAGAACTACCACTACATATGATAGAATAATACTGTATAATATATAATTATTTATTTTCATTTTCTTCATCTATTCTCTATTCATTTCATAATGTGTATAAGCTTAGTTAACCAATGATTTATATTTATATATCTTAAACCACAGTCTCTTAATCCATTTTTAATATTATATCTAGCTTGTAGTAACATACCTTTCCTCTTAATACGCTGCATAACCTTATTATCAATATCAAGATGTACAAGTGTTTTATCCCACTTACTCATTTTAACTTTAGGATCAATAGCATTATACTTTAAACATGTATTATACAATTGCGAGCCTGGAATGGGTGTAGTAAATCCCCATGAAATATAATCAAGAAGATTATTAGCTAATAAATCACGTGCAAAATCAAGTGTATTAATTGTCTCTTCCGGAGTTTCATAGCAAAGATGTTCATTCTCTTCCCAAATGTGAAATGCCATAAAAAAGCCGAAAATTTTTACATTATATTTTTTCAATGACTTACATGCATCTCTGACCTGCTCAAGTGTAATTTTTTTGTTGATTCGATCAAGTGTTGATTGATTTCCACTTTCAATTCCAATTTTCACTAACCAGCAATTAATATCGCTTAAACCTTTTGATAAGTCATCATTTACTTTATTAGCATGAAGAATTGTCTGAAAGAACAGATCATCATGGCCCAATTTTTTAATTTCTTCACAGACAGCGATGCTCCATTTTGGTACAGGATTAAATTCATCCCCATATAAATATATTTCTCTGATACCAATGTTATAAAGATATTGAATTTCTTCTGCAATATTTTCTGGACTTCGTAATCTTAGCCATGGTTTGCTTACTTTCCACACCGGATTAGAGCAAAAGTTACAATTGTATGGGCATCCTCTGGTAACAATTATGTTCGCACGAGGATAACTTTTTGAAAAATGGTCTCGAGGATATTTTTTCATATCAACTAAATCCCATGCTGGAAATGGAATGGAATCCAAATTTTTTATTAGTGACCTTTTTTGTGTGTGAAATATTTTTTCATCGGTTTTATAGACTATACCAAATATACTTGAAAGATTGGTATCAGATTTATTAAAATAATGTTTAACTAATTCACAAACAGTAATTTCACCCTCTCCGATTACACAAATATCAGCTCCATTTTGTAAAACTTCCTCCGGGTTTATAGTAGGTTGTGACCCTCCACAAATGATAGTTATAGCAGGATTATCATCTTTAATTTTTTTCATTACTTCGAACGAGAGATTGGATAAAAAACTTGTAAAAGATAAAAAATATAGATCGGGCTTGATTTCTTGAACTCGACTTATATGTTCATTTATAGTTAAATTTCCTTCCAGATAACTAATCTGTATATCATCTATTCGTTCTCTTACATATGATATAAGATATAAAATACCCATGTACGGATGAGTTTGTGGAAGAATAGGCTGGAATTTTTTTTTTTTTATTGGTGGTTCTGCAAAAACAATTCGCATGATCTGTTTCCTCTTGATATAATCATCATAACCCTTGTTTTTTATTCATATGAATTTTGATTATGATTCCAATTTCCATATTTTCACCCTTCCAATATCATATATACAAGTTTGGTTATCATATGCAAGCTCAAGAACCAGTGAAGGATCTTTTTGATGTTTCCATTGAATTTTACTGTTTACGTTCGTATTTTCTATTACATAATTTATATTATATTTATAAGGTGATCTCCAGAGCTTGTTTATTCCAAACCACCCCTGTTCTCCCTCATCTACACCTTTATAACCACTGAGCCAAAAATTATCAGATGATAATGGATATCTTTCATAGTCAGTAATGTTGATAGTGCAAAACCCATATATCTGATTAAGAGTAGTAGAGGTATCAAAAAATTTTGTAGTTTCAGATACTGAGAACAATTTCCTCCCAAGCATGGAATCAATTGATATACAATTACTATCAATGTTATTTTTGATCCACTTACCAGTTATATATGTTGAATCTCTTAGACCCTGTCCATAAGAATTGTATTCATGCAAGAACTGATAGTATCCGGAAAAAGTGAGAGACATAAGTAAAAAAATTGTAAGAATACACAATGCATTTTTCCTTTTTGAAATAACTTTTGTAAGATTTAATAAACCAATACAAATAAAAATAAGAGTTATAATGGGGATAAACCACTTCATATATGTTACTTTGTAAATAAAAACCATGAGTAGCATCATAGAAATTATCATGAACCATTCTTTGCTGTTTTTATTCTTTCTGAAAATTAAGTAAGCGATTCCTCCTATTACAAACAAACTTACAATACCAGTATATCTCAAATAGCCAATGAATATAGGATCATATCGTGAAGATTCAAGAAATCGTTTTGTAATGAAGGGTATTGAGAACATAAAAAGAAATCCCATCAGAATTAAGAATGAAGTGAAATAATTTGAAATATCCCTGTTATCAAATTTAGAAAAAAACTTCTCTTTTAATGATATCACATTTATCAATCTTGTTTTAAAAACAACAATAACGATTAAAAAACTGGCATAAACTGGTAAGAGGAAATAAAATAAATGATGTGTGGCAAATAAAAAAAGAGAGATGATTAGTAGTATGAACAAATATTTTAAATTAATTTTAATAATATTCTTAAACATTAAATATAGAACTATCGGAGCAATTATTACAAATAAACCCCTGGTTGGAATTGTCCAGGTTGTATAATTTAATACCGCCACTGAGGTTGAAAAACACAGAGCCGAAAAAAAGGCAAAAACATCATCTTCCAAAAACATTTTTGCTGTTGAATATGCTATGAAAATGCTAATAAAACCTAAGAAAATTGTATATATGAAAATTGTAGAATTCATTCCAAGTCCAGTAGTTTGAGCAATTCCCGAAATAAGAAACTGCATTGTACTGGCATAAGAAGCAGGATAAATGCCAACTATAGACAAAGGGTCCAGGATCCACTTTGCATATCCGAATTCTGTTAGAGAGGCTGTCATAATATGCATTTCGATAGAATCATATCCCATCTCACGGGATCTAACTTGTAATCTGAGGATGACATTTAGTATTACAAGAAATGAGAAAAGTATGAATTTCACTCTATTTGACAACTTCATATGTAACCTTCGTAGTTAATCTATCTTTATATACTCTTTTCCATTTGTTCCAGTAATAATCCTTGATTAGATCATCTTCTATTTGGCCTTCTCTTTTTAGAAGACTGAATAAATAACCTATTATATATATAATTCCACCATAATATGGTTTCCGAAAAATCTTTAACATTCCTGAAGCAAATATATGTATTGGGTGAAAATTCAAATAATAGTGGCTCTTTCCTAAATGCAAGAATCCTTTAAAATATCCTTCTGCACTATTCACATCTCTTGCTTCGATTGCTAAATTATCTTCGAATCTTTTATTTGTCCATCCTCCCAATCTGGCCTTTGCTTTTAGAACTGCATCATATGCATATGACTGTGGAATTCCAGCACAATCTTCAAAACATTTACGCCGAATTAACATATGTCCTCCTGACGGTTCATCGATAGATAATCCTTTAACATACACCACTTCATTGTTAATAGTAAAATTGATACCTCCACTTGCAATACCTAAAGCAGGATCTTTTTCAAATTCATCAATTAAATTTGAAAAAAAGGTGTGTTCTAATGTTAGATCTCCATCAACATTGCCTAAATATTTATACTTAATTCCATTTTTATTGCAATACTCAATCGCATAATTAAACCCTTTGCTCATGACATTAGCTAAATGCAACCCTAAATCCCTCTTCCTGCTTTCATCTAATCTAAGAATTTTTATCCAGTTATATTTATTAGCAGCTTCTTTAGTTATTTGGGGAGTATTATCATCACTTCCATCATCAATAATTATCCAAATAATAGGTCTGATGATTTGTGAAACAATAGATTCTATTAAATCAGGAAGATGATTGCCTTCGTTCTTACAAGGAGTAATAAGTAAATAATTTTTCGATAAATCTATATTACCATTCAATTAATCTCACCACCTCAAAAGCTTCTGCATATTCAACATTGATCGTTTTTCCCCTGAATTTTGATAAATCTATTATTGCCTGTCTTTCTATATATTCCCTTTTTTCTTGTGAAATGAACTGATTAATACATTCAATCTTGGATTCAAAAGTATCACTAATATTTCTAAAAGCAATCGGCGTAAATTCCAATGTTGTAGATGGAGCCTCATAGTATAAAATACTATTTTTCATATTTCTTGATGCAGATAAGGTTGCCTTTGCTATATTACTATGATCCTGATGATAATCTCTTAAGGAATGAACATATACAATAGACGGAGTTCTTTTTTTCATAACTTCATCTAATAATTGCACAGTTTCACCATTATGAAAAACAAATGAATCCTGAAGATCTAAAAAATCAATTTTTTTTACACCCATCAATTCTGCTGCCTTTTTTGCCTCTGCAATTCTCTCTTCCTTTTTTCCACCTTTCTCTCCATTAGTAGCTATTACGTAATAAACATCATTACCCATGAGAATATGTTTCTTTATAGTACCACCACAACCGATCTCAATATCATCGGGATGAGCTCCTATTGCAAGAATAACTTTTTTCCTCATATTATTAACTCTCTTATTTATTCGGATAAATTTCCAATATTGAATAATCCATCAATAGCTGATAAATTAGGTATGAATCCTTTATAATATTGATTATATAACGGATGCTTATAATCTTGAAATAATACCTTGATACCTTTATCGTTAAATAATGGGATATCAAGATATTCTTGACCACCGGGCCCGGATAAATATATATTACTTCCTAATGCTTCTACTATTTCAATCAGACGTTGGCTGGATTTTGAAGTGAAACCTAATTCACTTGAGAATATAATTTTTTTCTTTATGTTAAATGCATCCATAAGAAAATAGATTATTTCCATATTTAAATCGATGAGTTTTTCATAGCTTTTTTGGTAGATCTTAAAAATATCTTGTTCGTATGTAGAATAATGTGGTGTAACTTTATAATTATCTTTTATTTCGTTTAGATGAGCATCTGACCAACTTAAACCTTTTATCGTAACTTCATTTCTAATAAGAATCCTATTAATCGGTATGAGTTTCTTTTTGACTGGAACTGTAAGCCATTTCCACCCATGATATATTCTGATCCTGTTACGATGATGAAAATCTTCTTTATTGAACTGAGCGTCATCATAAATGACGAATACATCTGATTGTTTCATCTTATCAAAGAACCCAAGATAAGGAAGATAATTAGGTTGGTGGATTGCTACGATCATTTTCCTATCCATTAAATATATTATTCAATTATTATTAATAATTATCTCAATTAACATTATTAATATTTAAAATTATATAAAACTATTTGTATATTTCTCCACAAATTCAATTATAAATTTAGTAACATCAACTTTTTCTTTAAGTAAATTCTTTCTTTTATTTTGCCAATCTTTCTTCGTGCTATTATTACTCAATAACTTAACTGCCTTATTAAGTGCATTTTCCTGGCAACTTTTTGGGTTAGAAAAAGTATAAACCATGTCATATTGTGACTCAAGTTCATCAGTATAACCCCGCCTGGAAGTAGATACGAAAATGGCAGGTGTTCCGAGGATAGCACTTTCACATGCCATTGAAGCACTTTCTCCAATAAAAATATTTGCATAGTACATTAGATGGTGCATTATTTCAGGAGGAATATTCAATTTATATTTATTTAATTCTATTGGTAATTCTATTTCTGAAGTAATAAATACATTACAATATCTCTCTAAGACTTTTACAACTTCTACCGGATCGTCAAATCCTTTATCATTAATATCGTGACTGGAATCCCATGCGACGAATCTTACAATAGCAAATTTATCAGTAATGCTTAATCCGATTTGTTCTAAAAATGCCGGATCTGGTATAAAATAATTAGGATGAAGATATGTAAGTTCCATGAATCCATTGAATTCAATATGTTTGTCCGGATCAATTTTTCCACTATAACATGAAGGAGTAATAACGTAATCAGTAAATGGAAATGATAATAGATTTGTAAGATTAGCATGTTCTGTATCGGTAAAACTTATGTGAGGTTTTCTGATCAGTCTGCTAACATGTGCCAGGTATGGTGCCCCGGCCAATAGAATATCAGGTTTAAACTCTCGTGCTATTTTTAATATCCTTAAATCGCTTGAAAATATATTAAATCCTTTTTTTATTAAACCTTTATAATTTATTCCAATCACTTCATATTCAAGACCAAAAGCATTTAGTAAATAGAGAGTTATATCTTTATCCCATGTAACTATCTTGATATTATGTCCCTTATTCTGAAGATTTTTTATAATATTTTTCCATAAATGTACCTGTTTCGGATGTCCTATTCCAACCATAATTTTCATATCTATCCCCCCATTATTTTTACAGCACTTATTATCGTTGATAATTCTTCAATCGTTAAAGAATAATGATTAGGTATAATTAAAACTCTATTGGCAAATTCCTCAGTATTAGGGCAATCACCTTCATATCCATAATATTGCTTTGCGAGAATTGGTGTCATGCTATATAATTTTGCAGTATCGACATTCATGGTTCTTAATAATTCATGTGCTCTATCTCTATCTTTCTTGTTATTAAAGAGTATAGGAAAAAGAAAAAAATTACTTAGAGTATCTTTTTTCTCATAAGGCAATGTTATTTTAACACCCTGTAATTTGTTTAGCAATTTTTGAGAATTTTTTCTTTGTAATTCTACCTTTTTCCCCAACATTTCCAATTTTTGAATAAACACACTAAAATCACTTTTTCTAATTCGTGACACTTTAAAATCTCTTTTTGAAGCAATATCTACTTTATTCTCAATAGAAGATCCTATCTGAAAAGCAAATGCACCAAACCAGGGTTTATGATATAAAAAAGAATAAATATAAATATATAATGAATGGATAATTTCCTTTCGTTTGGTGGGATTTTCTAAAAAAGTCACTTCTTCTTTAATTCTTTTAGAATATTTATTATTATTTACAATAATCATGCCACCTCCACCAGCTGATATGTATTTTGCCAAACTGAAAAATGAAAGATCCCCAATTGTACCAGTTTTTTTTTCTTTATATTCACTTAATAGTGAGTGTGCACAATCTTCAATAATAGGTATATCACCAGCATTCTTTAAAATTTCATCCATATCAGCGGGACGTCCAAATGTATGAATAACTATAATTGCATCTAAATCATCTTTTTTTCCCCCCAGATCCTGCACATCCATAGTATAATTATTTAGATCAATATCAATAAAATATGGAATATGGCCGGCTTTTATTATAGCATCGAATACAACTAAACACGAATAAAGCGGGACACCTATTTTAGAGCCTTTCGGAAGATCCAATGATTTAAGTATTACATAGAGAGAAGTTCTTCCGTTATTAGTAAAATAGTAGTCCCTGTTACCAAATATCGATTCTAACTGCCCTGGATCTATATTACTCTTAAAAACTGATCTAACCGCATAAAACAGATCTTCGAATTTATAATCAGAATTGAATCGAGGTATTAAATTCGGTGCTATTGTTATTATTACCTCCCCCTATATCTATTAGAAAAACTTTTCGTACCTTTTAATGATATTTTATAAAAAGTATATGGTAGCTTATACCACTTCCCGGCTTTAAAGTCTGTTACTAATCTGCTTGCACCCCTGAAATATAGTGGTGCTGGAGTACCTTCAATATGTATATTACCACTTGTTATTGATCTTCTGATATCTTCTTCAGATGAAATGGGATCCATGATTGTTCTTGCCAGGCCGATCTCCTGGGAAAAATGGGCGTCACTGCCCGCAGTAACTGGCAAATTATGTAATTTTGCAAAATCCTGGGCTTGAATATTTTTTTTTAATTCGGTTCTTGCATTGTATCCTTCAATGGCATCGATCTTCCTGATCAGTTCATGGTCAAAATCCGTACGATTTGAACGAAAAGGGTGTGGTATGAAAATAATCCCATCCTGATCTCGTATTTCTTCGATAACATCCCAGATCCCACAAGATTTTATCTCTTCATTCAAGAACAATCCAATTAGATCTCCTATTTCTGTTTTTACTTCAGATCCAACAATTGTAACAATATCCGATTTAATTTTTTTTGCATTCAATCCACCCCTTATTGTACCATGGTCTGTTATTGCAACACCATTAAGTTTTTTTTTTTTAGCTGTCTTAATGATTTTTTCCGGACTTACGAATGAGTCAAAGGAATACATTGAATGTATATGAAGATCTATTGCTGTAATGGCTATTAATCCTCCGGGCTAAATTTCAATTTACCTTTTTTAATAAGGTTCATGAGGGGCATGATAATTTCTATAATAGTCGGAAGTGGATCATTGATGGATAAATCATCATAATATAAATCATGTCCATATAATTTTAAAAAATCTTTTAAAACACTCATTCGTTTATCTGTTCTAATATAATCAATTAATGCACGACAATCTCCAAGCATCCATCTTGCTGTTACATCTTTTTTATATGTGAATACAGGCGAGACATCACCTTCTATTGCCATTGTATATAATAAATGCGGGAATTCTACTCCGGCACAGATAGCCTGATGCAAAGAACCCCAAAATCGGGGATTGATCTCCATCAGATAGGGCTCTTTAGTATTATCATCCATTTTAAATTCGACCATTGCCACTCCATGCCAATCAAGTTCTTTAAGTAATGTAGTAGCATCCTTTTCCATCTTAGTATGCCTAACACTAATTCTGGCAGTACTGGGGCCACCAGTGATCGGATATTCCCGGATTCTCTTATGTGTGAATATTGCTCTGGGATCCCCTTGATTAAAAA
>Ga0255426_10189_pt1 | contig 12425 bp, 7 predicted proteins | sample ANMaggSeSYBR02J9_FD_182666 | JGI IMG/M metagenome (GOLD analysis project Ga0255426, IMG submission 182666) | Sediment cell enrichment communities from methane seep in Santa Monica Basin, California, United Staets - ANME aggregate JGI... | ecosystem: Environmental > Aquatic > Marine > Cold seeps >...
TTCACTCTTCGGAGCCATGTCGATCACTCCTGCATTCGGTCTGGAAGCGGATTTGGATCTCACAATCCCCTCGGGCGGCGGCAGTGATGAATCGTGGAAAAAGCTGGATTTCAGTCATCATGTTTCGATGAATATCGTTGCAAACCTGCCGTGGAAGAAAAGAATCATTCCTTACGCCCTGCTTGGTGGAGGTTTCTCGGAAGGGGTCCCGACTGGCGGTGTTTTGCTGACTGAATCCAGTGAAGCGCACAACATGATTCAAGCCGGACTCGGATTTAAGTATGGAATTGATGGCTTGGGATTCAGGCTTGAGCTTCGACATTCCTACTATATCTGGAAAGAAGACCAGCTTGTGCTTGATCCTGACAACTATGAAGAAACATTTATACAAAAGTTAAGCATGGATGCGGACGCCACAGTCCTGCGCATTTCAATTTTCGGCTATTTCTAATACAGGAACTCTCTCCGGAATCTTTTCTAGAGCGTGTCTTAAAAACATCATAGGTGTATCTGCGAGAATGTCCGCCGAGCCGGGCTAAGCGTTCGATACCTTTCTCAATGGCAAGGACGTGAACACGCGCAACCCGGCCGGAATCTTCGTTCGCGGTGTTGGCTGCTTGCAGCCGACCCGACACATTTTCCGCCGAGCCTAAACGTCCCCGCGCGGCTGAAACAACACCTGCAACTAATCACAAACAACAATACTGAATGATGCGAAACTTACTGCTCACTATTCTTGCGCTGACCTGTTCATTCGTAACCTCCGATGCGGCAATCTGGTCATCAACTAAGGCTGTCGAAAATCCAACTGTCTTGAAGGACTCTCACTCATTGGATGATAGTCCCTTCAGTGAATGGACATTGCTTTCCAATTCACGAATGGATGCTCCCATCATGGCAATCGGACAACCAATTCGTTTGTCGGTATCCGAAGCACTTCAAGCGGTCAAATCACTTGCGAATACCCATTCCGACTTTCGCATCACATCTGATGTTACTGTACCCAAGAAGCGCCTCCTCTGCTTGCAGGAGATGCGAGACAGACTACCGGTATTAACCGGAAGAATCGATCTCGTCTATGATAAATCAGGTAGGCTCTCGCGTTGGAATCTGCGTGAACACTCTCGATGGACCACACTGGATCAACATCTCCTGTCCAAAGAATCAGCCGCATCTGTTCTGGCCTCGACTACTGATTATCAGCCATGGTCAACAAATCAGGAGAAGTCATTCGCGGCATGGTATCCTGATCATGAGTCAAGAATTCTGCGTCCCGTTTATTGGATTCGTGTCGAAGGAACTGAGACCTACGAACGCCACGTGGGAATTATCGACGCGGTGTCGGGCGAAATCATCATTGACTGGCCGGGCATTCAATCAGAGACAGTAAGTGGAACCGTCTCCGGGATGTATTGGCCGGAGTACATGCATGAAGAACCTCAAGTCGCGCCGCATGCTTTCGGGACAGTCACCATCAACGCCAATCAGGTGATAACCGGAATGGACGGAGCCTTTACTCATGAAACAGGTCAGACCGCAACATTGATATCAAGGATGCGCGGCCCGTATGTCATCGTAACAAACGATGATATCCCCAATGATGAAGATCAGGCTTCAATAGAGATGAACTTGCAGGCTCCTTATGCTCCGGCGATCTTTAACTGGACGGAAGATGAAGCGACAAGCGCCGAATTGAATCTGTTTTATCATACCATGTTTATTTGGATATGGTACAAGGACCTTGATCCTGAGTTTACCGCTCTTGACTATCCTATGCCTGCTGTGGCGAACCTCGGAACAGGCTATGACAATGCCTACTGGAATGGTTACGGAACTTACTACGGTTCCGGAGGACAGTATAACAACTTCGCGATGTACAGCGATATTATTTATCATGAATACACGCACGGTGTCACAGACGGCATCTATCCCAATGGAATGCTTCCGTACATCGGACAATCCGGCGCTATGAATGAAGCATGGTCGGACTACTTTGCCTGCACAATCAATGGAGATCCGATAGCGGCGGACTGGATCGGCGGGAGACCTGAAGGATTTCGGGACTTGGAATGCGATATGGTCTATGAGGGCGTAGACGTTGAAGTACACGTTGACAGCCCTTACATCTCCGCGCCACTCTGGAGGATTCGCGGAGCGCTCGGAGCGGAGTATGCGGACGATTTGGCGCACTTTGCAAGATATGCGCTTGCGGAAACATATATTGATTATCTCGTCGCGGTACTCGATATGGACGATGATGACAATAATCTGACGAACGGAACTCCGAACGATCAAGTTATCTATGACGCTTTCGGTCGGCATGGCATCGGACCCGGCGCTGAACCGAATTTCGTTATTCATGACTTGGAGTACTTTGCGGATGGAACCGGAGGCAGTTCGGGAAACGGCAACCGGTTTATCGAACAGGGTGAAGTGGCTGCATTGAGTTTTTCGGTCAGGAATGATGTAATTCTCTATCCGCCGCCCGCGACGGGAGTGTCTGTTACAGTGACAACAGTCGATCCCGATATTACAATCGAGAATGGAACCGGAGGTATATCGGTTTTAGGCCCGGCAGCGGAGTTCGACATATCGGGAATATTATTGACTGTGAGTCCTGATGCTCCGGATCACTGGACAACAATCGATATCAGTATCAGCTCAAATGGCGGAACGGTTATTCACGAAGAATCATTCGAGTTCTCGGTAGGGACACCTCGAATGCTGATTGTGCAGGATGATGCCGACAGCGAGGTCGAGAGATTTGTTGTTGAAACGGCGCGAAGTCAGAATCGTATTTTTGATACGATTGAGTTGGCAGACAATGCAACTCTTCCCGATGAATATGTCCCAGAATATGGTTTGATTATCTGGTTATCGGGTAATGCAGACGGTTCTGTTCTGACATCTGAAGACCAATGGAAGCTTTGCGATTTTCTTGATGCCGGAAATAAACTTGTGCTGTCGGGTCAGTACCTTGCGAACGGACTGATCGGGACAAACTTCCTGCAAACCACAGTTGAAGCGGAAGTATTGCCCGAACCAACTCGGACTCGCGCGGTTACAACAACCGGCGCGCCATTCGTAGAAAACGATTGGTTCCTTTTAGCAGGCACCGGCGGAGCATCCAATCAAGTTGATATGGCGGTGTTGAACCCGATTGGTAGTAGTGAAAGCATCGCATATTATGGCACTTCTTTTGACTATCCTTCAATCGTAGCGTTTCAAAACGGCAATGGCCTATTGATGGGATTCGGGATTGAAGCGATATCCAATACGACTATCCTCGGTAATATTGATCGCGCCGCATTCATGGAGTCCATCTATGACTGGGCCGGGAATCTTTTGTCTGTTCCTCCTGCACAATCACCGGACTTGACTCCGGTGGAATGGTCTCTTGGACCTGCCTACCCAAATCCTTTCAATCCCTCGACCCGGATTCCCTATGTGATTCCCAGTACCTTGAATGGGGAATATCACATTGTTGATGTACTTGGAAGAACAGTCACGACGGGTATCCTGAGTCAAAAAGCAGGAACGATTCATTGGAAGCATGATGGCCCGTCGGGTCTGTACTTCCTGAAGGTTTCCTGGGACGGCGGTTCTCTGCCTCCACAGAAGCTTGTTTTGTTGAAATAGAGTACGCAGATAGGATTCCGGCCGGGTTGCGCACTTCTACTGACTCGTTACCTAACATTCTCTGTGCTTAGCCCGGCTCGGCGGGTAAGATTCCGGGCACCCGAGGGCGGATACCTCGGCGAAAAGGAGTTCCGGCGGGGTACCGCTTCGCTTAAACCCCGCTCGGCGAATAAGAACTTACTAGCCCCCACCCTCCGCGGTGGGGGTTTTGCTATAGCTTTTGGGGGGTGAGAATATTTTTTCTACCAAACGAACTCGGTTTACTCATTAATTTGAAAGTGGTTAAAACGAAATAATTTTGTCGAAAATGGCAAAAAAGCGGTCGATTTTGCTGAATTCCGGTGTTTTTTGGGTCGGAAGTCATATCTGGAGAAACAATGAACATGTGATGGAATTTTGCCATTTAGTACTGAAGTCATTGTAAATTAATAAGATAATGATATTCAGTATATGATACAATACAAATCCAGTCATTATGGCAATGACCGGATGTAATATACAACAGAAAAGATGTAAAGTCAAGTGGAAAGAAGCCCGGCAATCCTTACGAGGACAAGGCTGGGCACTTCGGGAAATAATTTGGCGGGAGTGCGAGGGTGTCGTTTAGTGCCTATCTCAAAATAAGATTCCGGCCGGGTTGCGCTCGACGAAAATCTCCGCACTATAAAAACGATGCGGCTGCTTAACCCGGCTCGGCGGAAACACCACTCAAGGATGTCGCTTAGTAGTTGCGTGTTGAGGGAGGTATAGGGTTGCGGCCGCGCGGGGACGCACGGCTCGGCGGATGTGGAAACCGTTGTAGATGCGGTTCGCGAACCGCCGCTACGAAAGAGGGGATGAGATTCCGGCACGTTCTCGCCATTTCAGATAGTCTCCGGCAACATAGAAGGAACCGGTAATAATGCCAAGGGAGATCATCGGATTTTCGTGAAGATCGATGTAGGCATACTTGTTCTCACTGTAAGCGTGCGCCTTGATCCCTAACTCCGTGGCGATTTCACAGAGCTCGTCGGGAGAATAGCTTCGCGGATTCCCGGTTGAAACCGTCATGATTACTTCCACAATACCGCGCAATAGTGCAAGACTTTGTCGAGCATCCTTGTCCTTCATCATGCCAATCACGGCTCGAATACGACGTCCTTCATACCGTTGTTTCAGAGTTTCTGCCAGAACTTTGAAAGCAGCGGGATTATGAGCGGTGTCAAGAATAATCGGCGGCATCCCCGGCAGCAATTGCTGTCTGGCCTGTGGAAGGTATTTCGCAAGAGCTTGTCGAATTGCATCAACAGACAGGTCAGGAACAATCGAAAGGGCTGCTGAAATTGCAACCGCCGCATTCTCGCACCTGTAATCCATGCTGTCTGTCAATCGAAGCTGCTTGATCGTGCGCGACGAATCCTTGTAGATTAACTCCTCAGGCGTTCTATATATAAGGCTGAAGTCATCATCCAAAACGGAAAGATTGGCTCTCTGCTTTTTGGCAATTGATTCAATAACCGCAAGACTCTCCCCGTGCTGTGAAGAGGATATCACAGTTGAGTCGGGCTTGATAATCCCGCACTTGTCTGCTGCGATCTCGCTGAGCGTTTCCCCAAGGATTGCCGTGTGGTCATAGTCGATTCGGGTCAGCACCGCTGTGGTATTCGCGAGAACATTGGTTGCGTCGAAGGAGCCGCCTAACCCGGTCTCAACAACATGACACTCGCAATTCAGTTCGCGAGACACCCAAAGATAGAAAACGAATACCGCTTCAAAATAGGTCAAAGTGATACTTCGGTCCGCATTCAATTTACTGATGATGCTTTCAAATCCTTTGCGCCACAACTGATCCTCAAGTATCTGACCATTGAAGCGGACCCTCTCCGCGACACTGATTAAATGAGGGCTGGTAAAAGATAGTGTCCGAAACCGGGTCGATAAAATGGCTTCCAGATAACCGGCAACCGAACCCTTTCCAACTGTTCCGGCAATATGCAAGCAATTTGGCAGAGAACAATTCAAATCGAGTCGTGCTGTTGCATCCAGAACGGGCTGCAGCTTAGGTCGATCTCGCGCGCCGCCAAGCGGAAAACTATGCTCGAAATTGACGAGCGAGTTCAAATAGGCTTCTACTTCAGGAAAAGTCCGGAACATAAATGACCATAATAGGGTATCAGGTGAATGAAGATACATCACCCACTTGATTAGTGCAAGCTGATTAGTGTGGATAAGTGGAAAAGTGGGGAAATCAACCAATATGGAAGGGTCATTAGTCAGCAATAATCGCTAACTGACCCATCCTGCAAATCGCGATAAACTACGATCTGTCAAGAGGCTTACGAGAGGTATGGTCCGGAGGGTTTGGACTTTCGGGATCGTGTCTTTTGTGACGAAGTGAACAATCTTTCTATAAAGTGCCATAACAAGCTAAAGGAATTTCTACTTCTCGGAGTATTTGAAATTTCTTGGCTTTTCCCGCTCGAACCGGGGTAAAAGGGCACATGATTTTGGTCAGTCCATTGATCCCATTCAGGCTCATTTTTTTTCATTTTGCAATCTCTGATAAAATCCTCTTTAGCTCGATAACACCTTGCGGAAAGCGGTTATAGCAACTATATTAAGTACAGTTACGATACAGGATGTTAGCGGTCTAAATCACGACATAACAATTTGTTCATATGCCCCATTAACTGGGCAGACCCACGAGGAGAGAAAATATGGCCACGTTTGAAGAAACTATGGAAAACAGCCGAGTCTTCTTGACCTACAGCTTAGCGATGACTATGCTTGGCAAATCTGCGCAAATTCTCGCGGAACGAGGCGCTGATCCCAAAGCAATGAGTTTCGTTACCACGGGTATCGAGTTGCTTGCTAAGCAGCTTCGCGAATATGCCGACAGCAAGGATCTGGAAGAAGGAGCTGAAAAGGAACTCGATCAGTTGTGCAAGATTCTTGATATCAAGCGCGCAAATATGTAACCAGACTATTTATAACCCCTCCCGTTTTAAGAGATAAGAGGAGCCGAAACCATCAGGTTTCGGCTTTCTCTTTATCGTCTTTGCTATGACTTGCGCATTTTACGCATTTTCTTTTCCAGCAGCAAAAGAACCTTTTGCGCAACTTTGTTCGGAGTTGTCCTTCCGTTTTCCCAACGGTTCACGGTAGCGAAAGTGACTCCGATTTCGTGTGCGAAGTTCTCTTGAGTCATATTCAGCTCTTCGCGAAGTTGGCGAATTCGTTCCCGGCCAAATTCCGTACGGGATAGATTTGATCGAATATAGGTTCTTGTCAATGACGAGGGCATAATAATAACCTCTCCGAAATGGTTCGTGGATTTTGAGTTTTGTGTTATACTATAGAGCAAGCCTCATGCCACGTCATTTTTGGTGCAAATCGGACAGTTGTGCCTTATCTTCTTTTTGATAATCAATGAGATAGTAATGCAAAAGGAGTATTGCTTTTTCGTAAATTGCGACTGCATTTTGCCCAAGAGTAAAAAAATACCCTGCCGAAAGACAGGGTACAAAAGAATTGTTAAGAATAGATTATCGAAGCTGTTTTCGTTTCGTGAGATACTGAATCAATGCTTCATCATAGGGTTTGCTCGTATCCAACAGGTGGTAATCGATACGGTCTTCCCTGCAAGATCTTCGGATTTTCTCGATAAAGTCTTGAATCATTCCCCGGTATTCCTTGCGCAGATGCCAGGGTTGAGTAGCGATCTCGTCCTCTGTCTCCAAGTCTTTGAAACGAACATCACCGGAAAAAGCAAAGTCAATCTCTCGCGGGTCAAGAGTATGCAGCACCAAGACCTCATGGCCGTCATGGCGGAAATGGCGAAGGCCTGATAAGATGCTTGCGGGGTCATCCAGGAGATCGGAAATCACAATGATCAATCCCCGTCGGCGAATTCGATCGGCTACCTTGTGCAGGTTTCGACCGATATCCGTTTCACTGGAAGGTTCCGTGTTCTCGAGTTGAGAAAGAATGACGTTTAAGTATGTGCGAACAGACCGGGGAGGATGATATGACCTTATTTCAGTGTCATAGGTGACAAGACCTGCGGCATCGCGCTGCTGGATCATCAAAAAGCTCAAGGCCGCAGCAAGATAGGAACCGTACTGGAATTTTGTGACCCCGGTTGTGCCGAAGTTCATCGAGTTGGATACATCCAATAGCACATAGCACTTGAGATTGGTCTCTTCCTCGTACTGTTTGATGTAGAGCCGATCTGTCTTTGCAAAGACTTTCCAATCGAGGTTTCGCAAATTATCACCCGACATATAGGGGCGATGCTCGGCAAACTCGACAGAGAAACCATGATAGGGCGACTTGTGCAGGCCCACGATGAATCCCTCGACGACCATGCGCGCGCGAAGCTGCATGTTTTTTAGCCGGGAAACAAATTCGGGGCGGAGATATTGGGAGGTATCAGCGATGATTGATCGTAATGGTTATTATGTTTGTTATAAGATTTTGGGTGGGTGAGGGCACCTACCTCGGCGGACGGAATTCGGGTCGGCTGCAAGCCTTGTCCTCGAACGAAGTGAAGGAAGCCAACACCGCAAATGTTTAAGCAAGGTTCAGCGAATGAAGGCGCGGCAAGTGGGCTGATATCTTTCACTTCGCGGACTTCGTTCAAGATGACAAGGCAAAGATTCCGGGCAGCCGGGGACGGATGCCTCGGCGGAACAAGCCCAGCAATCCATTCACTTCGTTCAGGACAGGACTGGGCGCTACGGGGAAAGAATCGGGATTCCGGATAATCGCTAACGCGATTTCCGGAATGACAGATGATAGTAAAGCTATTTAGCTTTGTCGAGTAGCTGTTCGACCAAAGAATCCACTTTGACGCCATCGGCTTCAGCGTTGAAGCTGCTCACGATGCGGTGGCGTAAAACGGGGAGCGCAACTGCTTTGACATCTTCGATTTCGGGAGTAGGACGGCCTTCAAGCGCTGCACGGGTTTTCGCGCCAAGCACGAGATATTGAGATGCGCGCGGGCCACAGCCCCAACTGACATAGTCTTTGATAAACTGGGGAGCTTCGTCGCTATTCGGGCGAGACATGCGGACGAGCTTGACAGCATATTCAATTACGTTGTCAGCGACCGGAACACGACGGACCAAGTCCTGTAGGGCATGGATTTCATCAGCTCCCAGAATTTTATTAACGGACGCGACCTGCGCGGAAGTGGTGCTGCTGACAATGGTTTTCTCCTCGTCGAGAGAAGGATAGTCTACCCACAAATTGAACATGAAGCGGTCGAGCTGGGCTTCGGGCAGCGGATAGGTTCCCTCCTGCTCAATCGGATTTTGTGTTGCGAGCACAAAGAAAGGTTCATCCAGCTTATAGGTTTGTCCTGCGGCGGTCACCTCGTGCTCCTGCATGGCCTGAAGCAGGGCTGCTTGAGTTTTGGGAGGAGTTCTGTTGATCTCGTCTGCGAGGACGATGTTGGCGAAAACAGGACCCTTGATGAACTTGAATGATCGTCTGCCGGTTGAGCGGTCTTCCTCGGCAATTTCGGTTCCGGTGATATCGGAAGGCATCAAGTCCGGGGTGAACTGAATCCGGTTGAATTTCAGATCCAGCACCTGAGCCAGAGTTGAAATCAGCAGAGTTTTTGCCAGTCCGGGAACACCGACCAACAGGCAATGCCCGCGAGCCAGCAGGGAGATCAAGAGTTCATTGATGACTTGATTCTGTCCCACGATGACCTTTCCCACTTCTTGAACCATAGAATCGTGGGCTTGTTTTAGCTGTTTCAGCGCGTCCAGATCTTTCGACGCCATTTATTCTCCTTTACAAGGTGTTGCTATGTAATCTCAGCTTGTGTACATTAGACTTTATATAGAATGCTCTGATCGAAGATCCCGACAGGTTTCGAATCAAATCCACTTGGCATGGGAAGAGAAAGACAACCCCCCTTCCGTCCCCCCAAACAAGTTTGGAGGGAAACCAAGAACAACCCTTCTATCATCCCCCAAAAGGAAAGACCGTTTTGGGGGGAACCGGAATCTATTCTTCCCGGCTCGGCGATGGTATGATGCAACACGCGGGAGCGTATTGCCTAGTACTCTGTCACACATGAAGTGATAGATACAATTGGTGATAAGGATCGTGATTCCGGATAATCTATCTGCGAAGGCTTGACAGATTTCCGGAATGACAGAATAAAGTATCACTTCCGAAGATTTCAGTAAATTTCCAGAATGACGGAATCAACGAAAGCACAAATTGCAGTGAAATCGACCGACGAAAAAACGACCCTCTATGGTCTAACTCTCGAAGAGTTGGAAAGTTTCGTGAAAACTCTCGGAGAGCCTGCCTATCGCGGTCGTCAGTTGTATCATTGGCTGTACAATCAGCGGATAGCGGAAATTGACCGGATGTCGAATCTGCCTGCCGGGTTCAAGCGAAAACTTGAGGAAAGCAGTAAGGCAGGTCGTTTGGGAATTGCGCTGAAAGGGCTTCCGGCACAAGATGGCACTCAGAAGTTCCTGTTTGAACTCGAAGACGGGCTTCGTGTTGAGTCAGTGTATTTGCCCGATAGTCCGGGAGATACAGCCTGTATCTCGAGTCAGGTCGGATGCGCTCTTGGCTGCAACTTTTGTGCGACCGGAAAGATGGGGCTGTACCGAAATCTGAGTGCCGGCGAGATAGTACTTCAGGTGCTGGAAATCGAGTGGCTTGCCGGATGCCGACTCAGCAATGTTGTTTTCATGGGAATGGGTGAGCCGCTGCATAACTATGACAATGTTATCAGAGCGGTTCGGCTGTTGTCGGATGCTGACGGTATCGGGCTATCCGCTCGACGACTGACGGTTTCCACAATCGGAATTGTTCCAATGATTGAACGCTGGCGAGAGGATAATCCTCCGGCCAAACTGGCGATCTCACTCCACGCGGCTACCGACAAACAACGCTTGCAGTTGATGCCTGTGAACAAGGCTTATCCGCTTGAGATGCTGTTCAAGTCTCTGAGACGGCTCGCGCATGTAACCACCCACACGATTACTTTTGAATATATCATGATCGCGGATTTCAATGACCGGAAAACAGATGCGATCAATCTCGGGAAACTGCTTAAGAATATTCCTGCCAAGATGAACCTGATCCGGCTTCATCCGACGGACAGCGAAATGCAGCCCAGCAGTGACGAAGCCATCGACAAATTCATGGGCTATCTTGTTGCCGAAGGGGTCCGATGCACACTTCGTCAGAGTCGAGGCGTCGACTCGGAAGCTGCGTGCGGCATGCTCTTCGCGCAGGAACCTCGTCCGTCAAATTAAGATTCCGGCCGGGTTGCGCTCGACGAAAATCTCCGCGCTATGAAAACGATGTGGCTGCTTAACCCGGCTCGGCGAAGCGGAAACCAAGAATCACGGGATTCCGGATAATCATCTGCGAAGACTTGATAATTTCCGGAATGACAAACAAAAATACACTCCAATTGGGACGGAGCAACTCGGCGGAAACACGTCAGCTTAACCCGGCTCGGCGGAAGGGAAACCAAGAATTACGGGATTCCGGATAATCATCTACGAAGACTTGATAATTTCCGGAATGACAAACTAAAATACACTCCAATTGGGACGGAGCAACTCGGCGGAAACACGTCAGCTTAACCCGGCTCGGCGGAAGGGAAACCAAGAATCACGGGATTCCGGATAATCATCTACGAAGACTTGATAATTTCCGGAATGACAACTCAGGATTCCGGGCACCCAGGGGCGGGGGCTACAAGGTAAAAAATGATTTCGCGGTTAGCTCGGGTGATTTCCTAAGAGTTTATGCGTGATCTGATAAGGCGATTCAGAAGAATGGATCGCCTCTTCCATGAGTTTGGATTTCTCTTCTGTCCAGAAGGATTCAAGGACACGACGATCAACGATTCTTCGGATGCGTCTTCGAATCCTTTCTTTGCGACGCTCCTCGAATGTCCCGCTTTCCTTCAGATACTCAATATGCCGATGGATCTGTTTGTATAGATCCTCGATCCCCTCTTCTTTGGGTGCGACGGTTTGAATCACCGGCGGCTGCCATCCTTTCCACATCTTCAACTGCATAGCTCCCTCCAGATCGCCTGTGAAACGGTCTGCTCCCTGCCGATCAGCTTTGTTGACAACAAAGACATCGCCGACCTCCATTAGTCCTGCCTTCATCCCCTGAATAGCATCTCCCGACTCCGGAACCAGAATGACATTAACCGTGTCAGCGTATTGGATAATCTCCAACTCCGACTGACCTACTCCCACGGTCTCAAGAAGGATGTAATCATAGCCGCAGGCGTCGAAGAGATCGGCCATATCTCCCGCAGCGCGTGTCAGACCGCCCAGATCGCCGCGTGTCGCCAGTGACCGAACAAAAACCCCTTGGTCGGTTCCGATTGCATTCATGCGAATTCTGTCACCCAACAGAGCGCCGCCGGAAAAAGGACTGGAAGGATCAACGGCAATAACAGCGACTCGCTTATCCTGTTTCCTTAAGTATTTGACGAAAGACGTGACAAGCGTACTCTTGCCCGCACCCGGAGGTCCTGTGAAACCTATTCGAAGGGCACCGCCAAGCCTATCCGCCAGTGATGTCAACGCAAGCTCGGCGTCTTCTCCACCTGTTTCAACTTTCGTTAGCGCTCGTGAAAGAGCAATTCTCGATCCGGTAAGCAAGTCATCAATGAAGTTCATGATCCTTAGTACTCTGTCACGAATGATTTGATGTGTAGCGAGAGATGGTTTACGAGATTCCGGATAATCTGTCTGCGAAGACTTGACAGATTTCCGGAATGACAGCGTTTGGGAACCAGC
>Ga0255426_10103_pt1 | contig 12383 bp, 10 predicted proteins | sample ANMaggSeSYBR02J9_FD_182666 | JGI IMG/M metagenome (GOLD analysis project Ga0255426, IMG submission 182666) | Sediment cell enrichment communities from methane seep in Santa Monica Basin, California, United Staets - ANME aggregate JGI... | ecosystem: Environmental > Aquatic > Marine > Cold seeps >...
ATCACAATCCCCATTGATGTTCACTGTCACAACGACTTCGGGCTTGCAGTGGCTAACAGCCTGGCAGCAGTAGAGGGAGGCGGCAGGCAGGTACAGGTCACCATAAACGGCCTGGGTGAGCGGGCCGGCAATGCCGACCTTGCCGAGACCGTAATGAGCCTGCACAGTATCTACAGGGCGAAGACCAATATCAAGACCGAGTACATTGTAGAAACTGCACGTATGGTGGAGCGGTATACTGGCGTAAGGATACCTCCGACAATGCCTATTGTCGGTGATAATGCATTCGCACACGAGAGCGGGATACATACTCATGGCGTGCTTACCAGGACAGATACCTTTGAGCCCGGCATTATGACGCCTGAGATGGTAGGTCATAAGCGGCGCATCGTGATGGGCAAGCATGCAGGGAGGCATGCGGTTGTAAAGACACTGAAGGATGCAGGTCTTGAACCTGACAATGACCAGTTGAACGAGATCATGTCCAGGATGAAGGACATTAGTAACAAGGGCAAGTCCATCACAGATGCAGACCTGTTCGCCATTGCCGAAGCTATTATGGGCAAAGTAAAGAAATCCGAACGTCCCATTGACCTGATAGAAGTCTCTGTAATGACAGGGAATATCATCACTCCAACGGCTTCTGTAAAGGCCATGGTGTGGGGTGAAGAAAAGGTAGGAGCCAGTATTGGTGTTGGCCCGGTGGATGCGGCACTGAACGCTGTCCAAAGTATCATTAATGGCCAGAGGACAATGAAATTGAGGGATTTCAAGATCGAGGCCATTTCAGGCGGTTCGGATGCACTTGCCGAAGTTATTATTGGTGTGGAAGATGACAAGGGCCGGATTATGACTGCCAGGGCTGCCAATGTAGATATTGTGGTGGCATCGGTTGAGGCTCTTGTGACAGCTATGAACCGTATCCTCATGATAAAGTAGGGAATATGAACAGATCGGCTGCATACATTCTTGACCTTGACGGTGTGGTCTACCACGGGAGAACGGTCATACCAGGTGCATGTGAATCCATTAACAGATTGAGGAGTTCAGGCAGCCGGGTGGTATTTCTTACCAATAATGCCACACGCACCAGGGAGACTATTGCCAGACGGCTTGTGGATATGGGTATCCCGTGTAATGCAGGGGATGTGATATCTTCTGCCTATGCTACATCAGTCTATATTAAAGATAAGTATGGCAGCAGTACCATATATCCTGTGGGGGAGCAGGGATTGGTTGAAGAACTGGAACGGGCAGGTCATGTAATTAGTGAACAGAATGCAGATTATGTGGTGGCTGGCCTGGATCGGGAATTCACATATGAGAAGCTTACCCGGGCCCTGGATCTGCTCATGAACGGGGCAGGGTTCATTGCTACCAATACTGATGCTATGCTGCCTACAGAACATGGTTTCCTGCCAGGGGCAGGGAGTATGGTAGCTGCTATACAGGCTGCTTCGGGTGTGGTGCCTGATGTGATAGGTAAGCCTAATAAGCCGATCATGGATGTGCTGCTTAAGGAGTACGGGATGAGAAGTGAAGAGTGCGTTATGGTGGGAGACAGGCTGGAGACCGACATCCTGGCAGGGATAAGGGGTGGAATGCAAACAGTTCTGGTACTTACTGGAGCATCAGGGATAGAGGATATTGAATCTTCAGGGATACGGCCTGATGTTGTTCTTGATAGTATCGCTGATTTGGAATAGCCCTTTTTTGATGTATAGGAAAGTATATCCTTTCCTGTAGGCCTAGAAAATGCAAACGATGTGAGCATTTTCTTAATGACTCTTTCGTTCTTTGTAAAATACACAAGCCACTGATTCGGTTCAAACTGGCTTCCCATGTTCATTTATCATCCTATCAATTTCGTCAAGCGCGTAGGAACCGAGTTGCATTTGCTTTGATCTGGCTTTGTCATCATCCATGTCACCGATAACAAGGATATTCTCATCGTTTAGCCGATTAGCTGGTCCAGTGAAGTTAAATGATCCTACAACAAGCACCTCACCATCAATGACTGCCAGCTTGTGGTGTAGTTTATTCAATCCTGCTTTATGCGGGCATAAATGCATTTCAGCTCCCGCGTCCTTGATGTCTTTTGTCGGAGCCCACTGCTGTTTACCCTGGCTGCCATCCAGGATGCCGCGTACTTTGATCCCGGAACGGGCGAGAGCTATAAGGGTATCATCAATCCCTGAAGAGCGACTGAAGGTGAACATTGCAAAGTCCACGGATTTTTTTGCTTTAAGCATTTGTTTCATAATCTCCATCTCAGGAGAGTGATCTGGTGCAAAAAGTATCTTAACTGGTACTCCTGCAACGCAGTATACACGTGGTGGACTAAAACGGCGGCTCTGGTTTGACCCGAAGGTCCCATCAAGTAACTCCCTGAACTCATTTGAATATTCTCTGGCCACCCTTTTGCTTTTCGCTATCAGTATATGGTTAAGATTGGAAGCAACACCGGTGGGAGTAAAATTTGTGGATCCGGTAAGAATGGCCGCATCGGCGGAATCCTTATCCCGAATAATAAACTTCTGATGGAAGATATCGGGATTAAAATCTGTTTTGACTTCTATTTTGGCCCTTTGCAGAGCATTGTGTATCTGTCGGTTCGTCTCATTGGTACCACCTTCAGACCAGGGGTCAGCGATGGCTTTTTGCACAGAGAGATAATTTCCTTCCAGGACAACTCGAACTGAAACACCTCTCTGTCTTGCGTGGATCAAGGCATCAGCTATGGGCCGGGATTCAAGTTCCTGTACAGCTACATCCAGTGATTGGCGGGATCCATCAATAAAGCTGACTATTACATCCAGCAAATCGTCAGGGGCGCCCAATTGCTTGGGTCCCATAAATAATTCCAGTCTTCCAAGATTTAGAGACATTGCATTTCACCTTACCTGATACTAGAATCTATACGTGGTTCAGAAGTGTTCACGACTTCTGGTGAGGATATTTTATTTTTTTATGGTATATAAAGTATAAAATTCTCCTCAAATCTTGATATATTGAAATGCATTTATAGATTCCAGTATGTCAAGATAGAAAGGCAAACCCTCAATATGAGGGAATGCCATGCATGTTTAGCCACATGCAAGAGTTACTATCTCAGCAAGAGATAAAAACTGTTCGTCTTCTTTCAGTTCGAATGATATTCGAGGACAATCATAATTGGGATGCATTTAGCCTTGCTAATAAATCCATTCTTCGTGATGTTGAGATAAAAGAAGTCAACAAGATGATGTTTTGTAAGGATGAAAACCGTGGTTTTTTTAATTATCACTGCGAACATTGTGGAACCGATCTAACCGTCTATTTCGGTTGCAATAGCCGTATCTGCACTAATTGTGGTAAGAACCATACTGATAAATGGGCAAAATCCTTAGAAAAGCATTGTTCAATGTTCCTCATCGACATGCGGTTCTTACTATTCCAGATGTTCTCTGGACCATTGTGAAACCTAATCGTTTTCTTCATAAGGTTTTGATGGATGCAGCGATTAAGGCCATTAATGATACAATTTCATATAAACATAGAAATGGACGATTGTTAGCAGGTGCCATTGTTGTTTTACATCCATTTTCGAAAAACATGGGCTTTAATCCACATCTTCATGTCCTTGTAACTGAAGGTGGATTTGACAAAAATAACAAATTCATCCATCAAAAATTCATTTCCTTCAGAGCGATGAGAAAAACATGGCAATATCAGGTGCTTACTAATTTCAAAGCTGCATTTCCAGGGAATTGGGAATTTTCTATGCTTGTTAACCACCTTTTCAAAAAGTATCCAGAAGGATTTTATGTGCATCTTCCAGAAGAATCAAGAATTACAAATAATCGAAAGATAGCACGATATGTTGCCAGATATATAAGACATCCAGTGGTTTCTAATACAAGGCTATACCGATATAACGGTAAATCAGTCATTTTCTGGTATAAAAATCATGAGGACAAAAGACTTTTTGTGACAATGAAAGTGGATGAATTCATTACAGAATTGATACAGCATATTCCTGATAGGAATTTCAAAATGATACGCTATTACGGGGCATATGGGCGAAGAATTAAAAAGCGATATTCTGGGTATTTACAGAGAAGTTTAAACCAACTGACATTTGCTGACTTTTCCAAAAAAAGAAATACGTGGGAACCAATATGTCCAAATTGCGGGGAGAAAATGAGTTTTGTATATTATGAAAAGGGGCCACCGGAAGAAAAGGTAGGTTTTGGAAGTAAATTACCTGACTGGAAACACCCGATGCTTAGCCATTGCTACAATTAATTTGCACCCGAAGGGTGCTTTCTTGTTTAACTGGCTCACGCTTCTTTGAATCTCGAATAGTACCAATAATTCTCATTATCTCACCCATATTTTAAAAATTAAGAGTTTAGATAAATAGATTTATGTTGATGTAGATGATATCATATACATAGGTGTTAATTGTGGCAGAATACATTCGAACTACAATAAAATTAAGAGAAGATGTTTACCAGACTCTTAAAAAAGAAGCAGGAGCTAAAAATATCTCGCAAAAGATAAATGAAATCTTAATAAAAATGCTTTTCAAAGAGAAAAAAAGCCTGTTTGGTACAATGCAAAAGACTGATCTATCAGATCTCAGAGATCATGAGGACAGATTTTAATGTTACTTGATTCATTTGCTTGGATGGAATACTTCATGGGAACACAGGAAGGTGAAAAAGTCAGAAGATTTGTAGATGACGACATACAACTGTATACGTCTCCTATTGTGATAGCAGAAATATATTTTAAATCCCTCAGAACAGATGGAAACGCAGAAGAAAGAAAGGATTTTATAATTAAAAGATGCGCTTTAATCGTACTTGATGAAATTATTGCAGTTGAAGCTGCAAAAATACATGCTGAAAAGAAAATTAAAACTCCGGATTTCGGTCTGGCAGATGCCTTAATACTTGCTTCTGCAAGAAATAGAAAAATAAAAGTAGTAACAGGGGATCCTCATTTTAAAGATTTCAAAGATGCCGTTATGATGTGATTTTTAAAAAGGTACGGATTCCTGCAAGTTCTGCTATACGATTAAGATTCAGCGTCTGAAAGAGATTAAAATGCATATTCAGTACTATCCAAACCCTTCGCTACACTTCAACTTCTATAAGTTTTCCATATTCACTCATATCGAAACCATACGATAACCCCGCGTCCATGCAACAACAGCATCCACCACCGATCTGGTCTTGCCAAAGCCCATATGCGGACTAATCGAGACCACTCTCAAGGATGCGAGCTATGCCTTCCATCAAACAGCCACAGTACAAGGGTGCAATGCGGCAGTTCTTGATGCTGATCGAAACGAGAGCGTCTTAAGCATATCAGGAGGGGATCGTGGTTTCGCAAAGCATTTGGCGCCCCCACCGATGGCGACGTATGCGACACTGGTTTTTTTGCATTCTATATCGCATGTTATCGAGATTGCGCGGTTTTGCGGATCAGCGGGGGTGCGGTGTGGTATCATAGAAACTCGGGTAACTTGCCATGACCTCCCAGTGATCGGAGATTGTATGAGGGAACGGGCGGAGCTCTCGTATGGTCATCGTTTCCTGACGCGCTGGCAGGATGTCGACACCCCCGGATATGCCACGCATAATGTCTACGCGGTATGGGGGCACCCTCGTCCCGGGTGATGTTATCTGATGAGTGGGACCGCACGCTAGGGGGCATTTGGGCGAAGGCGTCGTGGAGGCATACGGTCGGCTGCATGAGGGCGATGGACCGCAGCAAGGGCTCTTGCACCTTCAAGTTTCGCTGGAGCGCTTAACCCGGCTGATGGTAGTCATCCTGAAGACGCCGATCAATACGATTTGAATGATCAACAGCACTCTTATCTGTAAAGGCTGATCGCTGTCAGTTTCGTCTCACCTGATTTGTGACCTTTTCCTGCAATAAAGCTTAATTCATTTATAGTTACAATTTTTTATTATCATTTGTATGGAAATCTATTTATATTAAACACCACATAATGTATAATCATCATAATGCTTATGATGAGGTGAAAAAACGGATGATAAATAAAGTCAACATCAAATCCCAACAAGAAGTTAAAAAACAGTTTTACCACCACTTCTTTAACCAGATCAATATCCAGCATATCTTCTTTTTCTTAGCCTTTATTATTTACGGTATTGGAGACGGTGTAACAGGTGCAATATTAATGAATACCAAAGGGATTTATGCAGAATCAAACCTTTTTTTCAGGTTTTTATATGAAACCTTTGGATTAATGGCATTCATTGCAATAAAAGTCTTATTGACTTGTATTCTTTTACTGGTAGCATTTATCATTTACAAGCTATCTAATGGGCATAACTATTGGATGATCAATGGCTGGTTAGCTGCTCTCTCTATAGGTGGGATCATGGCAGTACATGCCAACTTACGGGCAGTGATAGGTCTTACATACCCTAATCCTAACAGTATTATATTTCTTTATATCATCCTGACATTTATCCTTGTAGAAACGGGTGTTTATATAGACAGAAAAAACAATGTCAAAACGCACTGTAAAGGCCTGTGCGTTTACCGCCCTTGCAAACTAAGCCACCTGTGCACCCGTATGCACCTTTACCTGATTAAAATCAGCTCCAAACCTCGGCTCAAAATAGGCACGCTCTGGTTCAGACAGCGGCTGCCTGCCGTACTATATTGCCTGAGTCTGCAATATAAGATTGGTTGAAACTTAAAGGCTTGAGTTCACATCTCTTTTAGTCTGAAGGGGCTTTTTTCCCACAATGACCACCCTAGAATGCGCAATCATCAGAACCAGCGATCTAGCATGACAATCTCGTGTCTATGTAACAACAGCATCTGCCGCTGATCCGGTCTTGCTGAAGCCTACATGCGGACTAATCGAGACCGCTCTCAAGGGTGTAAGCCACGCCTTCCATCAAAACAGCCACAATACAAGGGTGTGCTGCGGCAGATTTTTGATTATTCTATGATTATTCATAAGTAGATAACAGTGAAGCAGTATTCCATACTTCTTTTCAGCTTCTTCTATCTGATTAAAACAACACCGCCATTTAACTTAAAGAATTCTGACGACGCCTTCTAATTGGCTGAGAGGTCGTGCTTTCGAGCTGACACCATCATTATTAGTTCCTGCATGAACATTTCCTTCTATTGTAGTCACAAAACTTCCCCAGTCTCCCAGGACAAAACCAGCATGTCCGCTTCCACCGGCGCTAATGCAAGGGTGATTGGTATCATCGCAAGGATGGGATGATGAAGGGGAAGGTTGTTTAAAAAAGATATCTCCTCGAATTGGCCTGAATCCAGAGGATATCCGGTGATACCATCCCATTCTTGGTCCCCAATTTCTTACACTGACGGCAGCACCGCCCACACCATTAGAAATACCTGCCTGATTCAAGCACCATTTGACAAAATAAGCGCACCAAGGCTGGCCGCATTGATACCTGATTCCGTTATGTATGACTGTACCCCTCCCTCTTCGACCGCCCAGATATTTGTCCACTTCCGCATTCGGGCCGCGATTGGAGCAGGGGGGAAACTCACGTACAGTATTATCCCACTCACCCACCGCAATATTCAATGCCCGCACGGCATCACCTGGAGTCCTTTGCAGCACATGTCGTATTTTTTCACAACTGTTCTGCTGCTGCACCACATGCGTCAACTCGTGTGCTAGTAGCCTCCGTCCCTCGCTCATCCCCGGCGCGTATTGCCCTGTCCCAAATACCACATCCTGTCCCACCGTGTAAGCCCGCGAATTCACCCCCCGTGCCGCCTCAGCCGCCACCGAGAGAATTTATGTTTTCCATGTCCCGCATTTTTCTTTTAATCGCAAACAGTCTCTTTTCTCCACAACTTTAACTGTGCCATTTCTCTTTTCGTCATTCTCCGCAAGATGGAATCCAGCCCTCAGACCATAACAGTACAATCGACTGACCCCATTACTGGACATCTATTTCACGCCAGAGCCGACAGGAGGTACTTTGGCAAGAGCTTTTTCCTTTTTTATCCTATGTTTTGCATCGTTGATCATTTCCTTTAAAGCTTTCTCCTGTCGTAAGTTATCTTTAATCTTCATAATGGCGACACTAAATTCATCATATTCCTTACTATCCATACGTTTAATTTCCTTTGCTTGGCTTGCTTCTATTCTATCCACCACCTTTTTCGTTATCGCCTCATATATTTTCAGAGTGTCGACTTCAACATCCGCACGAAGCATCATCTCTATGTATTCTATTGTGATTGCTGCACTGTCCCTGTTTGATGCTGAAGAAGCTTTGACAACAAATTTCAGGTCTTTTTCTTGGCTATTGAGCATAGCTATTATCGGGGCACAGATGGGACATGGTATGCGATTTAAATTCAGTTCAACTTTAACAGGTTGCCCTATGGGCGTTAATAACCTTCCTTCAATTCGATCTTCGTTTATTTGTTTCTTAAGCTTTTCCAAATGTTCGTTCTTGAATACTTGTTCGGCGTGGTAGTTGTTAGTTTTATTTTTTATCTCTTTTTCAAATGGTTTATTGTCAATATCATAATAGACATAAAGAATGGTTTCTTTAGATCGGTAATCGAATTTAAAAACGTATTCTAAAATTGCATTAGGTTTTTCTTTTAGAAGTGGGAGGTTTGCGATTTCTTCAACTTTACTGGCATTCACTTTTATCCCTACAGGCGAGGCCTTTTTTGGATGGTAAAGCAGTCCTATGCCCTTTAAGCCCTTAGCATTGTATTTATTGTAGATGGAGGAAATGAGAGTGGAAGCTTCTTGAGCGTCAGTTATTTTTTTGCCCCTTAGCTCGGCTTTAATATTATTCTTGATTACCTTGCTTTTTGGTGTTTCTTTATATTTATCCTTCCCATTTTCAACAGCTGCTTTCTCCTTATCGGCTTTTTTCTCTTTACCCTTCCCTGTCAGCTTGCCCAACACCTTCTTTGCCTTCGCCACAATCCACTTGGCCACCTTGGCGATCACGTTATCTACCTTACCACGGATTTTCTTGATCACATCCCTGATCTTTTGTGTAATGCCACTAAGGTGCAGGAACTTCGCAAGGAATTCGATTACCAGCTTCAATCCGCGGGCCAGTCCGTTCTCCAGCGCTTCTGCTGCACTGCTGATGTTCCCGGCGGCGATCTGGGCAATGGAACCGAGGAAGTTGCCGAGCATCTGCATGATGTCTTTCGCCTTCTGGATGAAGAATACGATGGTATCGTAAATGCCCACGATAGCACGAACAATTCCCGCGCCTGGAATTAACATGCTGAGGATGGTTTTGATAGCTTCCTCCACAACCTTCCACTTGATCCAGTCTTTAATCGCATTGACGAATGTATTTTTGATACTTTCTGCCATACCTTTCAACTGTTCCCATACTGCCATTGGACCCTTGGTGATGAGGTTCTTCACCAGCGTGAAAGTGGTTTCCATGGTTTTCACCACAGGCTCCGGAATAAGCTTCACAATGTGAGACCGGATGTTCTGGTAGGTGATGCCGAGCATCTGGAAAACAACGCTCATTATACCTTTCAAATCCCATCTTTCGGGTAATATAATCCCAACCAGCGAGCCTGTCAGCCATGCGAATACAGCGTTCTTCAGGTGTTTGAGGAAATTCTTGCCGAAATTCTTAAAGCCGGTACCGGCCGCACTGACCAGGTTTTTTACGAACTTGATGGGCTTTGTGAAGATGGCCTTGAGCACGGCTGCGCCTTTGTTGATGATGCCATCGATTTTTTCCAGTGAGTAGCCGAATTTCTGCAGGGCCCAGCTGAAGAATTTCTTTGCGGCCTTTAGCAACAGTTTGCCAAGCTTTGCGAGAGCGCCCGACATGGCCTCTTTCATCTTTTCGATCTTCTCGTCGATGGCTTTGATGGCAGCCTGCTGCTTGTCTTTCAGCTTGTACTGCAGCTCCTGCTCTTTTTTCGCAACAAACTGATCGAGATCGTCCAGCTTGTTGTTCATCTCCTCGGCCGCTTTCTTACCGATGTCTTTTAGGGCAGGACCGAGCTTGTCCACGAATTCCTTGATCTCCACCCTGGCATTCGCCAGCTCGTCCTTGCATTCCTGGACGACGCGCTTGTTGTCGGTGGTGATGTTTTCAACCAGCTTGTTAATGGTGTTAACGAAGGTGGTACGGTTGCTTTCGAAGATGGCCTTGACTTTGGGCAGTTTGTCCATACCCAGTATCCAGTCTTTGGCTTTTTTGGTCCAGCCAAACCAACCGGAATAGCGTTTCTTCTTGTAAGCATTTATTTCGCGCTTGACATTGTCTTCGAATTTTTTCGTGGCCTTATTATTGCCTTCATCGAAGCGCTTCATCGAATTCTTTTCAAGATCGTTAAGTTTCTTCTTTACCTTGTCTTGCGCGGATCTGTATATGCCGTTGATCTTGTTGGCCACTTCATCGCGCTGTTTTTCGATGGCGGTCTTGGTGCCCTTCTGCTGTTTTAAGGTGGCGCCGAGGCTGGCCTTACGTTTAACCTTCAGTTCGTTGCGTTGCTTCTTCTCTTCCTGCCTGAGGTCTTTCTCGACCTTTTTTGTTTCCTGCTGCGCGAACTTCTGCACGGCGAGCGGTTCGCTCTTCGCCGTTTTCTCCATACCTTTCTTTTCCTTGTTCGCTTCGGCGAGGTCACCGCTGTCAACCATGTCAAGCTGTTCCTGTGTGATGTCTTCCTCTTTCAGCTTGTTTTCGGCCTCACTAGTGTAATTGCTCAGGTCGGTATGCTCTTTCTGTAATGGCGCAATGGCATTTCGACCAAGGTACATATTGGCAGTGTGCGGCGCTATTTCTTTAGGTGGCAGGGCTTCAGGAGTGTGCTTAGGGGGGATGGGCGGTGGCGTGTGTTCCATGTCACCGAAGGTAGAGATCACGGCGTTTTTGTCGCTCTGTACAACCTTCATCACGTCTGCGCCCATGCGCTGGGCCTTTTTGTCGCGTTTAAAGTTGTCGACGTCTTCGATGGTTTCCGGGATATTTTCTATTAGCGATTCCTGCAGCTTCTTTTTGGCTCTTTTTTCATCGACAGTAGGCACGGGTTTGGCGCTTACGGCATTCACCTGCGAAGCATTGCTTTGCGATTGACCTTCGCTAGGTGGGGTGAACACGGCTTTTTCGGACTGCTTCAGTTTTTCTGCGGCATTGTCGTGTGTCTGCTCGTTTTGTTTGAGCTTCTGTAACCTTCCCATGCCTTTGATCAGCACAGATGAACCTCTACTGGACAGGTATTGTGCCACATCACTATTACCCACTGCCCCAGGCATCGCAGCGCCCCCTGCCTTTTGTGCGACTCTGCCTTTACCTTTACCTTTACCTTTGCTTTTACCTCTACTTTTACCTTTTTTGGATTTTTTGTCTTTGCCTTCAGGTTTTACTTCCTTTTCTTCTTTCCTGGTTGGTTTCTTTACCTCAGATAAAGGTTTAGGTGGCGGACGTTTACCCAATTTTTTCTCAGCCGCTTTTCCTTCGGCTTCAAGCCTGGCCGCGTCTTCTGCTGTCATGTCAGGTGGCAATTCCACCATTTTGCCATCGGTGGTGCGGTACATGCGCTTCCCGCCTTCGCTTGCGTCCCGGCGCTGCACGGCTGGCGTGTCTAAGACCGCACCTCTGCCTGTCTGTTGCATGACGTGAGTGAGTTCATGCGCAGTGAGTTCTGAATTTGTTGGACTGTGGTCAGATCCAAAGTAAATGTCGGTGCCGTGGGTGAAGGCCCGGGCTTTAACGTCCCGGTTCATTTGTGTGGCATCACTGTCTGTATGGACGCGAACCTTGCTGAAATCTACGCCAAACCTCGGTTCCATATAGGAGCGCACAGGATCAGGCAAAGGACTCCCGTGCCCTTTGCTAAGATTGATCTGCGTTTCGACATCAGCTCCTTCCTCTAAGTTGTTATCCCGGGATTCGGCAGATTCCGCCTGGATGGATTCAGCTTTTTCTTCCCCATCTTTTCCCATTTGCCGCTGAATCACCGGTGTGATTGAATCAGGTCTGGTTTGCAGCGTCTGATCCTTTTTTTCTTCTGGTTTTGACTTCAAAGCCCCTGATCGTATAAGCCTCCCCACTGCTTGGTTCCCGATGGTTCTTTGAAGGAATAGGATTTGTTCTGCAGGCGAGCTAATGGATTGAGAGAGGTCTGAATTTTGCTTTTGAGAAGCCACATTTTCCTTTTTGGCTCCAGGTGCTCTTGCTTCTGCTCTTGTTGCTTCACCCATTATTTATTCCCAGATACCTATATTTTCAGTCAAACGTTGCGCCGGCACACCCAACCGCAGCAGAGCTGCGGGGCATGATGTGCCGGTGCAACGTTTGACTATGAATCCAGATAATTGATATCTCTAAAAAATGAAATAAAACATTGTAAAT
>Ga0255426_10190_pt1 | contig 12230 bp, 7 predicted proteins | sample ANMaggSeSYBR02J9_FD_182666 | JGI IMG/M metagenome (GOLD analysis project Ga0255426, IMG submission 182666) | Sediment cell enrichment communities from methane seep in Santa Monica Basin, California, United Staets - ANME aggregate JGI... | ecosystem: Environmental > Aquatic > Marine > Cold seeps >...
TAGACGCAAGGGACTTAAAATCCCTCGGAGCTAAGTCTCTGTACGAGTTCGATTCTCGTCCCAGGCACCAAAAAAACAGGCGCTTATAAAAAACGATATAAGTGCCTTTTTTATTTCCGGTTTTTTCTTTTCGTGTATACCTTTTTAAACAAAACATATATTGGGGTGCAATACAAAAAAGTGACATAGAACAAAACGTGACCATTTCGGCGCCAAGAACTACCAATTGAATATTGAATGTCGAAGTGTGAATATTTTTTTAAAATTATTTTGGATTATTCAATGTGCAAAATGAAATTATTAACTACCTTCCTTCGTAATTTGACATTCCCTGTTCGACATTTAATCAGTATGTTCAATGGCTAAAAATATTATCATCAATGATATAACTTTTTTGTATTGCACCCCTTACTATAAATACATGATTGCCACCATGCAAATTCAGGGGTGGTTACTGTTTTTTTGACACATGAACAGGCCGGGGGCGCTTTTTTCAGCCTGTCATATGCAGGGATTTCAGAGGGAGAGGCCCTTGGTCTGGCTAAAAAATTTGACTGGAAGAAAATAAAGAGCAAAGCGCAGTCATTAAGATAATGGACTTTCATTATTAGAGACATTTGAAAAAGGTTTCTATTAACCTCATAAGAGGATTGTAACATGAACTTTAAAAAGTGGTTTTGGGATAGTTCCCTTAAAGGGAAAAATCTTCATTATAAGCTCACTATAATATTTGGCCTCTTTTTTCTGTTTCCTGTAGTGGGATTTGTTATATTCGGAATTAAATATAACTTAATGAATAACCAATATGTTTTGCTGTTTTTTCTGGGTGTTCTTATTTTTTCATTGTTAGGATATACCATGCTAAAGAAGTTATTTGAAGATATAGTGGGTATATCCAAGGATATTTCTCAGAAAAACGCTGAACAATTTGGAGGAGATTTACAGACGGACACGGATGAAATACACAGCCTTGTCCAATCTTTTGGCGCAATCGAGGATCAATTCAGCAAAACTTTCCAGCAGCTTCAAAAAAAGTCTTCTGAAATATCAATACTAAAGGAACTTTCCGAGCTTTGCTATGTTACATTTGATCCAAATGAAATCCTTTATGTCACTCTGGAGCGTTCCCTGACATTAACTGATTCGGACGTAGGTTCTGTTATGATTTTGGATCGTAAACGCGATTCGTTTGTTGTAAGGGCGACCATTGGAGCCGGGGAATATATCAAGATAGATAACAGGGTGGATTTTAAAACAAGCATCGCCAAGTATGCTGTAATCAATAAATCGCCTATTGTGGTTGAAGACATTGAAAAGGACAACAGGTTCGGAAAGGCAAATCATCCTCGCTATGCCTCAAAATCCTTTATTTGTATGCCGATCAAGACCAGCAAAGATATTGTTGGAGTGCTTACCATTTCGCGAAAAAATGATGATAAAATTTATTCACATGAGGAAGTGGATGTTCTAACGCCTCTTTTGAGCAATGCTGCTTTCACATACGAGAACCTCCGTCTTTTAAAGGATAATGAAAAGGGAGAGCTCGTCCTGAAGACAGTTGAGAAAATTTTCAAGATAATAAACTCAAGTTTCAGAGACATCGAACTTTTACATGCTGTTTTGAATGAAATTCATGCCATAGTTCCTTTTAATCTTGCCATGGTTATGACCTTGGTTGAACATTCTGATTATATTACGATTTTTGAGTTGCTGGCCAATGAGCAGACAAGCATTTCAAAGGGCACTCAATATTCCATTGATCAGGGCGGTATAATTGACAGGGTGCTTAAACAGGAATCCATTCTGATTGTGGATGATACTGACGTACTTACCAGCGAGTGCGCAAAGGAATTATTTGTAAACCAGGGAAGCAAATCATGCTGTCTTGCCCCCATGAAAATGAGAGGGGTCGTTAAAGGGATATTTGCGCTATCTTCAAGTCATGCAAAAGACTTTTATAATTCTCAGGAGCTAATTGAATGGGTGGCAGGCGTGCTTTCTATTTCCATAGAACGTAATATGCTGTCTGAATCCATTGTCAAACGCAGCAAGGAGCTGGATTCAATAAAACAGATCGGAAGCGCCCTTGCTTCATCGACCTTTGATATGAATAAGGTCCTTAAATATACAATGGATATGATTCGGGAAGTTATGAACGTGGAAGCAGGCTCCCTTTTTCTTGTAGATGGAAACGAGCTTGAGTTTGCTGTTGCATTTAATATCGAACTTGAATTTCTGAAAAATTTGAAAGACCTGCGGCTTAAAATGGGTCAGGGAATCGCCGGTTATGCGGCGGCACAGGGAGAATCCATCATTATAAATAATGCACAAAAGTCACCGCATTTTTATTCTGAAATAGATAATATTACAGGCTTTAAGACATTGTCGGCATTGTGTGTGCCGATGATTTCTCAGGGAAAGGTGATTGGGGTTCTTGAGGTGCTCAATAGAATAAAAGGCGATTTTAGCCACAACGATGAAGACCTCCTGAAGTCAATAGCATCATCGGTAAGCATTGCCATTGAAAATGCCCGTCTTTACAAGGAAACAGTTTCAATGGCCGAACATGAGCGCGGAATAAGGAGCGTGTTTCAGAAATTCGTACCCAAGGAAATAGTTGATAAGATTGTCTATGGCACGGAAACAGGAGGGGAAATGCTTGAGGAGGTAAAGACTCTTACCCTGCTGAATATTGATATCAGGGAATTTTCAAGGATTTCAAGAAAAATCGGCCCTCAGAAAACGGTTCCTCTGCTTAATTATTTCTTTTCCGTTATGGGAGGCATAGTGTTCAAACACCACGGTATTGTTGACAAATATCTGGGTGATGGGTTGCTGGCGCTTTTTGGAGCGCCTGTTTCAAGCATAATGGATGCGGATAATGCTGTGCAGGCGGCGCTTGAAATGAAGAACTCGCTTGCAACTCTAAATGATTATTTTGCCAGGGAATTTGGCGTTTCCATAAATATAGGTATTAGCGTTCATACGGGTGAGGTTGTTGTAGGCAGCTTCGGCTTTGAGATGAAAATGGATTATACGGTTATCGGCGATTCTGTAAATGATGTATTTAAGCTTCAGGAGCTTACCAAATCCATTTCGAACAGTATTTTAATCAGTGAGAAAACCTGCCATTCCGCACGGTCCCACCTGGAACTGCGTGATATTGATACCACATTCAGGGGTATGAAAATATACGAACTGCTGGGCTATAAAGAGGATTAGCTATGTGATTAAGCTCTGTGGAACAATTTTGAAATTGATTGTTTTCCTTATGGTCGTCGCTGTAACTTTCTCACCAGCCTGGGCAAAGCAGGTAACCGACCAGTTGGGGCGCCAGGTTATCCTGTCTGATGATCCGCAGCGTGTGGTTTCCCTTGCTCCGAGCATTACTGAGATAATTTTCGCTCTTGGACAGGAACACCGTCTGAGGGGGGTGACTCGTTTTAGCGATTTTCCTCCTGAGGCAATCAGTCTTCCCAAAGTTGGTTCTTACGTTCAACTTGATCTTGAAAGAATTGTAGCTTTAAAACCAGATCTGTGTATCGCGATAAAAGATGGAAATCCAAGGCAAACAGTTGTGCGGCTGGAGTCTTTGGAGGTTCCGGTTTATGTGGTTGATCCAAGGAATCTGGAAGCAGTGACGGAAACAATTATTGAAATAGGTGATTTGCTTAATGCCACGGAAAATGCAGAAAACCTGGTCAATAATATGCGTTTGCGTATTAACAGGGTAAAGTCAGCGGTAGAAAAAAATTCTCATCGTCCCGGTGTTTTTTTTCAGATTGGTATTTCACCTATAGTTTCTGTGGGAACAAATACATTTATACACGAACTAATAGTTCTCGCAGGAGGTGATAATCTTACTAAAGGTCCCATCCCCTATCCCAGGTTTAGCCGGGAACAGGTGCTATCTCTTGCTCCTGAGGTTTTTATTATAACTTCCATGGCAAGGGGCGAGGTGTTTGAGCGCGTAAAGATCGAGTGGAGCAGATGGACTGAAATGCCCGCCATAAAAAACCGGCGTATTTTTCTCGTGGATTCCAATCTTTTTGACCGTCCCACTCCCCGCCTGGTGGATGGTCTTGAAGTGCTTGGGCGGCTGATTCATCCTGAGCTATAGACTTGATAGTATAGGAATTTCCATTTTTTGGGTAGAAAAAACCAGACACCTATGGAAATAAGGATGCCAGATCCGTCATCCTTTTTGTTGAAGATTTCTTAAAAAGGCAGTTGGATTTGTTTCCTTAATATACTTTTTAATCCCATTGACTATGGCTTCACACAATCGTTCCTGATATTTTGGGTTTATTAATCTTTTACATTCTTTTGGATTACTTATAAATGAGGTTTCTATCAGGATGGCTGGCATCTGAGCTCCGAGAAGAACATAAAACGGAGCCTGCTTAACTCCTTTATTATTTATTCTACTATATTTATTCTTTTTCAGACAGTTGCACAAAGCTGTCTGGACATGACCGGCAAGACGGCTGGACTCATTTATTTTTGCATTCTGCATTAGATCACTTAAGATTGTCTGAAGATCACTTATATTTTTTGTAGATGTGGCATTTTCACGCGCGGCAACTAAAATGGATTCATCATCTGTAGCAAGATTGAGGAAATAAGTCTCAATTCCAAATGCCCTCCTGCTTCTTGCAGCATTTGTGTGTATTGATATAAAAAGGTCTGCATTTTTTGTGTTTGCAATAGCTGTCCTTTCTTCCAAAGTTAAATACCGGTCACGGGTTCTGGTAAGAAATACTTCACATTGCAGCTCTTTACGAATCTTTTTTGCAAGCTTCTTGGCTATCTTAAGGACAATGTCTTTTTCATAAACGCCTTTAAGATACCCTGATGCCCCTCTATCACGCCCGCCATGACCTGGATCTATAACTATACAGTTAACTCCAAGGGCAAGCTGTTTTGCTAAAGCGCTTGTTGTAAACTTTTTGCCCTTCTCAGCGGTCTTTAACTCTGATGTTTTTCTCTTTGCTTCCGTTCCCCAGACATCAATAACAATTCTGAATGGGTTTTTAAGAGAAAAGATTTTATAGGTTTTAAAAGACTTTATATCAACTACGACTCGAACCATATCTGCGGTAAACTGGCCGGCTCTTGCATCACTCAGCAAATCGTCATTTATGGGAATTGTCTTTTTTATCCCATCTCCAAGTCTGCTGTTTTCCAAATCAACATAAAGTCTTTGAGGTTTTTGAATTGATGGGTCTTTTCTCAGCAGTCTGTGATTATATGTTGTATCTTTATCCGCATCGATAACAATTCGAGTATAGCTTGGATTGGACCAGTATCTGAGGCCGGTTATAGTAACGATTTTATTTATTCTTGATGGCTTAATATATTTTTTGAGCTTTTTTTTCTCAGGAAGTGATTTCTTTTTAATAGATACTTTTATTTTTTTTGAGCTTTTCTTTCTTTCTTTTTTTGAAAAAACACGAATCTTTTTTATAGCCTTACCCTTGTATTCGCTTTTTGGGAACTGCTTTACCAGGCGCTCAAAGATATCAACGGCTTCTTTCCTGTCTGACTCTTTTGATGAAATTTTGTATAGTTTACCATAAAGCTCCCCTGACATATATAGACCTGCCGCTGCCCATGAACCTTTTGGATTATGTTTGTAAACCGCCTGAAACTTTTCAATGCACCGCAGCCAGTTATGTCTGTATTTATTTTTTTTTGGGTTATTGCGAAGTTTTTTATAACAGGTTTCGGCTTTAAAATATTTATCCTTTGCCGTGATTGCAAATGACTCACAAGGCCATAAAACTGCAAGAGCATAACAGCAGATGAGTAAACTAAATAATATGGTTTTTTTATTCAGCATAATAGTACAGTGAGCAATTGATAATTGATAATTGATAATTTGTGGTATCGCTTCGCTCTGTATTTTAGTTATAAAATTAATAGAATACCTTCGATTATCGATTATCAATTATCAATTATCAATTATTTCAGTTTCTCCTTAAGTTCATTCAGATAATTAAGTGCTTCAATAGGAGTTGTCTTGGATATATCAAGCTGTTGCAGCTTTTCAATTACAAAAGTTTCAGGTTGTCTAAACAGATTTAGCTGCACTTGTTTATTTTCAGGTGAATCGTGGTCGCCCATAATGTTTGTCTGCCGTCTGTCCGGCGGGATAGAAGCTCCGTTTAATTTATTTTCCCTGTTCTCTATATTATAAAGAATCTTTTTCGCGCGCTTTATAACATGTTCGGGAATACCTGCAAGACGTGCGACCTGAATACCGTAACTTCGGTTTGTACCACCTTCAACCAGCTTTCTCAAAAAAATTATTTCATCATTCCATTCCTTTACTGCGATATTATAATTTTTTATTCTATGTTTTTTTTGCGCCAGATCAGTCAGTTCGTGGTAATGTGTTGCAAATAGAGTTTTAACTCCTTTTTGATTTAAATCATGGAGGTATTCCGCTACTGCCCAGGCTATACTTAAACCGTCAAAGGTGCTTGTACCCCTGCCGATCTCATCCATGATAATAAGACTTTGTTCATTTGCATTGTTTAATATATTGGCTGTTTCCTCCATCTCTACCATGAAAGTGCTCTGGCCTGAAGAAAGATTGTCAAGCGCTCCTACACGGGTAAATATTCTATCTGTTACACTTATGGAGGCCTTTTCTGCGGGGACAAATGAGCCCATCTGCGCCATAAGCACTATAAGCGCCACCTGCCTGAGAATAGTTGATTTGCCTGCCATGTTGGGACCGGTAATAATGATTATCTGGTTTTCATCATTATCAATATTGATGGAATTAGGCACAAACCGTTCCCCTGCTATCATTTTTTCCACTACGGGGTGACGCCCGTCTTCAATTATAATACGGCCATCAGTATTGATCTGCGGCCTGTTATAGTCATTCTGATCTGCTATTTCAGCAAGATTAAGCAGACAATCAAGCCTGGCTAAAAATTGTGCGGCATGCTGGATGGTTTTATTGTTTGTTATGACCTGTTCCCGTATTCCATTAAATATTTCATATTCAAGTGCTGATCTTCGCTCTTCCGCACCTAAGACCTTTTTTTCGTATGTTTTGAGTTCGTCGGTAATGTAACGTTCTGCATTTACCAGAGTCTGCTTGCGCACATAATTAGCTGGAACAATCTCTGAGTGAGTTTTCGAGACCTCAATATAATATCCAAATACTTTATTATATCTTACCTTGAGTGAGTTTATTCCTGTTGCATCCCTTTCACTGGCTTCTAACCGCGCAAGCCAGCCCTTGCCTTCCCGGCTGAGATTTATAAGACCGTCTAATTCTTTATTATAACCTTTCTTGATTATTCCGCCTTCATTGATCGTAAGCGGTGCATCTTCCCGGATTGAACTATCTATGAGATTCGCCAGCTCATAAAGCCGATCAGGGTTTAAGGTCAATTTAAAAAGTTCTGATTGAAAAAGCGAAAGAGCCGAACAGATATCCGGCAGACTTTGAATTGACTGTTTTAAAGCAATAAGATCACGTGCATTTGAATGCCCCATGGATATCTTACTGCCCAGACGTTCAAGGTCATAAACCGATTTTAAACTCTCTCTCAGTCTTTTGCGTACTTGTATATTGTCTTTTGCCTCTTCAACAGCATCGTGTCTTAATTTTATCTTGTGTATGTCAATCAGGGGATATCTTATCCATGTTTTAAGCAGCCTGCCTCCCATGGAAGTTATTGTTCTGTCGATTATATTGATGAGGGTGCCGGGCTTTGAACCAGCACGAATATTTTTTATAAGCTCAAGATTTCTGCAGCTAATGTCATCAACTACAAGATAATTACTTAATTTGTATGTTTCTATTCCGGTAATATGATCAAGCTGCTGCTTCTGGGTATCCAGTACATAAAATATAAGTGCCCCGGCAGCACTGACACCTGACTTTAGTTTTTCACATCCAAAACCTTCAAGTGAAGCTGTTTTAAATTGTTTGATAAGCCGTTCCCTGGCTTTTCTATACTCAAAAACTTTGTCATCTAAAAAGGTTATAGATTTTTCTGATAAAGCATTATTGATCTGAAAAAAAAGGGGGTCGTTTTTTATTGAGTTGGGGAGTAAAATTTCGCTTGGAGATATGCGGAGGGCTTCATCTATAACTGAATGAAAGTCTTTAGATTCATACACCCTGAAAGTTCCGGTTGATATGTCTAAACATGAAAGGCCAATGGCATTGTCGCAGGCTATGGCAAGAATATAATTATTTGATTTTTCGTCTAATAATTCGTCATCTAAAATCATTCCCGGGGTGATAACTCTGACTACATCTCTTTTTACCAGCCCCTTTGATGCCGCCGGATCTTCAACTTGTTCACATATTGCTACCTTGCAGCCATTATTTATCAGACGTGCAATATAATTTTGTGCGGCACGGAAAGGAATACCGCACATTGGAATTGGATACTCGTCTTTCTTGTTTCTTGAGGTTAAAGTTATTTCAAGTATCCTGGATGCAGTCTTTGCATCCTCGAAAAACATTTCATAAAAATCTCCCATTCGATAAAAAAGTATTGAATCAGCGTACTTTTCCTTGATGGATAAATACTGCTTAATCATAGGAGTTACTTTAGAAATATTCATGCACTTTTTTGCTCTTCTTCTTCCTCCTCATTTTCTTTGTTATTGCCGGATGAACCGCCTTTTAACGATTCTAATTCATTGATAAGTAATGTTATATTTTCATTTTGTGAATCTATTTCAGCTCCAAGGCTTTTTACAACTCTTCTGAAGCTGAGCCTGTCGATCAGCGTAAATATATATGAGATAATAAATCCTGCTAAAAAAACGCCGGCAAAAAGTATTGCTCTATGCAATTCAGGTGTCTCATACTTTGCAAAGATAAAATCCACACTCAAACTTTGTTTTGCCATAAAAAAATCCTGATTCTGAAAAATAACTATTCCCATTAATCCAAAAATAACTGCCCAGAAACCGATCTTAAACTTTCTCATATTGTTTCTCCCGTCATATCAAATCGTTAGATCTAAAAACATAATGTATAGCTTTATGTTCAAAGAAACAAATTTTTTTACTGGTGTCCTGTCATCTATGTAGTGTCGCAAATATGGCCGTCATTCCCGCGAAGGCGGGAATCCATTCCCCGATCAAGTCGAGGACAAGCATTTCTGACTACTTTGGTGCTTCTGGATTCCCGCTTCCGCGGGAATGACGAGTGCCTGGTACGATATTGCACGCATGACACTACCTGATTCCCAACGCCTGTTTTTTTACTATTTTCCGTTATGAAACTCAACCTTTTTTTCTCTTTGACATTGGTCGAGTGTGGAACAGGTATTAATTCCAAATTTCCCCATAAGCCTATTTCCTTACCCATAATAATTGCAACAGCATCAATCCCTTCAATATTTTTCCCAATATCAATTGCCTTCGGGATATCAGCTTTTGATTTAATATGATTGCCTATCGAAGTTGCCGCTGCATCGGCAAGAGAGCATGATTCTGACAATACACATACAGCATCAGCATTGCCAAGGCTTAATGAATGTCCGACACTACCTGATGATGTACACACAGCAACAGGTTTTTTTATTGAATCTATTCGAAATCCAATACGTAAGCTTAATGGAGATTTGCCTGCAAAAATACCGATTTTAACCGGTTCATTAGTCTTTAAAAAAATATCGCCTCCATTTTCTACAACAACTTCATCAGAAAATGATAAAAGATCAAGTCCGACATATTCTGCAATTGCGCCGGCAACCGCAGCCATTGGCCCAACACCTGCTTTATTGCCGGCATTTACCATATCTCTGATTAGGCTCGGTGCAGGACCGTTAATTTGCCACGGTTTAAGTGTTTTTTCAAATTCAGGATACCTGTTAATATAGCTCTCAACATATCCTCTATATTTCAAAACCAATTCCGTTGTTTTATCCGCAAGGATTTCCCCGGCATGTATGAACAAATCTGTTTCTTTAACAACTACATTAAAGGAAACCAGATCATTTTTTTTTACCAGATTGCGGTAAGTACGGTTTTTATACATATAAGGTTCACGGTTCAAGGTTCAGGGTTCAAGGTTAGAGAGCGATGAAGAGATCAAGGCAACCAACCGTGAACCCTGAACCGTGAACCTCTGAACCATGTGTTTTTATTTTATTTGAATTTTCGGCCTCATTTCAATTGGGCACTGTCTCAAGAAATACTTATCCGTCATACCGGCAATAAAGTCTCTTACAATTTCTTCTTTGCTGTGATTTTCAATATAATCGTATGACATATCTTTCAAAAATCTTGTGAAAATCACTGACGAATGATTCTCATTTTTAACATCATTGAGATATCTTTCAAAAAGTATTTCAAAAAGTTCTTTTATTCTTTCCCTGTTGGTTTTAATTTTTGAATTCATGTAGATATATTTGAGATTAAAATCCTTCAGGCTTTTCAGGGCATCAGATATTTCGGGACTAAATGCTGTATATGATTTTTGAAAGCTGTTTTCTATAATATCTGTAACGAGATTATATACAATTGTTCCGTTCGTATTTCCCAGGATTTTTACAATATCCTCCGGGATATCGGAACGTTTAATTACTTTCAATCTCATGGCGTCTTCCAGGTCTCTTCCAATGTAGCTGATAGTATCTGCCATGCGTACAACACAGCCTTCAAGAGTCATGGGAATCAGTTGCATATCCGGCGCGGTTTTTTTTGCTGCAAGCTCTTCATCTATTTTTATAAAGGTTTTATTTCGCTCCGGTTTAAGCATTTCATTATGTATCTCTCCATCATGACAAAGTATTCCATCCAGAGTCTGAAGACATAGATTCCATCCTTTTCCTTTTCGTTCTACCCTGTCTAAAAACTGCACGCCCTGAACGCTGTGTAAAAAACATCCAATGCCGCAAGATTCGCATATCTCAGACAAAAACCTTTCACCATCATGTCCGAAAGGAGTATGCCCAATATCATGCCCAAGAGATATTGCCTCAATAAGATCCTCATTTAATCCAAGAAAACGACCTATTGTTCTGGCTATCTTGGATACTAACTGAACGTGCAGCACTCTGTGAGTTATGTGGTCGTTCTCAATAAGATAAAATACCTGGGTTTTATCAATATACCTTGTATATGCAAGAGCGTGAAGAATTCTATCGACATCCAGAGAAAAGGCCTGACGATATCCATGTTTAAGCTTTTCTTCATGTAAACGACGGAAGCCTTTGGAATTTAATGTAGCTAAGGGAGATAATGACTCAGCTTCCCGCTGATTTAAAGCCAATCTTATATTATCCAAAAGCATTTTTATTATATATACTTTCAGATAAATAATTTCACTGTGTTATCAGTCGTTGACGTATAACTAATACGCCTTCCTCCTTCTGGCCTTGTGAAATTAATTATCTGAAAAGTCTATAGCTCCTCATTTTCAATCATATCTTCCATGAGTTTAATATAATCTATTCCAGCCCTTCGGAAGCCTTCTTTCCCATATTTCATATTTGCTTCAAGAACATAATATTTGTCTTTATACATACAGATATCAATGCCTACATCATTCCATTTACAGCTCTGTGCGGTATGAAGTGCAAGTTCAAGGGCTTCCCCTGGAACAGGGTCTAAACTAATAGTCCCTCCAACTGCGACATTACTTCTGAAATCACCAGGAGGAGATAGCCGCCAGTAAGCATGAACTATTCTATTTCCAATAACAACCACCCTTATATCGCGGTCTGATGGTATGTATTCCTGAATGTAAGCGGGACTAACAATATTTAAGTAGGCAAAAAGGTCATCTTCATTTTTTATAAGGTAAACCCCTCTCCCCATGGCGGATCCTCTTGGCACTTTGCCGATAAAAGGGAATTTAAAATATTCTGTAATAGTGGGTTTCTGACGCTTTCCGTAAAATACCCGCGTTCTGGGATGAGATATCTCCAGCAGATCAAACAACGCTGTCTGTTTAATCTTGTCCTGAACACACTTGTATGTGTGATAACTTGGGAAAGTACTTTTCCCCATTGCATCAAACAGGTCTGCATAGAAAGTTGTCGGGTAATATATTTTTTTTGCGCTTCTAATTAAATCCGCGTCTTGAGGGCTGTAATCAGAAAAATTCGGTCGAACTCCCAAAGTAATTACATTCCTGCAATCTCTAAGACGTGCCTCTATGGCAATAACTTTTTTTGAATCAGTCATAGGTAAAATTGATGATTGTTGATTGATGATTGTTGATTTGTGGAATCGCT
>Ga0255426_10191_pt1 | contig 12229 bp, 8 predicted proteins | sample ANMaggSeSYBR02J9_FD_182666 | JGI IMG/M metagenome (GOLD analysis project Ga0255426, IMG submission 182666) | Sediment cell enrichment communities from methane seep in Santa Monica Basin, California, United Staets - ANME aggregate JGI... | ecosystem: Environmental > Aquatic > Marine > Cold seeps >...
CCTCTGGATGAGATATTTCAATAAAATTTATTGTCATCTCATAGTTGGGACATTTAACTCGTGCATCTACTGCAGGCACAGCGATTGCAAACACTAAAATTACCATTATCGTTGCTAATATTATCCTAATTACGCCTTTTTTAATACCATCTTTATCCATTTTTTCTTCTCACATCCTGATTTTTTGTTTCTGTATAATATTTTTCTGGTATAATATTTAATACCTTTGAAAAAATTACACCCCGTAAGTCATATTCACTATGATATAATCAATTCCTATCCCGGATAGCCGCAAGAACAACGACTGACGATTATTTTGCTATGTGATTATGAGATATGTACCATCATCTGCTGAAGATTAAAAAACTAAAAGATTTATATCTACCAAGAACATACAGATTACCGTGATCGATATACTCAACAAATTAATCAAAACCAAAAAAAATGATAAATTCCTATCCAATAAAATAATTCTTACATGCCCTGATTGTGGTAACACAGAAAAATCCACTTACTATCACCTGTTACAAACCAATCAGTTTGAAACCAGTAAACCTACTACTGTTCCCAACCCCTATATCCAGGAATCCTATGTTGAAGAAGAGATCATTGCCACACCTATTAGATTTAAAATGCAGTGTCCGAATTGCGGTAATGAGATGGAAGCGTATTCACCTGTACCAATGGAATATATCATAAACCTGCTACAATTACCCCCGCCGGATGAGCTTATGTATGGTTAGGCATCACTACTGTTTATCAATATGGCGGATTATTGCATCAAGATCCAGAGAGCTCTTTAACAGTTCTACTATTTTTTTTATTTTTTCAGGATTACTCATACTTGAGCGTCCCATCAATATTTCCAGATGATCGATAGTGGTCATGGTATCAGCAGATACCAAAATTATCGGAACCTCTTTAGTCTGGGCAGTACCCAACACAGCAGCACTTGGATACAGGTTGCCTGTAAGTATCAGGCATTTAGTATTAGCTTCCATAGCTGCAAGTTGTATATCTGCCCTATCCCCTCCTGTTACCACAGCATAATTATGGGATTTTCTAAAGAACCCGAGTGCACTATCAGTTTCCATAGCTCCTACCAGGATATGTTCCACTAACTCTTCACATTTCTGATGTGCTGTAAGGATCTCTCCGGGCAGCATCTCAGCTATCTGTCCAACTGCTATTGAACGTAACGTAAAATCCTTTGGTATCACTCCCAGCACATCTACGCCCTGGTTGATCAGGTATGGTTTCACAAGATCTTCTATATCAGTAAGTTCATCCTCAGGAACATCATTCAGGACCACTCCCATCATCCTTTCAGGTTCACTGATGATCTTGTAGTCTGTTATAATATTATCAATACTCTTCATTGACCTGTACTTTGCCACCAGTAGTATCGAAGCATTAAGAAGATGTGCTACATTAGCATCTGACATTCCGTAGATAGCACCATCTGAAAAGGCTGCATTGCCTTCTATTAACACTATATCCTTATCCCTTGATATTTTGTCAAAAGCTGATCTGATACTCTGGTCCAGACCGCTAACTTCACCTTTTAATACTTTATGCAGAAAATCGTCTGTTAGATGGATGGGTGTAATATCATCAATAGATTCTCTCAGATCCAATATCTTCTTGATATTTTGCGTATCTTCATCAATAAGTCTGTCGTCTTTCCATTTAAGTTTATTACCAAGGGGTTTCATAAACCCTACTTTATACCCTGTCTCTTTCAATATTGTGGCAAGACCAAGGGTGATAGCGCTTTTTCCTGAGAAGCCTTCAGTTGATCCAATAAGTATGGTCTTCATTTTCTTTCCTCCAATATGATCCTAAAATCCGGTGCAACACATCCTTTACCTCTGGCATATACGAACAGGGGATTGATATCCAGTTCAACTATCTCGGGAAAATCACATGCAAGCTGTGAAAGCCGTAGTAGACTGTCGACAATTGAATCGATATCAGAGGCTTCTTCTCCTCTAACTCCTGTGAGCAGCGGGAATGACCTGATCTGTTGTATCATCTTATTTGCATCATCTCTATTAATAGGAGCTACAGCAAAAGATACATCTTTGAGTATATCCACATAAATACCGCCCAACCCGAACATCAGCATAGGACCGAACTGGGCATCCTTATGCATACCTACAATGATCTCTTTACCTGTATACCGCATTTCCTGTATCTGTACACCTTTGATGCGGGCATCCGGTAATATCCTTCCGATATTCTGTCGCATTACCGTATAAGTAAATGTAAGTTCCTCTTCGTCTTTTATATTGATTTTTACTCCACCCACATCTGATTTATGTGATATGTCGGGAGATACTATTTTCATAGCAACAGGGTATCCTATCTTTTCGGCTGCCTGAAGTGCTTCTTCAATGGTCCTTGCATGTATTGACCTGACAGTTGGGATGCCGTAACATGCCAGAATATCCAGCGATTCCACACCCAGTGTATATAACCCCTCTTTAATAGCACTATCAATGATATTGCGTACTCCATTCCTATCTACATCAAACTGTTCGTACGGAGATCGGACTATTTCTTTGTACTGTCTGTACTTTGCCAGTACTGACAATGCTTTTGCTGCCCGTCCCGGATAAGGGTAATTAGGTACTTTACCCATATCCAGTATTTTGTCACCTTCAACCATGCTGCTTCCTCCGATAAGGCTGGTAACAACCGGTTTAGTGCGTTTCCCGGATGCCTTGATCACGGCTTGGGCGATCTCTTCCACATCGGTCATTGCCTGTGGAGATACCAGGACTATTATACCATCTACTATAGGGTCGCTCATTGCTGCTTCAAGTGCCAGGCTATACCGCCGGGAAGTAGCGTCACCCAGTACATCTATCGGATTATATATATTAGCCTGGGGAGGCAGGCCATGCTGCAGTTTATCTATGGTTTCAGGTTTAAATGAAGCAAGTCTTAAACCCACTTCCTCACAGGCATCAGCAGCCATGATCCCCGGACCTCCTGCATTAGTTATTATAGCAACATTGAACCCTTTGGGTAAAGGTTGGGTAGAAAATGCCATGGAATAATCAAATAGTTCTTCCATTGAATATGCCCGGATCACTCCGCTTTGATCAAATGCGGATGTATAGGCCCGATCGCTTCCTGCCAGGGTCCCGGTATGTGATGCAGCAGCTTTTGAACCTGTTGATGTCCTGCCACTTTTGATTACTACTACAGGTTTTCTTCTGGTTGCCTTACGGGCTGTTCTTATAAACTGCTGGCCATCCTTTATACCTTCAAGATAAGCAAGAATGACATCAGTCTCATCGTCATGGCTCCAGGAATCCAGCAGGTCATTTTCTGCAATATCTGCCTTGTTCCCTAAACTGAGGAATTTGCTAAACCCGATATTCTCAGATGCAGCCCAGTCCAGTATGGATGTACATAGTGCTCCTGATTGAGACATAATAGCGATATTGCCTTTTCTTGCACTTCCCGCTGCAAAAGTGGCGTTCATGCCATTATGTGTATTGAGCAGTCCCAGGCAATTGGGTCCCAGGATGCGTATCCCAGAATCCCTTGAAATATCTATTATCTGTTTCTCAAGCACTGCACCTTCGGGTCCGGATTCTTTAAAACCGGCCGAGATAATCACCACATTTTTTGTATCCTTTTTAGAACACTGTTCCAGTGTATCAGGTACTAATCTGGCAGGGATAACGATCACAGCCAGTTCTGCCGAAGGTACTTCATCTACTGAATGGTAGCACTTAAAGCCCTGAACCATATCACTCTTTGGGTTTACAGGATATATATTACCTTCAAATTCTTTGATAAGGTTTGCAAGGATTGCACCCCCTGGTTTTTTAGGGTCTCTTGATGCTCCTATTATTGCAATAGAGCTTGGTTCAAATAATTCTTCCAGCATATTTTCATAGTACATCAAGTTTAACTTGATATATCGAAAATGCTCACTCCGTTCACATTTTCTAATCTTCGGCTCTTCCAGAGCCTCAGTCAAGAAAATCCGAGCGTTAGCGAGGATTTTGTTCTCAGTCTTCTAATAATTTTCACTTTTGTGTATGTCCCACCGCAAATAAACATTTATGATATTGTTCTTAATGTATAAAAATGTATAATGTTAATCAGTAATTACTTTACATCCATGTTTATTAACAATAATAGTATGTTCAGCCTGAGCAACCGGATATCCGTCACTTTCTATCAGAACCGGATATCTTCTTAAGAACCGTCTGACCTTTTCCAGTTTATCAGGGTTCTGCATCCACCGTCTGGTAAATGGAAGTGTATTAAACTGTGAGAGTATATATTGATATTCCGGATGTTTTTGGTTTTTGTTATGCAGCAGACCAAATATCCTGGTCTCCCCCTGCTTTATCCGTCCGGGCCCTCGAGTTGTGAATGGCTCTATAGCTATTACATCTCCGGCATGCAAGGTATTTCCGTATGAGGCATTGGCATAGTTGGGAATATTGATGCCACTGTGGATGGCATATCTATCTATACTGTGACCTGTCAGGTCGGTTATTGAAGTGCAGTTATAGGACTTTATCACATTTTCTATTACTGTTCCAAGCTGTTTGCTATTAATATCTTCGCGAATTATCTTGATCGCTGCATCCAGTGCCTTCTCAGCCGCCCGGATAAGTATATTATTACGGTGTGTGCCAACTTCGATTGTGGTAGCTGTATCTGCAATATAACCGTCTATATGAACTCCGATATCTATTTTTACCAGGTCATTAGCAGTGATTCGTTGTATCCCGTATTCAGGAGTATAATGAGATGCTATTTCATTGATTGATATGTTGCAGGGAAATGCTGCTTTTGCTCCCATTTCATAGATGAGGTTTTCTGAATATTCGGCGATATCTATCAGACGCATATTATCTTCTACCGCCTTTGCGGTTTCATTTCTTACTTTTGAAGCAATTCTACCAGCTTCAAGATATTTTTGCATGATATCGGGATCCATTATTGATTCTCCTTATATTACCCGAAAAGTAACTTTTTTTCAGGTACATCAACACCTTCCTTTATTTCGGCACTCTTATCGAACATGAATATTGATCGCATCTTTCGTCCTTCCTTGTTACGTGTATAGAATATCTGACCGCCTGCTTCCAGATATTGATCATAGACTTCGTTAAATTGCTCCTGTTCCAGTTCATCGAGTTCAATGAATACTGTCTTATCATTCATTTGATCATAGGCCGTAACCACTTCTGCTTCTCTGATCCTTTTAAGTTCCTCAACCACCTCTAGTTGCGTGAACTCATTGATATATACACTTCTTTTAAGTCCCGGTGACCAGCCTATAGTACGTTTTTCAATATCAAGGACAGTAATTGCCAGCAGTTCACCTTCTGAGGGTTTAGAGTATTTTTTTTTTGTAGGGGAATGCTTATTCAAAGTGACACCTTTAGTATAAGATCATTGATACATATAAGATAGTTTGGTTTGGTATACACCATGACCATAACAGGAGCATTAAAAATGAAGCTTGATGAACCTTATACTGTCACCTATGACGGGATATATGCAGTATGCGACCGTACGAACCGATATGTAGATATCATTGAACGATCCACCTGTTACGGCGGTTCTGCATGGACAATGCATCATTATGCCAGCAGTCCGCTTATCAGTGATATTAGCTCAGCAGGCAATATGATCAGGTACTGTTGTGCAGTAGGAACAAAAGAACTGGAACTGGAAGCCTCTGTGGCTGCCGCCGGGATAGAATCCGTGAAAGTAACAGCAGATGAAGTTGAGATCACCTATGCAGGACTTGGAGGAGGTGGAGTCGGTGCAACTGTATGCCGTGCACAAAGCCAGGGTGTACTTGGATATAATATATCTGAATCAGGTGGCGGTAGGGCTGCCAAAGGTACAATTACAGTCCCCAGACTGGAACGTCTGTTAATAGGGATCGATGATACTGATAATAAGGAACAGGGTGCTACCTGGTCCCTGGCACACAACATTGCTGTCAATCTGGATCATCCGGATACCAGATATCTATCACATGCCCTGGTACAGTTATTCCCTGCACCTGCCAAGACCCAGAACTGTGTATCTACTGTACTGGAGTTCGGGTGTGCTAGTCGTTCATCCAAACAGGTGTTACTTGAAGGTATATACTCAGCACTTGAGCAGTATAGCGTATCTAATGAAACAGGAATGGTAGTGCGGGATGATTTCGATGCTTCGTATTTAAAAGACTACAGCCACGAATGTAGAACAAAAATACTTACTAAGCAGTATGCTCTTGAAACTGCCCGTTCTAATAATGTAGAGATAATAATGTCAGGCAATGGAATTATCGGAGCCATAGCTGCTCTGCCCTGGTATGCCAGGCCAAATGAATCTGTAAAGATCGAATAATGTTAGATTCTGGTTTATTTTTCATAAACTATATGGACGTTTGAGAAGGGGATATAATGCTTCTTACCAGCATGATCTCCTTCTAATGGAAAGAACACCATATATTCCTCTTCATGTTTCACTTCAATGATCTTAGCTGAAGTGACCCAGCTGTCAAAGACAGTCTTCCCATTTTCATCTACATACCTTTTTGATTCAATTACGTATTCTCTATCAGTCATATTTATTTCTCCTTATCCCAGTAGATAGACCTGTAAAAGGTCCAAGAACAAAACCCTCGCTAACGCTCGGATTTTCTTGACCGACATTCCAGAGGAATGGAGGATTAGAAAATGTGAACGGAATGAGTATTTTCGATATATCAAGTTATACTTTATCTACTATAATAATATTTACCTGATATGGCATTAAACTTACTGTCAACCCCCCCCTTCCTGATCCTAACAGATCAGGGAAGGGGTTTTCGGGGGCAGGAGATAAAACCTCACTAACCAGGCCGTCTCAAATTGTTCGGTGTTGATACCTTTAATAATAATCAGGTAAAATGTAACCATCCCTATGGCAAAAAATAAGATCATCATCAAAGGCGCAAAGGTGCACAACCTTAAGAACATAGACCTGGAACTGCCCAGGGATAAATTCATTGTAATTACCGGGATCAGCGGCAGCGGTAAATCCTCTCTTGCCTTTGATACTATTTATGCAGAAGGCCAGCGCAGGTATGTGGAATCCCTATCAGCCTATGCCCGCCAGTTCTTGGGACAGATGGACAAACCGGATGTGGAATATATCGAAGGACTCTCACCAGCCATATCTATCGAGCAGAAAACCACAAGCAAGAACCCGCGCTCAACTGTAGGTACAGTAACAGAGATACATGATTATCTGCGGCTACTTTTTGCCAGGATAGGAATACCTCATTGCCCACAATGCGGGAGAGAGATAGCCCCACAGACACTTGACCAGATCATGGACAGCGTATTAGGACTATCAGGAGGTACAAAGGTCCATGTACTGGCACCAGTAGTAAAGGACCGCAAAGGTGAATACCACCAGTTGTTCGAAGATCTGAAACAGGAAGGATACAGCCGTGTACGGGCTGACGGTCAGGTATATGCACTGAACGATGATATTGAACTGGGCAGATACCAGAAACATAACATAGATGTAGTGATCGATCGACTAATAATAAAGGATGGAATAAAAGAGCGTTTGGCTGATTCGGTAGAGACTGCATTACATGTAGGTGGCGGTGTGGTAATGGTGCAGGTCGTGGATGATGAACGTGAACTGCTGTTTTCAGAACATCTTTCATGTGCCCACTGCCAGCTTAGTTTTGAGGCATTAGAACCTGCCATGTTCTCTTTTAATAATCCGAGGGGAGCATGTCCTCGCTGTCAGGGTCTGGGTAATACCATGGATCTTGATCCTGATCTGGTTGTTCCCGATCCTTCTTTGTCCATACTGGAAGGTGCAATAGATCCCTGGGGTAAGTCGCCTGACGGATATTATATGCAAACTTTGAAGTCTGTTGCAAAAAAATATAATTTCTCTGTCAATACACCATTTGAACAATTAAGTAAGAAGCATAAAGATATCATATTATACGGGTCTAATGAGCGGATCAACCTCAGGTATACACCCCGTGATAAACCCGGGGTATGGGAACATTATAGCAAATATGCAGGTATCATCCCCAACCTTAAGAGGCGGTATAGGGAATCTTCCAGTGAAGATATGCGGGAAAAGATCCAGCAGTATATGAGCTCCAGCCACTGCCCGCAGTGTAAAGGGCGCAGGTTGAAACCTTACAGTCTTGCAGTGACTCTTAATGCAACAACTATTGATGTAATATCAGAAATGTCTGTGAAAGATGCAATGGATTTCTTTAATAACCTTACATTATCTGAGCGTGATATGCATATAGCCAGGCGAATATTAAAGGAGATCAATGCCAGACTGGGTTTTCTAATGGATGTGGGACTTGATTATCTCAACCTGAGCAGATCAGCTGGAACATTAAGCGGCGGTGAAGCTCAGCGGATACGGCTGGCGACCCAGATAGGGTCCAGCCTGGTAGGAGTATTATACATTTTAGATGAGCCCAGTATCGGGCTGCACCACAGAGATAATGACAGGCTTATCGGGATGTTAAAGCGCTTACGTGACCTGGGCAATACCATCATTGTGGTAGAACATGATATGGATACTATGCTCTCTGCCGACTACATTATAGATATGGGGCCAGGTGCAGGTGTCCATGGAGGAGAAATTGTGGCAGCAGGTACTCCCAAAGAGATCATCAATAATAACAGTTCACTGACAGGCCAGTATCTTGCAGGTAAGAAACAGATCGATGTGCCTTCTAATCGCAGGACTCCAAACGGGTGGTTGACTCTCAAAGGGGCGCAAGAAAATAATCTAAAACATATTGATGTGATTTTTCCGCTGTGCGTGATGACTTGCGTCACCGGAGTTTCAGGTTCCGGAAAGAGTACCCTGGTCAATGAAATATTAAATAAGGCCCTGGCGAACAAGCTTCACCGTGCGCGCTCCAGACCAGGTAAACACAGCAGTATTGAAGGTATCAGGCAGATTGATAAGGTGATTACTATTGACCAGAGTCCTATTGGCAGAACACCCAGGTCCAATCCTGCTACTTATACTAATGTTTTTACTCCTATCAGGGAACTATTTTCCATAACCCCTGAGTCCAAGATAAGAGGATATAAGCCAGGCAGGTTCAGTTTCAATGTACGTGGGGGGCGGTGTGAGTCCTGTCATGGTGATGGTATCATCACAATTGAGATGCATTTTCTGCCTGATGTATATGTACAGTGTGAGGTGTGTCACGGCAGCCGCTATAACAATGAGACACTGGAGATCACCTATAAGGGGAAGAATATTGCAGATGTGCTTAACATGACTGTAGAAGAGGCACTTGAATTTTTCAAGCATATTCCAAAGATACATAATAAGCTCCAAACGATCTATGATGTGGGTCTTGGATATATTAAACTGGGACAGCCTGCTACTACGTTAAGCGGTGGTGAAGCACAGCGTATTAAATTGTCTACTGAGCTGAGCCGTAAAAGCACGGGTAAGACTGTGTATATACTGGATGAACCCACTACGGGGCTTCATTTTGATGATGTGAAAAAACTCCTGGGTGTACTTAACAGGCTGACTGATGCAGGTAATACAGTGATTGTCATAGAGCATAATCTGGATGTTATTAAGACAGCTGATTATATCATTGATCTCGGGCCAGAAGGGGGCGAGCGAGGGGGTATGGTGGTTGCAAAAGGGACTCCGGAAGAAGTAGCTGATGAAAGTGGGTCTTATACCGGAATTTTTTTAGCAAATGTTTTGAATGAAGGGGCATCTATAAGAACAAAATCTTCGCTGACGCTCTGATTTTCTTGACTGAAGCTCCAAAGGAGCTGAAGATTAGAAAATGTGAATGGAGTGAGCATTTTCGATATATCAAGTTATACTTGATATACTATCAAAAAGTTTTTAGGAGATATTGATATTACTGTATAATATATATATTAAAACAATCCATTATTACCATGCAGACTATGAAATACCAAATCTCATTACTCTTAATCCTCACAATAATCCTCACCGGTTGTGTTGATCAAGAATCCCTGGAACCTGATCAGAAACAACAACTTCAAACCGAACAGATCGACCTTTCTAATGAATCATCCGAAGATATGAATTTTATTAGGTATTATTCCTTACAACCAATTGATATCACCCTGGATGTCCCCCAGTACAACCTGCCTCTATCCACAGATCAGATCTCAAACTACAATTCATTTTCCAGCCAGATCCCTCTTAGCAACAATGCCCTTAACCTACTGCAAAAAAACGGTTTTGTAGTCATAGATAATCCATTCAGTCAAAAAGAAGAAGATATTGTGATGCCGTATGATACACTAAAGGATAATGAAGTACCAATCTTTGTCACTACTGATTCATTACTACATCTCTATCATATACAGTTCGATGAGACGCTGCGCCAGATAGAAGAAAGGGAGTTCTATCAACTTATCTGGGATATTAGCAATGGATTGCTAAATGATTCACTACAATATTATTTAAATTCAAACGGAGATCTAAAAGAAGCATCAAAGAGGAATGTCGCATACTTCAGTGTCGGGTTAAGTCTACTTGCTCCTGATCCCCGGCAGATCTGTCAAAGTGAGAACGAATGGGAATGTACTGATGAATATTTCAATAAAGAGGATCTGCAACGATATAGTTTTGAAATACCGTCATTTGTCAAAGATGATGTTGAAAGAGAATTAGGATTAATAGATGCACATGCCGGTTTTTCAGAGTCACCTATTTTTCTATATAAGGAAGACTACTCCCAGTATGTCCCGAGAGGTCACTATACCAGATCAGAAAAACTTAAGAATTATTTTAAAGCATTTATGTGGTACGGCAGGATGAGTATGCTGCTTAAGGGATCAGATGAAATAAAGCCGGGAACAACCTGTTCTGATTGTGAAGATGCATTCATCTCAACAGAGGATGCTAAAATCCAGACAACCGGAGCATGTGTGATAGCATCCGGATTTAATGAGGATCAGGAGCTTATGGATAAGTGGGACAGGATATATTCGGTAACTGCCTTTTATGTAGGATTATCCGATGATCTGGGCCCTTATCAATATATAAATGCATTAAATTCGGCTTTTGGAGGGTCATTTGACCCATATGGCATAGATGAAGAGACGATCATAAAATTAAAAGCAAAACTGGCAGAGTACGGATCACCAAGGATATACGGAGGGACCGGAGCCTGTAAAATTCCACCTCCATTCACTCCTGAGTCGGCAGATAAGTGCCTGGAAAAAACAAAAGGATTCAGGCTAATGGGTCAGAGATTTATTCCTGACTCTTATATGTTCACAAATTTAGTTGGTACATATACTGATGCCTACCAGGGAGATGAACAGCCATTTACACTTGTCATCAGCGGTGCGGGAAGACCTGTTCGGGGATTTCCCCGCGGTCTTGATGTAATGGCACTGCTCGGGTCTAACAGATCAAGAGAATTGCTGGATGAAATGGATGACTCTAATTATAAAGAATATGACCGCCAGTATGATCAATTAAAGGACGAATTCGATTCTTTCGAGGCTGCAGATTGGAATAAGAATCTCTACTGGTCATGGTTATATGCATTACAACCCCTGCTTGATGATTATAGTGCAGGTTATCCGACATTCATGCAGACCGATGCATGGGAAGATAAAGAACTGACCACTGCATTGGCTTCATGGACCGAACTCAGGCACGATACGATCCTTTATGCCAAACAGAGCTATACCATGATGGAGACCAGTGCTGTATTAATTGAGGATAAACCTGTCGTTGGGTATGTTGAGCCGGTTCCTGTTTTTTACAACCGGCTGCTGGCATTGACTTCTATGACAAATAAGGGCTTAAGCGATATGGATGTTCTTGATGAATCTGCCAAGTACAGACTGGAGAGCCTTGAAGATATACTCAAAAGACTTGTTGAGATATCATCAAAGGAACTGGAGAATAAGGAACTTACAGAGAACGATTACGAATTTATCAAGAATTTCGGTGATGAGTTGAATGAAGTCATTGCCGATGTTGAGGATAAAGCAAAAAAGACAACTATTATCGCTGATGTACATACTGATGGCAATACTATGCAGGTACTTGAAGAGGGTGTCGGATATGTGGACCTTATCGTTGTGGCATATAAACTTCCGGACGGAAGGGTCCTTCTCGGAGCCGGTCCGGTTATGAGTTATTATGAGTTCAAGCAACCAATGGATGAGCGGCTTAC
>Ga0255426_10193_pt1 | contig 12121 bp, 6 predicted proteins | sample ANMaggSeSYBR02J9_FD_182666 | JGI IMG/M metagenome (GOLD analysis project Ga0255426, IMG submission 182666) | Sediment cell enrichment communities from methane seep in Santa Monica Basin, California, United Staets - ANME aggregate JGI... | ecosystem: Environmental > Aquatic > Marine > Cold seeps >...
TCGCCACTGGTGGTTACTATACCTAATTCCTCTTCAACTGAAGATCCGCCGTCCAGTTCTTCGATCCGAAGTACTGTATTTCGTTCTCCATCATGATATAAATTAACATCAAATGTCGAAGCTTTTGACTCACCGCTATTTGATATAATAATTGGTATCAGGTAATCGTTTTGTTCGGTTTCTATTGTATCGTCGGTACATCCGCAAAGACATATGGTTATTAGCAGTAGTGTCATTACGACCGCTTTTTTTCTTCTAAGCATTCCTAATACCATCAGAATCATTAATACGGCTGATGCTTCTACTTTATTTGTGTTACTACTACTCTTTACCGGCTCACCGATTTTAACAGATAGATCCGGTCTAACCACAACTTTCGCTTCTGCAGTATAAATATTATTATCTTCGTTTGATTCCAGTACTGCATTCCCGGGGTCAGCCGTTATGGTAAATTGATGCATACCTTTTGTGGCATGCCAGTTGATTGTTGTTCTATAAATTCCACTGGCGTCCATATAAGCATCGATCAAGGCAGTATCAGTACCATCAATATTCAACGCTATCTTAAATTCCTTTTCACACAAACCGCCCGGATTTTCTATTATGACCGGGATCCCAACATCCTTCCCTTCGATCAGATCAACTTCGTCTAATTTAACATCGATTAATAGATCCGGTTTGGGATCTAAGTCTTTTTTATGTTTCAACACCAATGAGGCAATAACAGGATGAAGATAATCTTCTCCTTCATCATCGCCTATCTCTCCATCTTCATTTAAGTCACGTCCTCGAAGAAACACGAGTGTGTTATCTGTTTGGGTATATTCAAGCACATTAAATGACTCAATATCAAAGTAGCTTGTCGACTCTCCGGTACCTGAGGTTGCATCACCGCTTATTTCATTGGCAATATCTGTAACTCCGGCCTGATAACCCATATCAAGAAGATATTGTGGAGTGGTTCCAAGCTGGTGATCATTGAATATAAGATAATTTGGTAGTCCTCTGGAACCTGTCAAATATATAGCAGTTAGATCTGCTCTATTAATATTGCCCGAATCCGGCATGTCATTAAAATAAACAGAAGTTTCATCGTTAGAATTCTCTTCTTTACCACTCCATCCTTTTCCATGAAGATTTACATTTCCTTCATAAACACAATAAGTGATCTCAGGGGCTTTTTTATCTTCATAAACTGCAGCAAGAACAGCACAATATACTCTTCCGTCAAGTTTATTATTAGGTTCACCCTGACTTGTTTCAATGATTGCTATATTTTTACCGTTCGTGATTGATTCAATTGCATCAAAGTATACCCAATAGACGCCGTGGCCTGCACAGTAAACATTCGCATGCTCATCATTTATTCCAAGTAGTTCCACTTTGCCTAAATCGTTGCCGTTGAGTTTCGCCTGAGCCCATCCTTCATACTTTTCTGTTCCACCCCATACTCCAATATAAAGACGGGCCCACTTGAGGGTTCCGTCAGGAACATTGAATTCCTGGGAATAAGGTGGAAAACTAAGTCCGTGACCGCCGTCAATGTACAGGCCGCCGTTAATGGTACCTTGCGCTGCGATCTCAAGCGGTTTGCCATCAAATGAATAATGTGCTTGTGCTACCGGGATAAGGAGGAAAAATAATAAAATCAATATCTTTTTTTTCATTTTAATCATAATAAATACCGATACGTTGTGCTGAATTCCAATAGAACAAAATCCTCGCTACCGCTCGGATCTTCTTGATCGACATTCCAGAGGAATGGAGGATTAGAAAATGTGAACGGAGCGAGCATTTTCGATATATCTAGTTATACTTGATATATTCTAAAAATATCCAACACAACGTATAAATTTCTTTCTATGGAATAAATTGTCCACCAGGGAATTCACTGATCAAATGTACTATGTACTGTTTGATCAATTGTAGATCAGTACCGGAAATATGTACCTGAGTCGGTCCCTGATCATCATTGACATCTGCTGCTTGAGCATCTTCACCAGCTAATTCTATACAGTGAACTATATGCTGAGCTACTAGTTGAGCATCAGCTCCAGTAATTGGTAGACCTGTGTTTGTTACATCACCTTCTAATCTTTGAGTCTGCTCTTTTGTAATAATTAAAAAAGCATTGCTTGGCATCAGGTAATCTCCGCCTGTTGAAACCGGTGCCGCCTGGATCTTAGCGATATTATCATTTGCGACAAGGTGACTTGTTACATCCCGTGCCTCATCAATATCAAGGTCTGAATAAGGTGTACCATCATATACTCCGGTCCAATCAGCTGCATTGAAGATCAGCTTATTTCCTTCATCTCCTCCGGCCTGGACTACTGTCCATAATCTGGCTTTATCCACCCTGCTTAGATCTACTGAACCTGAGAACAGTGATGTTGTGGTCGCTTCCTCGGCAGTTACACCACCTGAGGTGTCCATGGTTGAAAGCATATCCGCACCTTCATTGATCCAGTATTCTATTTGCTTTCCGTCAGGAACGCTGTATACTATTAGCAGACCAACACCGTTTATGCATACATAGCTTGCCGGGTCAGAGTCTGTGTTTATAATAGTTGTTGTATATACACCACTGCCAGCTATATGTGAAGTAACATCATATGCCCATGTACCTGCCGGATAATCATAGGAACCCCATCCTTTTTGGTCATAGTATTTAGCATCAGAGGATATTGTGTCACTTTCAAAAGTTAGGGTCATTGTTGGGTTCTGACCTGTTGTATCACATGCGCTCCATGTCCAGTAGTTATAGAGCCTGGCTAACTCTACACTGGCATCTGATGGAAGATTGACCTGATGGTTTACAACATAAGGATCACCACTATTCACCAGCTTTCCACTGGCTTGGCTATCGCCATGTGAGAAGTATAGGTCACCTGTTGCAGTGTCGTGTTTGTAGGTTGTTACTGGTTTGTCTCCTTCGTAGCCGTTGACCGCACCAGCAGCTACTGTTAGGGGAATAAGACAGAAACTGATTAATAATAGCATTCTAACTGCTAAAACTTTAAATTTTTTTATTTTTATATTTTTTTCCATTATTACCACCCAAATGGTCTTATTTTATAGGGTAAATTTACTAAATAGTACAACTATATAATACTTTCTTTTTAACTGTATACGTTTTGTAAAAATAGATCTCAAGTAAATGCGAACGAAGTGATCATTTTCTTATCAATAGATTATATAAATTTATATACTATCTCATCCTCATTATTCATTTCATCAGATTCAATTATATAATTCTTCTCATCTACTGTAACTTTAAGTGTATGTTCGCCACCTGTGGTTATTATACCCAGTTCCTCTTCAACCGAAAACCCGCCGTCCAGTTCTTTGATCCGGAGTACTGTATTTCGTTCTCCATCAAGATATAAATTAACATCAAATGTCGAAGCTTTTGACTCACCGCTATTTGATATAATAATTGGTATCAGGTAATCGTTTTGTTCGGTTTCTATTGTATCTTCGGTACATCCGCAAAGACATATGGTTATAAGAAGTAGTGTCATTACGACCACTTTTTTTCTTCTAAGCATTCCTAATACCATCAGAATCATTAATACAGCTGATGCTTCTACTTTTTTTGTGCCACTACTCCTCTTTACCGGCTCACCGATTTTAACAGATAGATCCGGTCTAACCACAACTTTCGCTTCTGCAGTATAAATATTATTATCTTCATTTGATTCCAGTACTGCATTCCCGGGGTCAGCCGTTATGGTAAATTGATGCACACCTTTTATGGCATGCCAATTGATTGTTGTTCTATAAATTCCACTGGCGTCCATATAAGCATCGATTAAGGCAGTATCAATACCATCAATATTTAATGCTATCTTAAACTCCTTTTCACATAAACCGCCCGGATTTTCTATTATGACCGGGATCCCAACATCCTTCCCTTCGATCAGATCAACTTCGTTTAATTTAACATCGATTAACAGATCCGGTTTGGGATCTAAGTCTTTTTTATGTTTCAACACCAGTGAGGCAATAACAGGATGAAGATAATCTTCTCCTTCATCATCGTCTATCTCTCCATCTTCATTTAAGTCACGTCCTCGAAGAAACACGAGTGAGTTATCTGTTTGAGAATATTCAAGCACATTAAATGACTCAATATCAAAGTAGCTTGTCGACTCTCCGGTACCAGAGGTTGCATCACCGCTTATTTCATTGGCAATATCTGTAACTCCGGCCTGATAACCCATATCCAGAAGATATTGTGGAGTGGTTCCAAGCTGGTGATCATTGAATATAAGATAATTTGGTAGTCCTCTGGAACCTGTCAGATACATGACAGTTAGATCTGCACTATTAATATTATCCGAATCCGGCATGTCATTAAATTGTACAGAAGTTTCATCATTAATATTCTCTTCCTTGCCGCTCCATCCCTTTCCATGAAGATTCACATTTCCTTCATAAACACAATAGGTGATCTCAGGAGCATTATTATCTTCATAAACTGCAGCAAGAACAGCACAATATACTCTTCCGTCAAGTTTATTATTAGGTTCACCCTGACTTGTTTCAATGATCGCTATATTTTTACCATTCGTGATTGATTCAATTGCATCAAAGTATACCCAATAGACGCCGTGGCCTGCACAGTACACATTCGCATGCTCATCATTTACTCCAAGCAGTTCCACTTTGCCTAAATCGTTGCCGTTGAGTTTCGCCTGACCCCATCCTTCATACTTTTCTGTTCCACCCCATACACCAAAATATAGACGGGCCCACTTGAGCGTTCCGTCAGGAACATTGAATTCCTGGGAATAAGGTGGAAAACCAAGTCCGTTACCGCCGTCAATGTACAGACCGCCGTTAATGGTACCCTGTGCTGCAATCTCAAGCGGTTTGCCATCAAATGAATAATGTGCTTGTGCTACCGGGATAAGGAGGAAAAATAATAAAATCAATATCTGTTTTTTCATTTTAATCATTATAAATACCTATACGTTGTGCTGAATTCCAATAGAACAAAATCCTCGCTACCGCTCGGATCTTCTTGACCGACATTCCAGAGGAATGGAGGATTAGAAAATGTGAACGGAGCGAGCATTTTCGATATATCTAGTTATTATCCAACACAACGTATAAATTTCTTTCTATGGAATAAATTGTCCACCTGGGAATTCACTGATCAAATGTACTATGTACTGTTTGATCAATTGTAGATCAGTACCGGAAATATGTACCTGAGTCGGTCCCTGATCATCATTGACATCTGCTGCTTGAGCATCTTCACCAGCTAATTCTATACAGTGAACTATATGCTGAGCTACTAGTTGAGCATCAGCTCCAGTAATTGGTAGACCTGTGTTTGTTACATCACCTTCTAATCTTTGAGTCTGCTTTTTTGTAATTACTAAAAAAGCATTGCTTGGCATCAGGTAATCTCCACCTGTAGATTCCGGTGCAGCCTGGATCTTTGCGATATTATCGCTTGCGACAAGGTGACCTGTTACATCCCGTGCCTCATCAATATCAAGGTCTGGATAAGGTGTAGCATCATATACTCCGGTCCAATCAGCTTCATTAAAGATCAGCTTATTTCCATCGTCCCCTCCGGACTGGACTACTGTCCATAACCTGGCATTATCTGCGCTGCTTAGATCTACTGAACCAGAGAACAAGGATGTTGTGGTCGCTTCCTCGGCAGTTACACCACCAGAGGTGTCCATGGTCGAGAGCATATCCGCACCTTCATTGATCCAGTATTCTATTTGCTGACCGGCAGGGTCGCTGTATACTATTAACAGACCAATACCGTCCATGCATACATAGCTATCCGGATCAGAGTCTGTGTTTCTAACAGTTGTTGTATATAGACCATTGCCAGTTATATGTGAAGTAACATCATATGCCCATGTACCTGCCGGATAATCATAGATTTCACCCCATCCTTTTTGGTCATAATATTTAGCATCAGTGGATATTGTATTACCTTCAAAGGTTAGGGTCATTGTCGGATACTGGCCTGTTGTGCTTGATGCGCTCCATGTCCAGTAGTTGTAGAGTCTGGCAAATTCTACACTGGCACCTGATGGGAGAGTGACCTGATGGTTTACAGTATAAGCATCAATATCATCATTCCACAGCTTTCCACTGTAGTAACTGTCGCCATGTGAGAAGTAGAGGTCGCCTGTTGTTGTGTCGTGTCTGTAGGTTGTTAGTGGTTTATCTCCTTTATAGCCGTTGTCCGCACCTGCAGCTACTGTCAGGCTAATAAGACAGAAGCTGATTAATAATAACATTCCAATTGCTAATGTTTTGAATTTTTTTATTTTTATGATATTTTTCATTATTACCACCCTATTTTGCGTATTTTTTAATAGTATAATATTCTATAAGAATATATAAAACATTTTTGAATCTCCTTAAACAGCGTTCCTTTGATCATCAGATCCAGTAAATCCGACTGAAAGAAGGAGTTTATTCATATTTTATTGGGATAAATGTATTAAATGTTAATATTATTTAATACTTTTCTATTAAAGGGGATTTTTTATCTATGGAATAAATTGTCCACCCGGGAATTCATTGATTATATGTACTATATATTGTTTGATCAATTGAAGATCAATACCAGTAATGTGTGCCGAAGTTGGGCCCATATCATCATTAACATCGGCTGCTTGAGCATCTTCACCGGTTAATACTAGAGAGTGAACAATGTGCTGAGCCACTAATTGAGCATCTGCTCCGGTAATTGGAAGACCTGTATTTGTTACATCGCCTTCTAATCTATAGTCGTTACCATATACTCCATTATTGATTTCTATATTACTGATAGGCTGGGCTGTCAAATTGCTTAGTATTACATTATCCAATACCAAGGCAGATGCTCCGGTTCCAATCACTTCGAAAGTGATTGATGCAAGTACACCTGAATCTGAGATACCACCAACTATATCAGGATCACCAGTTCTGTATTCACCGTATTGTATCTTGCCAATATCATTGTCTATAGAATTCACTATTTCAATAGAACTTACACCATCCTGGGTGAGTAATGCTCCTTTGGTCTGATCAGTTGCTTTTAATACATTTTTATTATATTGTAATTCGTATTGTGCACCGAAGATCTCGCTACCTGCAGGATTTACATCAACATCTATAGTAAATACATACCCAAGTGATTCTTCTGATATCACTTCAGGTAAAATACTCATCGAACTGCCTGCTGCCAGACCAGTATTACAAATACCAATTGATAAGAGTATTCCCATAATTAATATACTTTTTGTTTTATTTTTTATTATTTTTTGCATGAGTTCCACCCATTTATATATATTATATGTTTTTAATATTTAGTATTGTGATACTAAATAATAATAGTACTTAATAGTTGTCTTTTATTAAGGATTTTCAGCTTTTACCCAGAACACTATTTCGCCTTGCTTTTGTCCTACTTCTGTATAGTCACCAGGTACACTTAGCGATGCATTAGTTATATCTGATGCTTGTGCACCTATAGATGTAGTATAATCACCCCATGCAACCGAGTCAAGCAGAAATCCGTTCTTGAATAGTGAATCCTGTGCAAGATTATCGCTTACCTGGGCGGTTACAGTAAAGCCGGATCCACCTTTGTTCTCAAGTGTAAGAGATTGCACATCACTTGTCTCACCTGGTGAAAGTTCACCGAAATCAATGCTGTTGGGTGTGACTACAAATGAGATAGCTGGTTTGATATTTACACTTAATGAAACTAAAGAAGATGTTCCTTCTCCTTGCTCTTCGGCAGTAAGTGATGTATCTGCGTTAGTATAACCATCCTTGCTCGCTATTGCAGTGATTGTCCCTGCACTGGTTGCATTTACTGATATGACCACAATTCCGCTTGCATCTGTGGTACCGCTTTCATCTGCACAGCCGGTTAAGGTTATGCTTGCACCTTCGATAAGTGCACTACCATTTGTTACTGTGAAAGTTACATCTGTTGGAGTGCCGACAGTCACAGTGGTCGGGTCAGCAGAGATAGATAGTGCCAGAGGAGGTGTTCCTCCAACATTTAATACTAAAAAGGCATTACTCGGCATCAGATAATCTCCGCCTGTTGAAACCGGTGCTGCCTGGATCTTAACGATATTATGATTTCCGACAAGGTGACTTGTTACATCCCGTGCCTCATCAATATCAAGGTCTGAATAAGGTATAGCATCATATACTCCGGTCCAATCAGCCGCATTGAAGATCAGTTTATTGTGTTCATTTCCTCCGGCCTGGACTACAGTCCATAATCTGGCACTTTCTACAATACCAGGATCCACTGAACCTGAGAACATGGATGTGGTGGTTGCTTCTTCTGCAGTCACACCACCTGAGGTGTCCATGGTCGAGAGTATATCCGCACCTTCATTGATCCAGTATTCTATTTGCTGTCCGCCCGGGTCGCTGTATACTATTAAAAGACCAATACCGTCCATGCATACATAGCTATCCGAATCAGAGTCTGTGTTTCTAACAGTTGTTGTGTATACACCACTGCCAGTTATGTGTGAAGTAACATCATATGCCCATGTACCTGCCGGATAATCATAGACAGAACCCCATCCTTTTCTGTCATCGTATTCATCATCAGTGGATATTGTATTACCTTCAAAAGTCAGGGTCATTGTCGGATACTGGCCTGTTGTGCCACAGGCACTCCAGGTCCAGTAGTTGTAGAGTCTAGCAAATTCCACACTGGCGCCTGATGGGAGAGTGACCTGATGGCTTACAGTATAAGGATCAATATCATCATTCCATAACTTTCCACTGTAGTAGCTGTCGCCGTGTGAGAAGTAGAGGTCGCCTGTTGTTGTGTCATGTCTGTAGGTTGTTAGTGGTTTATCTCCTTTATAGCCGTTGTCTAATTCGCCATATAGTCCGTTGTTGGTTTCTACATCAATAGGCCAAGCAAACGGATCGCTTAGCATTGCTTCTAATACTAGGTTCGAGGCTCCGGTTCCAATCACTTCGAATGTGATTGATGCAAGTACACCAGGATCTGTGATGCCACCAATTATATCAGGATCGCCAATTCTGGATTCGCCGTAATGTATCTTGCCATTATCATTGTTAATAGAATTTATTGGTATAAAAGAATTCACACCGTCCCGGGTGAGTAATATTCCTTTTTCCTGAGCAGTTGCTTTTAATACATTCTTATTATAATATAATTCATATTGTGCACCGAATATCTCACTACCTACAGGATTTACATCAACATCAATGGTAAATACATACCCAAGTGATTCTTCTGATATCACTTCAGGTAAAATACTCATCGAACTGCCTGCTGCCAAGCTGACATTACAAATACCAATTGATAAAAGGATTCCAATAATTAATAATATATTTGTTTTATTTTTTATTACCTTTCGCATTAGAACCACCCATTTTTATTTATTATATGTTTTTAATATTTAGTATCGTAATACTAAATAATAATATTTAATATTTGCCTTTCATTACGGATTTTCAGCTTGTGCCCAGAATACCATTGTGCCATTTTTTGATCCGACACTGGAATAGCCATCTGGCACTTTAAGCGATACATTAGTAGTGCCTGATTCTAATGTAGATATGGATGCGGTGAATTCACTCCATATAGATGAATCAAGCAGTAGTCCATCCTTAAACAGATCGCTTGCTCTGTCTGTCACTTCTGTAGTCACATAGAAATCGTTCTCTCCCTTATTTGTAAGAGTCAGGGTGTTCAGTCCACTGGTCTCACCTGGTGAAAGTCTACCGAAAAAAATATTTGCCGGAGTAATTTCCAAAGCAATTACCGGTTTGATATTTACACTCATAGAGACAGAAGAAGATTCTCCACCTGGTGATTGCCAAATAGTGATTATCTCTTGAAGATCTTGTGTTGTTAATATATAATAACCTCTCACCGGTATATCTTCCAGCCAGTGGTGAATTGCATCTTGAAGTTCGATTGTAGTAACAGCAGATCCACCTTCTGAATTCTCACCCATCCATTCATCTCTCCAATCACAGTTTGATTCACTGGAATAAACGGTTAGCACAGCCAGTACAGGATGTACATAATCCTCGTCACCGCGCTCAAACAATGCCTCTGATGATTTTTCCAGATACTCAGATACATCAAAGGTCAGTAAATTAAAATAATCTCTTGAGGCAGCTACATCATCACCGTTCAACTTATTATCATTAAAATATAAATAATCATTCAGATTTTCAGTCCCGCACAGGTATGCAACTGTCAGCCTGGCTGCTGATATATTATTAATATAGATCCCGCCAAAATATGCATAAGCTTCATCGTTAGTATAACCGAGATCTTCTGACCATCCAAGACCATGAAGGTTTGGGTTTCCTTCATTGATCCAGTAATCCACTTTTTGTCCATTATCATCTTCATATACAGTAACAAGAATGATGCCGTATATCCTGCCGTCAATTTCCCCTGATGTCCGGGCAACTGCCTTATTAGTACCGGACTGAGTATAGCCTGTTGTATTGTACACAACCCAATAGACTCCATGGCCTGAACAGTAAACCTCCGGATTAGTATCTTTTTCTCCTTTCAAGTCAAGTGTATCGAATTCGTGATCATTGAAGGTAGTTTTTAAATTACCTGTTTTTTTTTCCGTACCTCCCCATACACCCACATAAAGTCGGGAAAAGGTCATACTTCCATCAGGAACACTAAAAACCTGTTCATAAGGCCGCCTCTTTGCAACTCCAAGGCCGTGCCCTCCATCCACGATCACACCGCCCTTTACACTTCCATGTTTAACTTTTTTAAGCTGATCTGTATATGGCACGCCATCAAAATCATAATCTGCCGATACTGTAAAAATAAAAAATGATAATATCACAATTATCATGATAATAAATTGAGATTTTATTATATGGAATGTAAAAAATGAGAAACGTTTTTTCATATTATTTCCTCAAAAAAGGGGAGGTAATACTAGGCTTGCGCCCAGAACACAAGTGTGCCTTCTTTTGACCCCACACCGATATAATCAACAAGAACAGCAAGCGATACCCCGGTTGTACCGGATGATTCCGCAGTTATGGATGTTGAGAAATTACTCCATACTTCCGCACCAAGTAACAGTCCATCCTCAAATAGACCGTTTGCCGTATCTGTAACGTCTGCAGTTATGTCAAAATCCAAACCGCCACAATTCTTAAGGGTCAGGGTATGTACATCACTGGTTTCACCTGGTGAGAGTTCACCAAAACTAATATTTCCAGGAGTGACTTCCAGTGCGATAGCAGGCAATATGTTTGCACCTATTGACACTGATGAAGATACTCCTTCTCCTGTTTCTTGTTTAGCAGTAAGTATTGTATCTGCGCTGGTATAATCATCCTTGCTTGCTGTTGCAGTGATTGTACCCTCATTGGTTGCATTTACTGATATGACTGCAACTCCGGTTGCATTTGTGGTATCGCTTCCATCTGCACAGCCGGTTAAGGTTATGTCTACACCTTCAACAGGTGTACTGCCATTTGTTACCATAAAGGTCACGTCTGTGGAGACGCCTACGGTTACTGTGGTCGGGTCGGCAGAGATAGAAAGTTCCAGGCCAGGCGTTACTGTATTATTTATCTTTACACTCCCGTTGTTGATCCAGACATCTGGGATTGCTTTAGCATCCGTATTAGCCAAGATCACATTACTTGGATTTAAGTCACATATCCCTGGCTTTAATGCTTGGAATGTTATGGAGGATAACACACCTTTAATTATTGTTCCACTTGTAGTTTCTATTCTTGTTTCACCATATTCGACCTTACCGATAGTGTTGTTAAAACGGTTGATTATTAAAGTATCAGTTCCATCGTGACTGAGAATAGTGCCTTTATTTTGTTCAAGCACATTTAACAGTGTATTATCAAAATATAATTCATATTGTGCAGCCAAAACTTCAGTACCATCAGGATCCACCATAATATCCAAGGTAAAGTTGTCCCCTGGTAAGACTTCGATATTTGCAGGCTCAACAGATAAGACAGGTGCAGCATATGCACTTTGAATAGTCATAATAGCTGCACATATTATGATTATTGTACTTATCAAATATTTTATTTTTAATAGCGTAATAAACACCTCTTTATTAAATTT
>Ga0255426_10196_pt1 | contig 12052 bp, 11 predicted proteins | sample ANMaggSeSYBR02J9_FD_182666 | JGI IMG/M metagenome (GOLD analysis project Ga0255426, IMG submission 182666) | Sediment cell enrichment communities from methane seep in Santa Monica Basin, California, United Staets - ANME aggregate JGI... | ecosystem: Environmental > Aquatic > Marine > Cold seeps >...
TTGCTCATCAACTAGATCGGCTGCAACAATCACCTGTTCCTTATCATCCACAGCAATTTTGCCATTATACGATGTTTTTTTGAGCCATCCTTGTGTTTCATAATTTTTGCATCATTGTCGGTAACGTTTATTTTATCGAGATTTTCTTCATCAAGTTTCTCTTTTGCTTTCTGAATCGTTTCCAATCTTCTCTTCTTGTTTGCCAATTCTTCTGGTATTTGATATGGCGATGATTCACCGTACATTTCATCTTCTGCTTCATCGATTTCAATGCTTTCTTTGAGTATTTGATCTATTTCCTTATTAAGAGCATCGGCATCTTTGCTTTGCTTCACAGAAGCACTTGCTTTTATTTTGGTTCAGTCAAGTGATATCTTTCCAGCACCAAGCATGCCCATTTTTTTGCAAATTGTGACAACTTGTGAAAACACATCTTTGATTGAATCAAGGTGAGTTGAACGAAAACGACAAATTGTTCGAAAATCGGGATGTTGCATAGCAGCAAGATACATAAAAGCAGTATCAGTATATATCATACTATGAATATCTCTTGAGCTTCGAATGTTAAGGTTCATCCCCACGTGTGTGGGGAACTCACAAAACAAATCATCAGAACTGCTATAAATGACGGTTCATCCCCACGTGTGTGGGGAACTCATCGATAATATATAATGCACCGATTAATAAACCGGTTCATCCCCACGTGTGTGGGGAACTCATTGTCCTATTGGTTTCTGTTTTAATTTCGGTCGGTTCATCCCCACGTGTGTGGGGAACTCTTTATTATTTATATGATTAAAGAGGAAGTATACAGCCGTTACCTCCTGAACAGGTTAAATATTTTATTAATGTCCATAGTTTGATCATCAAGATATCACCATTGATTCATATTAACGATAAGGTATATCAGTCATTTGGTAAAAACGATACCAAATTAACACCATCCATATCTATTGGCATACGCCTGTTATCTCCCAACGTCACAAAATCATAACCTGCTTCATTTTGCGCTTTCCAGACCATAACTGCATTTCCATCTTCCAATCCCTTTTTTACATTTCCCCATATCATATCCCGTACCTTCACGGAAAAATCACCAACATATACGCCTGCACGTATTTCAAGCATCCATATGGCCAATCTCCCACGAAGACGGGGAGGGACATTTTCAGTGACGATGACCAACATCACCGATCCCCTCTTCCTCTGGAATCGCAGGCTGTAAAGTATCTGGTGCAGCCTTCGGACGGGAAATACCTCCTGCTGCCAGTATTTCTTCAATAGTAGGAATTATTTTTTTAAGCAGTTTAGTTTCCCTGAATGCGTCCCTGCATGCCCGGCGCACCATACCTTCAGGGTCACCTGGATTTTTGGCTGCAATACTAAAAGCAACTGGCACAACGGTCTCAAACTTAAATAGGTCAGCAATATCATAAACAAAAGATAAAGGCTTTCCACTATGCACAAAACCAATCGCAGGCGCATATCCTGCAGCCAGAATACCAGCTTCTGTGACACCATATAGACAGGCAGTGGCAGAACTCAGACAACGGTTTGGCATATCCCCACTGTCCCATGATGTACTGTCATATTGCCGTCCCTTCCAATCAACCCTGTAACGTTTAGCCATTAACTCATATATCTTCTTCACCCGTGCACCCTCCATGCCACGTAATTGCTCCACACTGTAACTGGAAGGCAATTCCTCATCAAATCGGAATTCGTACATCTTGCGAACCACTTTGAGCCTTGCTTCTTCATCAAGAGCCAGTTTCGCCTGGTATAAAAGGCGGTCTGAGCGTGCACCTCCGGGCTGACCTGCGGAATAGAGGCGCACTCCGGCCTCACCAACCCAGATAAGCAAACACCCCACCCTTGCAGCGAGAGCCGCCGCCGCATGAGATACACGGGAGCCAGGCTCAAGCATAATACAGGCAACACTTCCTATTGGAATGTGGGTACGCACTCCGTTTTTGTCTACCAGCACAAATGCTCCGTCTAGAACATCAAGCTCTCCTTTTTCCAGAAATATCAGCGAGATTCGTTCTTTGATCGGTATGGGTTTTAGTTTAGGAAGCATCGATCTACCTCATATTGATGGACGGCGCACCATTAACAAACCACAGCCAAAACCCTTTGCAGGACCAATACCACTATACAGAGCATCCTTAAAGCGCTCAGGGTCAGTGACAGTCAATAATCCGGTGAAATCAATTGTGCTGATATTAACTTGATGTTTTCCCTTTGCTTTGTAAAACCGCTCCTGGTGATAGCCATCTGCCCTAACTTCATGTTCTCCCACTATAAATCCATACTGTTCCCCTTTTCGTGCCAGCCACTCAAAACCTTGCTCCTGAACGATCTCTGCTTCTGATGGCCATATCCCTCTTGGGACACCTTCCTGCTTTAATTGGTTCTTGGCATTCATGACTACATCATGACGATGCTGTTTTTTATTCTCATCACGCTTTGTGCGAATTGGATTTGCACATAGTGAAAACGATAATCTTTGGCCAGCACACAAAATGGGTTCGTAAAGCTTAGATTCAATCTGCCAGACCTCCTCCATATTTTTAGGGATACGTTCAGCCACACAGTAAAACGTTGGTAAATTCTCTGATTTCTCCTGACGATATAAAAAATCCCTGCTTCTTTGTGGATTGTCTGCAAACAACGACCAGAGTAAACGATGTATTTGGTAGGTATTTCCCATACTTCGCCAAAAATCCTTATTTTCGGATGCATCTGGTTGCAACCTGATCCTACTCATATACATCGATCATCCCTCCCACCTGGCTGTACAACAGCAAAATGTTCATCTCTATCCGCAAATTGCCATCGCCTGCGACTCAACGGATCATCACGCCGTGTTATCGTATGCATCGCTGGTACACCAGCATTTTGACTCCCTTCCCAGTATAGCCGCATACTGTCATCTTTTTGTAGATTGTCAAGAAGAGCATCCATCTTCATTGTGCCGAACACATCTTGTATATTCACACCACTGACTACTTTTGCATCAACAGGCATAGCCAGAGGACATGATTTTCGCCCAAGATACAGGACAAATTCAGGTTCCTTTAGTTTTTGTGCCAGATTTTCGAGGGAATAGGGAACATCATCCAACTTACACCACAAACACACACTATATACTGCATCACAATAGTAATCCCTTGTAGAAAGGATGGTTTTCATATCCTTTTGCGATACTGCCAGTTCATCCTTCCGCGTAGCAAAATATTTTTTATTCCTCCCAGAACCTGATGAAGGAACCTGTGAAGTATGATAATCCCTGAGCATCATACCCGATGCATCCACTCGCACAGCAAAATCATATGATTCTGTAAGCTTTTGAAGTTTTATATCTTCATCTCTACGTATCCCGATAGCTGCCGCCAATAATCCTATAACAGCTGATTTTGAAGGGTGGTCAAATGTGGGGCGATAAGTCCCCACTGCAACATCACCCCAGGAAGCCATAGGACCATAAAGACGAAAAACCAAATATTTCGTCATATTATCGCTCCTAATCTGCTACAAAATCAAGAATCAGGGATAATGAACCTTCGCCAGTATAAGCATTCATTTCGCAATTAGATTCGCTGCATTTCCCATAGACACTTTCCATCTTTCCATTCGTATCCCTCAAAGTAGATATGGATTCATCCAGTAAGTCCTTTCCATTTAACGCCTTAAGGAATGCAACAGAAAGTGAGCGTGGCTGTTGAGTGCCTTTTTCTGCCATAATATAAGATGCATATGCGCGGGATGCAAAACTATTCTGTTTGCCAGTCGGAGCAACTTTTGCAGCAGCTTCCACTAAAGCCTGCAATGCTTTGTTCACTAAATCCCCATCCTTTCCAAGATTCTCTTTTAAAAGAGTGCGGTCAATACAGATATAATTATAGAAAAGACCGGAGGCGAATTCTAATTCCCCTATATGTGCTGCGCCTGCATTATCATCACCTTTGTTCAGGTCATCCACAGCAGTGAAATAATCATCTTCCACAGCTACTTTATGCACAGTTATTGCATGGGATACCTGAACAGCCGCTTCGGTATTGTACATGGGACTGGATGCAAGCATACGCCCGAACATAGCAATATCAGCAGCAGTGTGTTTTTCTCGCAAAAGCAGTAAGTCATTTTTAGTAGGTGTATCCCCACTTTTAGCTAATTTCTCCAAAAGGGAATCAATCAAAATTATTTCCTCCTGACTGAAGTGAGCTAACTGTTCAAGTTTTAAGTCACCAAAAGGCTCATTTTCGGTTTCTTCAGCTTTATCATCCTTTTTTTTCTTTGTAGTTTTCACCTTGCCAAAAACACCTGCAATTTCCTGTGCATATTTCTTTGCCCTGGACTCTGAAACAGGAGGGAAGATTTCATTTTTTTCAGCATCATTTTTTTCAGCATCATTTTTAATTGTATCCACCAGACTGCATCCGGTAGTTAATGCATTGTAAATATAAACTCCTATCTCTTTTGTACGAATGCCAATATGATCTGACAGAGCTTCCTTAAATATATCTGACTCCCTCCATGCTCTTTTAAGACTCTGGGATGATACCCGAAGCCTCTGGGATCCCCCCATTACAGCAGTTTTCGGTCTTCCAAGATCGTCACGGTTCAAATTCGATGGTGGGTACGATGCTAAGATATGTAGTTGTACAAATTTACTCATTTTGTTATTCTCCTTTCTAATATTTTATTTTAATTTATAAATATACTAATTTACGATTCCGCTGGTGCTTTATCATAATATCTAAAAGCCCAGTCCTTGCGCGTGAAATCATTGATATCCCACCAGTAGATGCTATTTGCAAGTGCCGGAATATTCACAGTTCCATCAAGCATATGTACAATGCGTATCAATGGTTCGAATAGGTCGGTGTTATCCTGAACCTTTAGTATACGTCGAAAACGCAATCCACTAACACAAGCAGTAGTACTTCCCGATTTTGGTGTAGCCATTTGGGCTGCAATATGTACACGCTCATTATTGCTTCTTACATGAGACAGGATACCAGCTATCAATGCCAGCGATTCTTGATTCACATAGCCAAACTGCTTGAATTTCATTCTAAGTCGATGAAATGCCAGATTAAACGCAACTTCTGTTGGGTTGTGGCAACGTCTCAATGCAGCCCTGTCCCCACGAGAATCATCTAATTCATTCCACCATTTAACTAATGCATCATGTGCATCTTGATTAGATACGAAAGATATACTTTTAGTTTGTTCCATATTCAATTTACCTCATATTGTATTTTATTGATTTTATGATCGTAGAAATTTAATTGTCTTTTTTTCTAATTGTTTTATCAGATAAGTCCAAAATTTTTATTATTTGCTTGTTGTTTTTTTGATTGAACTTGCGTAAATTTCTATGGGCTAAAGCAATACGTTTTGGATCAGCAACATCCATTTGATTGGATTGTGAATACTCATCAAATAATTGTTCACCTGTTAGGAATAATGCATCAAGCCATTGAAGTTTTATACCAACAACAGCATCAGCACCGATATCATCCCCCCCCTGAAAGTGAAATGCGTAATTTTTCAAGTATAGCATAAAACTTTGGTTCAGTACCATTCCAGAATCGGTTATCTATGAAAGAAAAATCACCTTTTACATCTCCGGGTCGCCGGAACATAGCTTCTTTCACATATTTTCGAACATTATTCGCCACAAGCTCGGAGGTTTTTATCAATCTCTCAATTACTGATTCATAATTCTCACGAATATCATCATCTACATTTATCAGTGGCATTTTTCCTTCATACCAACATCGAGCTTTCATATTATCAAAATCATATCCGAATGCCCATAATTGCAGTGATTTATTATTTTCAAGCTCTTTATGCCGTGCTCTGAATGTATGCACTACCATAGCAGGTTCGTTTCGATTCACATTGTCATTTTGCACTAATCCCAACCAATGACGGAAAGTGATTCCACCCGGATTTCCATGTCTGGGAATAAGCACATTTTGTTTATTTGTGCTATAAGGTGTAAGTGTATGACGCCAACCCCCCTCATAATTTGTTCCATAGTTCTTTGTGACATAACTTGTAACCAGATTGTTTGAATTACAACCACATACATCACAATTCTCAGTTTCATCCGAATCGAATTTCAGGACAATTCTTCGAGGCATCCCCCAAAACATGTGTGCAGGATGTACATCTTCAGGTGTGGTTAATTGATCCTTCTCACTGGTGCGGGTTGATCCCATCCATGGGAAAATGGCAGCATCATCAGTCAATGAAGAATTTCCACAATTATCAATAAAATCAGACTCGTTTAGCACATTAAGCCATATAGTCTGCCAGAGTGTATCACCCATTATTATGGTAGTCAGTGGACCACCCCCTCTTAGAGATGTTCTATACCCTTTACCTCCACTGGGGGCATTAGTTTGCAATGTGAAAAGAGCCATCGCACTACAGGCTAAACACATTCTTTTTATAGAATCGCGTTTAATAAAATGGTCTGCATTATCTTTGATAGTTTCATCGCCCGGAATCTCCACAAGCAGTTTATCTATCTGATTGCTTTTCCCTTCATCAAGATCAAAATCTTGCATAAATTTAGGACCATCACCATCCAGATTAAAAGCATGAGATACTCTTTCAAAAGCATTCTTCATTTCATCAATCCCGGGAGGTTCAGTAAATCCAGACATCCAGTTCTTATCTCTTTTAGGAGCCATTGTTGTCTGCACAAGACCGATTAAAAACTGGATCAACGCCCCATTAAAATCCGGGCGGTTTGCATCAAAATTCACAATCGGATTTGAGCCAATATTATCAGTAACCTGCCACGGAGCAATAATTTCCTGTACTCCATCCAATCTTCTCACCGGGATCCATTGTTCGTTTATTAAATTTAATGTCATTATTCAACACCTCTTAATTTTCTTGAATTGTACTAAGTCCAGTAATGGAATTATAAATAACCTGAATACGTTCACCACGATCATTTTTCGCAAACCCACACCATCGACCCTCATCTGCCTTAGATAATGGTATTATCACAGCCCATTTGCCCTTATCAGGCATTGAATCCATTGCCTTTTCAAGCCCTGTTTTCAAAGCTCCATCATATGTTACCATATCCTTAATTTTTCTCTGGCTCATGCTCACTTGACTGAACTCCCATGCATATTTCCCATCTACTTCCCAGGGAATTATCATCTCACCATCCCATCTTGCAAGTCGCACATTCGTAGTTAAATCCCCCATACGTGTTGGAGTTTTAGTATCATCCAACCACTGGCGCACAGTAGCTCCATATCCTTTTACAGGCAACAAACGATTAAGCTTTGCCATTGAAATTGCAGCCATATTTTCACCTTCTGCTTTATCATCCCTATCTATCAGTGCTTCTGGCACATTATTTCTGGCGTCACTTCCAAAAACACCCTCTATAAAATCACGTGCATCATCAGGCATAACAAGCTGCCCATGCTCTGAAAGCAAACGCACAGTAAGCCATAATTGCCCATGACCCGGATACACGAAAGCTGCTTTTGAAAACACATCCTTGTACCAATCTTCAGTAGGATTATCAGTCAAAGGTGGAGCAAATATCCCCAAGCTCGGAGTTCCACAACGCTTCTTGCGTGAATGTCTATGAAGCCGCCCGGCTCGTTGAATGATCAGATCCATAGGTGCCAGGTCGCTCACCATATAATCAAAATCAAGGTCAAGTGATTGTTCCACTACCTGAGTAGCTACAAGAATCCGTCCACTTCTAATTGTATTCGTACTATCTTTGCCAAATGTATCCAGTACTTTTTTCTCAATCTTCAAACGATCGCCCATAGCAAACCGTGCATGGAAAAGAAGAATATTTTCAGAACCCAGTTTAGAAGACAAACTATTGTATGCATCTACCGCATCATCCACCGTGTTGCGAATCCAGCAAGCACAATTTCCCTTTTCAGCAGCATCTACCAGAGACTTTTTCACAGCAGAAATATCATCAAAAAACTCCACAGTAACCTTACGTTGAGTGCCTTCACGAATCTTAAGAGGTGTTTCAGAGATACAATTCACAGTGCTGTGAGTGATAAGGGGGTATGATTTATCATTTAATGTGTGCTGCTTCCCCTCCAGCCCCTGAGAAAAACTATTCACCAATTCCTGACGATGTTTTATCGGAAGCGTTGCAGAAAGTAGAATCGCACTTCCACCCAATGCCGCATGGAATCTCAACAAAGTGCACAACAGGGTGTGCATATACGGGTCATAAGCATGCACCTCATCTACAATCAACACATTACGAGATAAACCTAAAAGGCGCAACGATTGATGCTTTGATGGAAGCACAGCCATCAAACCCTGATCAATGGTTCCAACTCCCACATCTGCCAATAGTGCCTTCTTTCGATTATCCGCAAGCCATTCAATACATTGTGCAGAAGCTGCTTCTTCGTCTCTGGCATAAACCCCATCCCCATGGGAATGCTCCAATCCAATGGAATGGCGGAAGGTATCAGAAAGTTGTCGTGCACTATGTGCAAGCACAAGAGACGGCGTAGACTCGGCTGCAAACATCAATCTGTATGCTTCAACCAACCGCTCATACATTGCGTTAGCTGTAGCCATTGTAGGCAAAGCCACAAATATCCCTTCAGCGAGCCCCTTTTTCATGAGGCGGTGGGCTAAACTCAAAGCAGCTTCAGTCTTTCCACTACCTGTAACTTCTTCCAGTATAAATAATTGTGCACCATCCGCAAGTTTACATGTAGAGACATGAGACTGCAGGGGACTTGGAATATCAATCTTGTGGAACAATGCCTTCATGCCTGTTTTAGGTGATATGCTAGATGGTAACACACCAGCCTTAGTGATTGCTTCTTCTGCTTTTGGCAATGCAATTTTGTTCCAGTAATCTTCAAGCAGAATAGGTTTTGAATTAAGTGGGAAATATTCACTATTTGACCCGATCCAATCACTCAATATCGCTAACCCAGCAAGCAACCAGGATGAGCGCTTGAATAAATCTTCCATTTCCTCATCGTAACTGATCACTGACTGATTTGATTTATCCGATATGAATAATTCAGCAACTTCCTTTACAAAGGACTTCGCCATGACAATATTTTCTTCAGTAAAGAGATTCTGCACATGTATTGTCATACCATTGTCATCAAGAAGTGGCGGTTTGCCATGATGACCTGTTACTGCCTGAACCCACGGTTTTAGGATATACTGCCAATTGTTTTGGCTGATACTGGCATTTTGTTCCAGATGTAGTAAGTTTTTATCCCAGAGTGGGGACCATACGCTATCCCATAAGTGATATCCCATAGTGTCATGACGTATATTATATGCTTTATCGCATGTGTACTCCCTCAGATGTTTGAATATATCAGGTCTAAGATTCTGAAAGCGATCTGAAAATTTACCAATGTCGTGAATTGCAAGATAAAATGTGATGAGGTTGGCTGCAGTCTCATCACTAAGGGAGGTAATCTCTGTAAAACGATTCAAAAGATGCTTATCCTTTTGCAGCAACACATGCCCAACTGCTGCAACATCCATACAGTGATACACTAATAAGTGGTAGGATGAGCCATCCTGACTGTCAGTATTATTTGCCTTGCCCCAGTTTTGATACATTAATTCAGTAGATGAATGAGCCACCATTTCACACCTTTTCCCTTATTTCAGTCATGAAATTTCACCATCACATGCATATCATATTTTTAATTAGAGTCAAATCAATATAAATCAGTTCATTTATAGCTAGGGTTGTTTTGTACATAATAAATATATATTAATCAACTATTTATATATACATTCCCATTTAAATACAATATCATACACAAATATTTATGCATAAAACATATATCCCACTAACACAATAATATCTAACAATGACCAATCTTACACTCATCTCCACAATCTTCACACTCGAACCTGTCATAGTCTGTGTCACCCGCCTTTCCCCGTCAAAACTAATCCTCCTCACTGAAGAGGGGACAGTCGAAAAAAAGCTCCGCTCTGAACAGACCATAGAAGACACCTTCGGTAAGATAATAAAAATCCAAAAAAAGAACACTTCCCTCTATGACCCGGTCCGTGTCGCGCAGGACGTAGCAAAACTCATAGAAGAAGAACACTCCCCGGGCAATCATGTCATGATAAATGTCTCAGGCGGCAGAAAACCCCAGGCCTTCGGGGCACTCTTTGGTGCATATACACGAAGCGACATGGTAAAACGCATAGTCTATGTGACAGAAGAAGACAACTTCATCATCGACTTCCCTATACTCAGCTTTAACATCTCTAACACAAAAAAGATAATCCTCGAACACATTGAGTCAGGAACGAGCTCAGTCCAGGATATAGCCATAGGTGTCGGCATCTCAAAAGGCATGGCATACAACCACCTGCGAGAACTCAAGGCAATGGGATACATCACAGGCGGTGACGGATATCAAATAACAGATGCCGGGAAAATAGCAGTGATATGAACCAACCAATACCTACTTCAGCTATTCACTTCAACCATAGTAAAAAAGATTAACTGTAGAGGTTCGCAAAGGTGTGTTATTTATTAAAAAAAATTCATTTATTTTCCCCATTCCAAGATTTTGAAGAAGATACCTGTTATATTAATTTTGCCACAGGCTCATTTTATATCATCTTCTAATAACACATCAAGCATTTACACTTTCACGATCACTCATTCGTAAGAATTTTTACCAGTTTATCTGTTGTTTTATATTTCTGGTTAGGACTCGTAGGTTTATCCGGAATAGTTTGAGTTAAAAGCCCTATTTTCATCAATTTATTCAATGATTTTTTATACGAACTGGATCTAATGCTATGACCAAGTTGTAAAAAAATATCTCTTGATGAAATAGAACTTTGTGCACATAAAGCAAGAATTTTATTTTCCGTATCTGTTAATTCTATTTTATTGTTAGCTTGGGCCTTTTTAAACTTTGCCTGGGCCTCTCTTATATCAACTTCGACATCAATTGCCTGTTCAGCTTGGGCTTTTTCATCTTCAAATTCAACTTGGGCCTCTTGGGCCTTTTTCAGATTTGGAGTGTATTCTTTCATGCTTTGGTGCCTTTGAAATATTATTGTGAAAAAATCATCCATTTCAAATTTCACAATAAGACCTCTTTCTGCAATAGTATCACGTATCCGATTTATTCCGGATCCTATTTTTTCAATCAATCCCAATCGATAGAACAAATCAAATATCACTGGATTGCGAGCGATACTTGTGCGGCCGAATCGTGCTTTATCAAATAAAAGTTCGCCAGGATTGGATATTTCAACCCTGTTATCAAAAATCTCCACCATGACTCGTGCACCTTCTTCAAGATAATCACGATGCATGATCGCATTTAATAATCCTTCTCTTAATGCTTCATATGGAATTTCAGGTATTTCTATGCGTGGCCCGCCGGTTTTAATCTCATATTCAAGGCGTAAGTGTTGCTGGAGGAACTTAAAACAATTTTCATAATCTGTGACCGGATCGTCACGAAAATCCTTGCGATCCAGGACTTTTACTCTGTTTTGTCCTTTATAAAGCACACAGGTAACATAAGCCTGACGTAAGTAATTTTGTCTATTTTTCCCGAAAAAAAGGATACCTACATTATTAATTAAAAAAATTTCATTTGTTTTGCCCATTCCAAGATTTTGAAGAAGATCTTCTTTTATCCCGGTGTGTGTAATTCCTAATCTTAGGATGAGATTGTTAAATGCTATTTTATTGAAATCTTCAGGATATTTGAAATCCGTGCGAAATTGGTTTTCGAATCGAATCTTTCCGGATTTTTGTGCAAAAGAAAAAATCTCATTACGTTGCATTTTCTGGGAATTGGCACCCACCCTAAAGAAAAATCCTTCAGAACACTGGACAGGCTTATCAGGATTTTCAGGAACATTTACCAAGATTATTGTTTTGTTATTAGAGGTGATGGATTCTATTTGAAGAGGTATACGTGGAGTACAGTTGTTACCGATATCCTGAATTCTGGATTTGATCTCATTAGTAAGAGAGAAACCTATGATA
>Ga0255426_10197_pt1 | contig 12043 bp, 10 predicted proteins | sample ANMaggSeSYBR02J9_FD_182666 | JGI IMG/M metagenome (GOLD analysis project Ga0255426, IMG submission 182666) | Sediment cell enrichment communities from methane seep in Santa Monica Basin, California, United Staets - ANME aggregate JGI... | ecosystem: Environmental > Aquatic > Marine > Cold seeps >...
AGGCGATGTATTTACAGAAGATGTAATAGATATGTGGATAGAATACAAGACAGAAAAAGAGGTCAACCCAGTAAAACTGCGCCCTCATCCGCATGAGTTCTTCCTGTATTTTGATATTTAAACATCAGTCAGCTCTTTTACATTATTTGTTTATGTGTGGATAGGGTTTATAATATTTCGGGATTGGTAATAAAGGAGATGATCGGTGATTTTGTTACTATGCCCGGCATAGAAATTGTCCACGAAGTAAACCTGAAAATCTTTTTTTCATACTGGCCTGATAAGCTTTGTGAAAGGCCCTGTGCGGACCCGCAAGCCGTGGTGTTGTGGGGCTGAGGGAGAAAAACACTCAGCTACCTGATAATTTCTCCACTATCTTGGTTCGTACCTATAAATCTAATGCAAATAAGACTGCTTGGCGCACTCGTCCCTTTTTTTGCGGGGAAAGGGTTGTAATGAGCGAACCCACTTTCCCTTTTGAGACTGTCTGGATATGATCAAAATTGATGGCGCAATCTCTTGGCATACCATCAAGTTTCGACAAAAATAGTTCGCTTGGTATGTCTCTGATTGTTGATGTGATCGGTGCAATAGTGACTTCTCCAAGGTATTCCAAAACGGAGTCGCGGGTCAAAATCAAGACGGGACGTTTTTTATCAGGCGCTTTGAATTTATACCATCTGATTTCTCCCCTCTTCATTCATCCCCCCAATCCTGTTCCTCTTCCCACAGACTGAACTCTTCCTTGTTCACAGGATGCAACTCATATCCCCTCCGGTGTTTCTCTTCAAGACGACTAATACTAAAATGATTGATTGCATCTCGTAAAGCATTACGTGTGAAAGCAGATCGGGTCGTTTTGAGTTCTTTGACCACCTTGTCGACCGATTGAACCAAGTTGTCATCCAAGGTCATTTGTATAGTTCGCATAGACACACCCATATTTAATATGGACTAAAATAACTATAATACCCCACATAAAACATTGCGTCAAACGATATTCAATATTTTTTGGGGATTGATATTCGGAGAAATAATATGAAAATAGCCAGCCTAAAAGCCGTGTTTTTTTAAAGACTCACTTTGATACGCTTTTGGTTAAAAGTGGAATTTCAAAAAATCTAAGCTGTACTTTTTGGGGAAGGATTTCTTTGTGATAAAGTTTCTCAAAGAAACTTGTTAGCCCTTTCAATTGCAGGGGATCAAGATTGTAGTTCAACAGCCCGTAGTATTTTCTGCAGATATCTATATCTATTCCAAGAATTTCCGAAGCTTTTTTGGCAATATCTTCCAGGTTTTTGTTTCCTTGTTTTTTTGAGATATCAAACAGTTTTATTATTGATGATACGACTTCAGGTCGTTTATCTGCAAATGATTTTCGTACTGCCCATAATGCAAAGACAAATGGCAGGTCTGTTAATTCCAGCCACATCCGACCAAGGTCATAAATATGATCAAAATGAACATGCCATTTTTCTTTTAAAGCTTTGTCGCCGATAATAAGTGCTGCGTCCGCAGATTTTTTAATTTCATCCGGGCATTGAATCGGCATAGTCTCGAATACTGGCTTTACTTTTTTTATTGAAAAAAGAAGTTTTAACAGCTCTGCTGCTGCCGCAGACTTGTCTGTAATGATTACTTTGTTGTCAGTCAGCTTTTCGAAAGGCTTTTTGCTTACAAGAATGACACTCATAACTCTTCCAAAGCATGCTATTGACAGGTCGGGAAGAAGCAGCCATGCATCCTGGTTCTTTGCATAAGCAACAGATGATACAGGGCTTATATCAAGCTCATTTTTTACCATCATATTATTCAAAATTGAAGGCGGTGCGCTTACTATATTCAGCCAGTCAGGTTTTAAACCATTATCTAAGCCATAATATACCGGAGCTACGTTTATGTAGCTTATGCGACCCAAATTGATAGAGGGAATGGCTATGTTATTTTTAAATGGATGTTTCATTTATTGTAATATTGTTTTGCAAGACCCTTTGAAATCCGCATTTACAAGGGCATGCAGAAGTTCTGATCTGCTCGATACATTGACCGGCACATAAACAAAAGCAGCGCGCTTTCCTGGAGTTAAAGTCCCAAACATTTCAGCAAATCCTAAAGAGCTTGCGCCGTTAAGTGTTGCCATTGCAAGGATTTCAGCCGGTGGTATAGAGGGAAAAGATTTTGATACAAAAGCCATCTCATCAAATATACTTAATGACTCCGCACTGGCCAGGCTGTCTGTACCAAGACAGGGCTTTATTCCGGCTTTAAGCATACCTGTAATGTCCGGCAGCATGTTATGAAGATTGAAGTTGCTTCTTAAGCAGAGACATACACGGACATTGTGGCGCAAAAGTATTTCAAAATCTTTTTCGTCCGTATGGATAAGATGTACAGCTATGGTGTTTTCGTCAAGAATTCCAAGATCTTCAAGATATCGAACAGGGGTTTCAACCGGCAAATTCCAGCTTGAAAAATCAACCCCTCTTTCTGACAGAAACTCCGCCCAAATGCCTTTTCCGGTTTGCAGAAACTCTATTTCATCTTCCGACTCCGCCAGGTGAATGGAAAATGGGATATTTTTTTTACGTGTAATATTTTTTAAATCTGCAAGAAGTTCAGGGGACAGGGTATGTGGTGCATGGCCTGCAATTGATTTTATTAATAATTTGTTTTCGTTACATGCTATTTCTTCAGGTAAAACATTACCCATAATTTCCTTGAACCAAACACCTGCAAGGCTGGAATTTGATACTATTTCCCATGTCAGGCCAAGTGTGGATATTTCACCTATAACTCCGCATCCGGATTCAATAAGCTCTTTGACACCATTTATTGCACTGGTTTTAAGATTTTTTGTGCCGGCTGAATTGCGCAAATTAATTAAATTTTCAACCCAGTTCCTGAATCCTTTTTCAGGTAACACTTTGTCCTTTAAAGCACAAAGTTCAAGATGAGTATGGGCGTTTACCAGAACCGGCAAAAGCGCCCCGGGGCCATAATCAATAATATGCCCAATAATATGTCCGCTGCATGAACCCCTGCCTGTTTCCTTGATTAACCCTGATTCAACCCTGATATAACCGTCATTAATAATTGTCCACGGATCGATCACCACCCATTTTGCTTTGTGTATTACAGGGGAGTTCATGATCAATGCGGTTTAATAATATTATAAAAGCAATCCCTTTGGGCTGCTCTGTAGCTGGCATCCTGGATCAGACGGATCATTTCTTCTTTTGGCAGCCTGAACTTTACTCCTGCTGCGGCTACAACATTTTCTTCTATCATTGTACTGCCAAGATCGTTTGCACCAAATACAAGTGCTGTCTGGACGATTTTGTCCCCCTGTGTTACCCATGAAGCCTGTATGTTCTGTATGTTATCCAGAAACAATCGGCTTACAGCAAGTACTCTAAGATATTCTACAGACGTGGCTTTTTCTACTTTTATACGAGTATTGTCAGGCTGAAATGTCCAGGGGATAAATGCGGTAAAACCGCCTGTATTATCCTGTAGATTGCGGATTTTCATAAGATGCTCAATTATATGTTCCGGCTTTTCCACATGTCCGAACATCATTGTGGCCGTGGTTCTAAGCCCGCATTCATGAGCTGTCTTCATAACTTCTAACCATTGATCAACAGTGCACTTGTTTGGGGATGTTTTTTCCCTGATTTCATCCACAAGTATTTCAGCACCGCCGCCGGGCATAGAGCCCAGTCCCGCGTCAATGAGTTTGTTTATAGTATCTTTAAAGGATATGGAGGATTTTTCCGCTATAAAAACTATCTCTGGTGGAGAGAATCCATGTATATGAATAGGGAAATTGTCTTTTATAAATTTTAAAAGATCAATGTAGTAATCAAGCGAGAGTGAAGGATTGAGTCCGCCCTGAAGAAGAATCTGAGTTCCTCCGAGAGCCAGAGTTTCTTTAATTTTATCTTTAAGTTTTTCTTTTGATATTACATAAGCATCAGCATGGCCCGGAGGGCAATAAAATGCGCAGAAAAGACATCCGGAAATACAGATATTGGTATAATTTATATTTCGGTCAACAACAAAGGTAACAACAGGTTCAGGGTTAAGATGCTGCCTTTTCTTATTTGCCAGTTCCGCCAGCATAAGAAGTTCAGCCTTGTTGAGCAATGTAAGCGCTTCTGATGAGTTGATGCGCTCATTTGATGCTGCTTTTTCTATTGTTCTATCTAATTTGTTCATATTTTGTAACTATTTAAGGTGAATAGGTTGAAGACTGAAGGCTGAAGTATACCAATCATCTCGCAACGCTCGAATTAAGCCATTCAATATCTTTTGCATAAGAAGCTTAAACAAGCGCTTTGACAAATTTAGCTGAAGTTCCCTTCGGCCTTTTCCCTTCAGTCTTCAGCCTTCTACCTTTCACTTCAACCTATCTTTCCATAAAAAGAATCACGTTCAACCGGCGTAAAACCTGCCGAAGATATAAGATGTTCCATCTGGGCACGGGTTAGACCTTTTGCTGATTTTGCTCCAGCCATATGCGTGATCTTTTCCTCAATTATTGTACCATCCAGATCATCGGCTCCAAATGAAAGAGCAACCTGTGCCAGCCTTTCGCCTATCATAACCCAATAGGCCTTTATATGGCTGAAATTATCAAGCATAAGACGCGCCAGGGCTATGTTCTTTAAATCGTCAAATGCCGTAGTGCTTGGAAGATGCGACAGCCTTGTATTTTGTGAGTGAAAAGCAAGAGGGATAAATGCTGTAAACCCTCCTGTTTTATCCTGAAGTTCTCTTAATTTTATAAGGTGATCAACGCGTTCATCAAGTGTTTCTATATGGCCATAGAGCATTGTTGCATTTGATGTTAATCCTGCACTGTGTAATGCTTCCATTATTTCAAGCCATCTGTTGCTGTCTATTTTTTTTGGGAAAAGCTTTTTTCTGACTCTGTCGCTCATGACCTCGGCGCCTCCGCCCGGGATCATTTCAAGTCCGGCCTTTTTTAATTCGGCAATTGTCTCTTCTATTGATAAGCCGCCAACTTTGGCAATATGGTCTATTTCTACTGCTGTAAAAGCTTTAATAGTTGAATCAGGACGTACTTCCTTAATGGTATTGAGAAGTTCGATATAATAGTCAAACGAAAGGGAAGAATTGAGTCCTCCAACAACATGTAATTCACGAACAGGTTCATTGATACGTTCCATAAGCCTTGATCGTACATCATCAATGGAGAGTGTAAAGGCATCTTTGCCGCCTTCATCTCTTGAAAATGCGCAGAACAGACATCGGTTCAGACAAATATTTGTGAAGTTTAAATGCTGATTGTAAACATAAAAGGCTTTTTTTCCGTGAAGTTTGCCGCGAACATAATCTGCCAAATGTCCTACGCCAATCAGATCATTGCTTTTATAAAGTGCAATACCATCTTCAAATCCAAGACGTTCACCTGAAAGAACCTTGTCATTAATTTTATTTAAACTTTTATCTAAAAAAGAATATTTCATAATTATCATTCAAAAAGCATTATACTCTGAACGGTCAAAATCTGAGCTTTTTTATTATGTTTTTTTTACCACGAAGCTCACGAAGAACACAAAGAAATTATAAAAAGCATTAATTCTAATCTTCATGCCCCCTTTGTGGTTTAATTATAATTTTTTGGTTATGACCATATGGTCATTATGTATAGAAATAAAAAAGAAGTATAGCAAGGATTTTTTAGCTTGAAACAAAAAACCCCGCCAATATGGCGGGGTTATAAAAAATTGAAAATTGAAAATTGTCGATTGAAGATTGAAGGTATTCTATAACAAAATGACAGAGCGAAGCGATACAACAAATTTTCAATTTTCAATTTTCAATTTAGATTAAAGCTTGCTTCCACAATTCGGACAGAATTTATCTTCTTTATTTATCTGGGCATTGCAATTCTTACAGCGTTCACGAGGCACTGCAAGCTCAATGAGCAGTTGTCCCTTTTTGACTGGAATCATCTTTTTGTCAGCCTTGTAGTCGGCAAATACAAGAACACGTTTTACAACACCTTCCACAGGTGAGGTAACTCCATATTCAACTTTCATTAGCGAGAGGTTTAATATTTCTTCCCCTGCTTCAACGTTATCGCCGACTTTTTTGTGGACAAGCCAGAGGTCAGAATCAAATGGAGCACCAATGTGATAGGGGTTGTCTTCATCCGCCATTTCAACTCCGCGCTTTTCTACTGCTCCTTTTTCAACCTGTATTTCCTGTACAAAAACTTCATGATCCAGTTTATAGCGAGTTCGTCTTGTGCCATTTTTGCTTACATTTCCGATGTGCATTACCTCAATGGTATGGACTTTTCCATCAGAAGTTCTGAATTCGCGCTCAACACCTGTTTCAAGACCCTCAAACCATATATCATCCGGAAGCACGTTCGGATCACTGAATTTTTCAAGATTTTTTATCAGTTTTAATGCATCTCCGGGATGATTGAGATAATTAACCAGCTCATTTTCATTTGGTTCTCTTCCTATGTGAGTAGCAAGTTCTTTCTTTAATTCATCAATATCAACAGATGGCAGGAAGTTAAGAGGACTTTCCTCTGTTCTGTTTGCAATAGATTCCTCGTATTTATCTCCGAAAACCGACTGATAAACCCAGACCGGAGGCCATCCAAGAGGAAGCTTGCCGAATTTTCCCAAAAGAAGATTTTTCAGAGCATCGTTTGCGTTGATAAATATAATCTGGCGATCTTCTTTTGTTTTTTCGTCAAGTTCATCTTCCGGCACAGAAGTAACTTTCTTTAAAAGATCTATGATCCTCTGCACCTCCGTCATTCCGCCCCTTTCATAGGCATTAACAATCATTAAATATCCGTTGGTCCAGGTAATCTGAGAGCCTGGTGTAACGTCGTGGTATCTGATCAGCTTTCTGTAAAGTTCAAGAACCAGCAGGATGCTGGGAAGCAGGAATGCATAGCCTTGTTTCAGAGCGCCTTCCTGGCTGCTTGAAGTTGCACCGCCCGGCAGCCCGTGACGTGTTACATCGTGATCTATGCCAAGAAATGTCGGCCTGCAGTAATGATCATAAACAGGCATAATCTGTTTTAATACAAATGCTGTTTCCCTTATTCTTTCTTTATCAAGACGAGTCTTTAAGCCGAGTTCACCTTCGATATAAGCTAAAACAGGCATAACAGCCGTCTGGCCGTAAAATCTTACACTTGGGCCGTCTGCGACATCCAGAATTTTTGCTCCTGCCTGAGCCGCAGCGCCAAGAGCAGGTACAGCAAGCCCGTCTGTGGCATGACGGTGATACTGAACAATCAGGTCAGGATATTTATCAAGTATTTCAGATACAAGACTTTTTATAAACCTTGGGGGGCATACTCCTGCCATATCTTTAAGGCAGAAAATTATTTTTTTGGATGCTTCATCCTTACTGCATTCAAGAATTCGCCCTGTCATTGATAGTATATCGTCAAGCACACCAAGATAATGAGGTACATCAAAACCTTTTGCCCAGCTCAGACTTATAGCTGGTTCGAAAATACGATTTTCAGCTTTTAAAGCGATTTCCGCAAATGGTACCATATTTTCGATATGGTTAAGAAAGTCAAAACAGCGTATTACATGGTAGTGCTTATTTATCAGTTCGCCTGTACGCTGCATAATTTCCCGGCATTGCGGAGCATAGCCAAGGATGTTTGTTGAGCGTATCAAAATAAGCTTCTGTGTATTCGGTGCAAAATTATTCCAGTCTTCAGCTTCTTCCCAGGGATCTGTCATACACCCAAGCATTCCCACATGGTAATGTGCACCACCACCGTTTTCAATAGATACATATCCGCATCTGTCAATAAGCGGGCCTATCAAACGGTCTGAAAAGAGCCGGAATCGATTTCCGGTTTCCGACTGTGTGATATCTCTGGGAGTAGTATTGCAGAACTCAACGTATTCTGAGTTTCGAAGTGTATCAAGAACCTTATCCCTGTGATCATTTGGACCAAAAGGTGGAGAATATGAACGGTCGTCAGCAGCTTTTTTTGAAACAGAAGAAACATCAACCGCCATTGGCCCGACGTTGGTATCGCCGAATTTTCGATATTTTCCAAGGCCGAGATAAGGATTATATCCTTTTGCTGTAATTTCAGCCATTAGATATGAAAGCCTTATCTCTTCTGCTACAGCTTCCCTGTAAACCATGAGTTCAGGAGTATTATCTATAAATTTAGTATCAACTTCACCATCAATGAATCTGGAATCAGAGATAACTTTTTTGTGAAAAGGAACTGTTGTTTTTAACCCATCTATAAAGTACTCGGAAAGAGCTCTTTTCATGATTGACAGAGTCTTTTCCCATGTTGCACCATGTGTCATGAGAAGGCTTCCAAGAGAATCATAAACTTTTGGGAATTCATATCCGCTGAAAATACATGAATCAAGCCTCACGCCCTCGCCGCCTGGAGAGAGATATCTTGTAATTTCACCTGCATTAGGTTGAAAATTGGCCTTTGGGTCTTCAAAATTTATACGACACTGCATTGCGAATCCTCTGGGTTTTAATTCATCCTGATTTAACCGCAATTTTTCGCCAAAGGAGACCCTTATCATTTCTTCTACCAGATCTATACCATATATAAGTTCTGTTATGCCGTGTTCAACCTGAAGCCTGGTGTTAGCTTCAATAAAATAGTAATTCAGGTTTTCATCTACCAGGAACTCAAAGGTGCCGATAGAATCATAATCGGCAGCCGATAGTATTTTTAAAGTTGCATCTTTTAAAGCTTTCCTTAAATCAGGAGTCACCTTTTTCCACGGTGAAGGAGTTATTTCCAGCAACTTCTGGTTTTTTCTCTGTGTCGAACAGTCACGCTCGTCAAGCACCACCGAATTGCCGAAGGGACCGCATATGGCTTGTATTTCCAAATGCCTGACAGAAGTCAGAAACTTTTCAATATATAAATTAGGATTGCCGAAGCTTGCTTCCGCAATTGCCGAAGCCTTTTCAAAGTTGTGTTCAAGTTCCTCCTGAGAATTAATTATTACAATACCTCTGCCGCCGCCGCCGCCTTCACTTTTTATCATGACCGGATAGCCGATTTCTTTGGCTATGTTTTTTGCTTCATCAAGAGTTACCACATCATCTGAGCCGGGAATAACAGGGACATCAACTGACTTTGCAATTTCACGGGCCTTAACTTTGTTCCCCAGGTTTTTCATAGGGTCTTCAGAGGGACCAATAAAAATAATTCCATTGTCCTTACAAAGAGAGGGAAATCGGTTGTTTTCTGCTGCAAAACCCCATCCCGGATGAAGAGCCTTTATATTGTGCTGTTTTGCAATGCGTACGATTTCTTTTATATCCAGATATCCACCTTCGGTTCGAATAGTGTATGCCTTATCTGCTTTGGTAACATGCGGGGCTGTCTTATCTTCTTCTGTAGCAAAGGCTACATAAATTCCCCCCATTTCCTGTATAGTTCTTCCTATACGAAGAGCAGGTATACCACGATTAGCAACACCTATCCTTATGTTCTTAATTGGTGAATCCATTTTGTTTATCCTCTCAATAAGTTTTTTTTTAGATAGTGCCCGAACGAAAACTAGATAGTTTTTCCAAGTTCAAGGAAGGCGCAAATTTTAACCGCAGGAATACATGGAGTATTTTGAGGATTAAAATTTGGGCATGACGCAGAAATCGGAAAAAATAGCAGTTTTCGTTCAGGCACTATATATATTTTTCCTGCTGAATTTCTTTCAAAATTTTAATTATTAATCTATTTTTTTTTTTTGTCAATCTGAAAATTTGCTGGTCAGCAATTCTAATTATGGTTTTTATTAGTGTTGATTCCAGCCTGGTTTTTACATTGGTTATAAGAAATAATGTTCATCTTGAACGCTGATCGGCTTCTTATTTTTTTTCGGTCTTCCGGCTGAATGTGAGAATCTGCTGAACCATGTCTTTGTCTCAATCTGCTGCCTTTCATAATTTTCCCCTATAGATTTGGGTCATATCAATTGTCATAAATATCGTAATCAGGATAATGTTTTTTGGCGCAATCCGGACAGATACTGTGACTGAAATCAGCTTCGGAGTGCGTTTTAATATAAGATTCAAGCTGGTTCCAATATCCTTTATCATCCCGTATTTTTTTGCAGTAAGAGCAAATCGGAATAATGCCTTTTAATGTTTTAATATCATCCAATGCTTTCTTAAGGTCTGCTGTACGCTCTCTAACTCTTTTTTCCAATTCATCATGGGATTTTTGAAGTTCTATCTTTGCTCTATCGCGTTCCCTGGCTCTGTTTTTAAGCCCACGCTTTGCCAAAACAAGCCCGATAAAACCAAGCAACCATAATAAACCCAGTGAAACAGCCAATGTTATGGTCTGTTGTTGCTGATTGATCAGATATGGTGTCATCGGTACTGAAACACTGACGCCTCCTCGTACATCTCCCACTTTGTATCCCTGATGGCCGTGACACTTCAGACAACCTTTCTTTGTAATCATTGGGGCCATGTACCGATAATATGGTTTTCCATCTATCTCCGTATATTCAGAGATCTCTTTGGCACCTCTTCCAAATTCCTGAAGAGCGGATTTTTCCCATTCATCCGGCGCTGTCTCGGGTCTGAAATACTTAAGGCTTGTGATGTGACCGCGAACACCAAAAAGGCTTTCGTATTTCTTCATGGTCTGGCGCAGCATATATGCCGGATTCATCAATGTGAGCGCCTTCCCGTCAGGCGTTTTAATGTCCCGTTCTTTCACATGATCCAGATATGGATTTGGAGGCGTTTCATCCGTAATAGTTATATACACGCCGCCGTGCGATGCAGACCAAAATCGCAATGCCTGATCTTTGTTAAAATTCGCAAGCGCCTCACTTTTGACCATTTTTTGCTGAATATGTTGTATCTGAAAAATACCGAACAGTAAAAAACCACCGACAATAATGGTCCATGCGATTACAAAGTACAATGAGTAGGTTTCCAATAACGATGATTGAAATTTGGATTTCTCCCCGAGAATCATAAATAAACCTCCTTCCCCGAGATTTATTGGCTCATTTTTTTAGCTCCTTATTTTTGACGTATCTCTCAAAATGCCATCATCTTCTACAAGAAGAAGACGGATTTTTCTGTCTTTCAAAATTTTTCAGAAATGTCAATGCTTCCTCACCATCATGCACAATATCCAGCCTGTTGGTGACTTTGATATCTTTCAATGCCCGTTTAACCGTCATGGCATCAACCTGGTCGTCTTCAATCAGAAGAATGGGCTTGGAGCTTCTCAACGAACAGAATCCCTTAAAACATCGGGCAGTTCATTTTCGATGGTAATTTTTATACGATCAAGCGGTGTAATATTATCTATAACATCCTTTACAAGAAGATTCAAATTCAGTCGCTCTTTCTTTTCTCTAAGAAACGTGGACGAATTAACTTCCACAAGTAGGCGCATAGATTCGGGAAGTTATTTCGTCCACGTTCCTAATTCGCCCTACGCGTGAATAACGCAGAATAACATCAATTAGGCCATCCATGCGCTTGACTCTTTTTCATAGCTTCTGGTAGCTCATAGCGAAAAATCAGGTATTCGCAAATCAAGACAGGGCGATATTTCTAAACCTGCACTGTTTTGTAGGGACTACCCTTTTACCGACCGGTATAAAAAGAATTGCTTGACTCTATAGAATACATGAGCAAAGCTGATTTGCGTCTTAAATCTACAAGTCAGAATCCAACACTTGTAATGGAAAATGTAATTTTTCACATTTGCAAAAAAAAAGTCAAGGGCTGGGGATATACTGCCTATCAACCAAAAAGGAGCAATAAACAATCGTGAGATCAAAAAAACTAACCAATATTCTCAAGATAATAACGGATAATCTTACACAAGAGCATATTCCATACTCATTGATTGGGGCGCTGACATTGAGTTTGTATGGACTTCCAAGGTTTACTGCGGATATTGACCTCTTAACAGAAGCACGCTTTTGGTCTCGACTCTCACCGAATTTTAAAACTGATGGCCATTGCAAATAATCCCGGCAGGAGCCAAAAAGAC
>Ga0255426_10198_pt1 | contig 11995 bp, 8 predicted proteins | sample ANMaggSeSYBR02J9_FD_182666 | JGI IMG/M metagenome (GOLD analysis project Ga0255426, IMG submission 182666) | Sediment cell enrichment communities from methane seep in Santa Monica Basin, California, United Staets - ANME aggregate JGI... | ecosystem: Environmental > Aquatic > Marine > Cold seeps >...
AATAATAAGGATGAATTCTTCTTCATAAAGATAAAAGACAATGGCCTGGGCATTTCTGAAGAAGAAATAGATAATATTTTTAATCGCTTTTACCAGGTGGATAATTCATCATCACGCCGGGGCGAAGGTACAGGCATCGGTTTGGCATTAAGCAAAGAGTTTGTAGAACTGATGAATGGGACTATTGAAGTAAAAAGCAGTTCGGGAAATGGCAGCGAGTTCACAATACAACTTCCTATAAGCAATAGTGCTACACAAACAAAAGATATTCAATTGCACTTGGAGCCCAATTTAGCTGCATCTGCTACCGAAGATAAGCTTACAGAACCATTTTCGGAAAACAAATCAGAATTGCCACTTGCCCTGATTATTGAAGATAACGCAGACGTAGCCCACTATTTAAAAACATGTTTAACAGGGAGGTATCAAACTATACATGCTGCAAATGGGGAGATTGGAATCGAAACTGCTTTTGAAAAAGTACCGGATATTATTATCAGTGACGTAATGATGCCCGTTAAAGATGGCTTTGAAGTTTGCTCAACATTGAAAACAGATGAGCGTACCGACCATATCCCAATTATTATGCTTACAGCTAAAGTAGGCATGAAAGACAAACTTACCGGACTCTCAAAAGGTGCCGATGCCTATTTGACGAAACCTTTCGTGAAAGCCGAATTATTGACCCGCTTAGATCAATTGGTGTTGTTGCGCAAGAAAATAATGCAGAAGATAGATGATGGTAGTTTGAGCAAACTTTTGAAAAAACGTGCCGAAGATCCCGAAACAAAATTCCTTCAAAAAATAATAAAGATTATTCACGAAGAGATTAGCAATCATTCCTTTGGATCATCGGTACATCTTGCCCGTAAGATGCATTTAAGTGAATCTCAAATCTACCGAAAACTTAAAGCAATTACAGGTAAATCCACCGCTGTGTTTATCAGGTCTGTCCGTTTACAAAAGGCAAAAGAATTGATCCATACAACGGATAAAACCATTTCTGAAATTGCTTATGAGGTTGGTTTTAACGATCCCTCATGGTTTGGTCGTGCTTTTAAGGAAGAATTTGGCTTTGCACCGAGTGCAATGTCTAAATAGCTGACTGCAAGCTTTATAATCCACGAATTTTCATCTTCATGCAATAATAGTACAAGCTTTTTTTCCCTTTTCCCAAATACTGCTGGCTATTGATGAAATAGTGCGGATCACTCAAATTATTTCCCTGCAATTTTGTAGTCAAATTAATTAAAGCTTCCTGAATTGGTCAGGTTGCTATCATTCATTATTTAATAACTAATTAAAAATTAAAACTTATGAAAACAAAATCAACATTAATCATGATTGTGCTTTTTGGGCTTTTATTTACTAGTTGTAGTAAAGAAGAAGAAGAAAAGGTAGAAGAAGTAAAAATTGACCTTGTAAACACTGAATTTCCAGAAGCAGAACAAGAGGTAAAAGAAACTTTTGTCGCAATTGCACAAAGTATTAAAGACGGAGACATTGATAAGCTAATCTCTTATCATGCCTATAGTCCTAAGTTTACCGAATTCAAAAACGGAGAGCCACGCAATGGTGCCGAGGCAAATGAAATTCATGAACGCAATGTTTTTGGTTCTGTAACCGAAGTAGTGGAATTCAATGCTGATGATTTGAAGGTTGCAGTTTATGGTGAAGTAGCCAACCTAACCTTTCACTCCGATTTTCAACTAAAATTCGGTGAAGATCTTGTTGTAGTAAACGACCAAATTACTTTGTTATTCGTTAATACAAGTGATGGCTGGAAAATGGTTCACGAACATCATTCACCTTTGAATCAAGAAAAATAATAACGCACTACAACAAGATTTAAGTAATAGGGATTTGAATTCAAATCCCTATTGCTTAACTAAACTTATTGGAAATGAAAAAAACACTATTCATGCTCACTATAATTCTTAGCTCTTTATATTCCAATGCTCAATCTTTTTGCCTGGAACTTGACCACTATACAATTTTAGTCAGGGATATAGAGAAAAGCGGGGAATTTTACAAAAACATATTGCAATTCAAGGAAAAGGAGACACCTTGGGGGGACGATCTGCCCCTACCGGTACTTTTTTTTGATATTGGCAACAATCAAGAACTTCACGTTACAGAAAATAAAAAAGATAGTATAAAACTACACAAGATTATCCACTTTGCTTTCACGGTAAAAGATTTTGACGCTTACTTAAAAGTTTTGAATGAAAAAGGTATTAAATATGGGGATTGGTCCGGTAAAAACCAGAAATCCCAAACAAGGATTGATGGAGTAAGACAGATTTATTTTCAAGACCCTGATGGATATTGGATTGAGATTAATGACAATTAGAGACTGTTTCTAACAATACCTCAATGCGAAACTCAAAATCTCAAATAGAAAAACAATACTACAAAGCTGATATCTTCGAAGACATTTGCAAAAAACTCGAACAGCAAGGTGTCGATTTGAATAAGGTTAGCAGGAGTGATATTTCCGGTGTGGATGAATTCCATGTTCAAGGTGCAGCAATCTCTAATGAAATTGTAAATGAAATTTACCTGAAGGATACTAAAGTGTTGGATGTGGGATGTGGACTGGGTGGACCCAGCAGAATGCTTGCCGACAGGTTTAACTGTAAAGTTACTGGAATAGACTTATGTGATGAGTATATCAGGACAGCACAGAAATTATCTGAACTTACCGGACTTACTGATAAAACAGAATTTATTCATGGGGATGCACTGAATTTACCTTTTAAGGAAAGCTCTTTTGACATTGTCTGGACACAACATGTACAAATGAATATTGCAGATAAGGACAAATTCTATTCAGAAATAAAGAGAGTTTTAAATGATGAAGGCGCACTTGTTTATTACGATATTTTTAAGAAAGGGAAAGAGGAAGTGAACTATCCTTTACCTTGGGCCAATAATGCATCCATTAGCTTTTTGGAATCCATTCAGCTGGTGGATGCTCTTCTCGATGATCTGGGGTTTGCTAAATTGCAAACTACCGACCAAACGAATAAAGCAAAATATTCCCTTATCAATTCATTTGAAAAAATCAAAAGAAATGGTTTGCCAAAATTGGGACTAAATGTATTGATGGGCAATTCAACAAACAAAAAACTAGTGAATATCCTAAAAGGTATAGAAGAAAATAAAATTGAACTTCAAAGTGGAATTTATAGAAAAAAAAGTGCTTTTGATAATAAGGGTTTATAAACAATACGACTTTAATAATTAAAAATAACAGTAATGGAAAAAATGAAATTAAACGAAACCAAATTGCATGAATTTTTAGGTAAAATGGTAACTGAAATGGGAGCTGCAGCAAATGGCGCTCTCATTATTTTGGGAGACAAACTTGGACTGTATAAATCATTAGCTGCTAAAGGTCCAATGACATCTGAACAATTATCGGAGGCAACAGGAACAACTGAGCGATATGTTCGGGAATGGTTATCAGCGCAGGCTGCATCGGGTTATATGGAATATGATCCGGGAAATAATAATTTCTTTATGACACCAGAACAAACTGCAGTTTTTGGAGATGAGGAAAGCCCGTTTTTTATGACCGGTGGGTTTTATGGTATTTCTTCAATGTACCACGATGAACCAAAAATTGAACACGCTTTTAAATCCGGAGAAGGGGTTTCCTGGGGAGATCATGATGGTTGTTTATTTTGTGGTACTGAGAAGTTCTTCAGGCCAACCTATAAAACAAATCTCATTGCGAATTGGATACCATCTTTGGATGGATTAGATGAGAAATTAAAAAAAGGAGCTAAAGTAGCTGATGTTGGTTGTGGGCATGGAGTTTCCACTATTGTAATGGCAAAATCTTTTCCGAACTCAGAATTTACAGGCTACGATTTTCATGAAAAATCTATTGCACATGCATCTGCTATGGCAAAAGATGCGGGTGTCAATAACATTTCTTTTAAAGTTGCCACTGCAAAATCCTTTCCGGGAAACGATTATGACCTGGTTTGTTTCTTTGATTGTCTACACGATATGGGTGATCCTGTTGGGGCTTGTGCACATGCGGTTAAAGCATTAAAACCTGATGGCAGCTGCATGATCGTAGAACCTTTTGCCAATGACACCTTGCAGGAAAATCTGAATCCCATTGGCAGGGCAATGTATGCATTTTCAACAATGATATGTACACCAAGCTCGATAAGTCAGGAAGTTGGACTTGGGTTAGGGGCTCAGGCAGGAGAGAAACGCTTGAAGAAGGTGGCTGTGTCAGGTGGATTTAAAAGTTTCCGAAGAGCGTCAGAAACCCCCTTTAATCTAATTTTAGAAGCACGACCATAGAAATAAATTACCTGAAAATAACTTATTGACATAAATCAACACATTAATATTTTATAAATAACTCAAACAAATTATTCATTAAAACTTAGTATCATGAAAACTTTAAAAAATTTTAATTCAGTCAACACTTTTACAAAAAGAATGATCTTTATTATTCCTTTAGTACTTATTACAATGACATTATCTGCGCAGGAAAGCAGTGGACAGGATTTTGAAAAAGCCAAAAAAGAGATTACAGAAACATTCGGAACTTTTCCTTCATTTTTTGACGCATTTCCACAGTATGCACTCCCAGGGGCATGGCAGGCTTTCAAAGAATTAAAAGGCCCACAGAGCAGCATCGACCCCAAAAACAGGGAGTTGATACAGCTTGCTGTCGCTGCACAAATACCATGTATTTACTGTGTCTATTTCCACACAGCATCAGCAGAAGCTTTCGGAGCAACAAAAGAGGAAATAAAAGAAGCAGTTGCATTAGGTGCCGAGACAAGACAATGGAGTATGATAATTCAGGGCGCTCAAATTGACTTTGAAGAATTCAAGAAAGAATTTGATGCAATGATGGAATTCATGTCAGAAAAGGCGAAGGAATAGGCTTACGATAAATAACCCTGGTTCGTGTTTCTATATACATCTGGTATTTAAAGATAGGATTATCTCGAAGCTAAGCTTACTTTAAAAAGACTATTATCAGCTGGAATAGGAGCCAACCAGGGCCATTGACAAAAACGGCTTTAATTTACACGAATCTATTGTTAATGTAATTCAACCTTATACCCAACCAAACGGGCGGGTAGTTTATAAAAACAAATTTAGGGTTGTGATTTCTGAAAATTAAAAAGAGTATATGCAATAGCTGTTATGCTGAGAAAAATAAAATAGAACAAAAAACCACGAATGCACGAATAACGAATAAGAGTCCAGAATAAAAAGGTTGCCACCGTCATTGCATGGCACTATCGAGGTGGTCAGGTGTGTTGGTATGCCATGGCCCCGAAACTTCGGGGTTGAGAGGAGTTGACAGCTTGTTAACTTAAACAGATTGCTTCGTCGTACCTCCTCGCAATGACGTGCTTTTCTACTTTTTGACTGAGATCAAATAATGAATATGAAATATTTAAAAATAATTCATGTATTCTGCCAAAGGCACCACTATGTGACTGGCTAAAAAAATTATTCTACAAATAAGTTATTACATACTTTTGCAAAAAAAAATAATGAAAAATTTTATACTTTTTGCAACCCTAATTTTATTTAGTTCCCTATCGTTTTCTCAAACTCAAAAGGCAGTAAATCATAATCTGTTTGTACAAATAAATCCGGAGACCTCGGAGATTACAGTTACAGACTCCATCAGCATTGAGGGGGAGTTCAAAAAAGAGTTTTCACTTCATGCCGGTTTAACCCCGGTTAGTCTTACAAAAGAAGTATCGCTTGAAAAAATAACAGATAAAACAGATGCATCAGATGTCGGAATGGACAGGGATGATGCAGACGGAGGAAACAGTTTAAAATTGACAAAATGGGGCATTAAAGGTTCAGCCGATAGTTTTGTCATTTCATATAGTGGAAAAATAAAATCGGAAATTGAACAGAGTGAGGAAAACTATCAAAGAGGGTTTTCTGAATCGCCCGGTATTATTGATACGCTGGGTATTTATCTGGCAGGTTCAACTTTTTGGGTCCCCGTATTTGAAGATAAAATGATGACTTTTTCTTTAACAACCGAACTACCTAAAGATTGGAAAAATGTAACTCAGGGGAAACGCACCAAAGATGAAATACAATCAGATAAACATATCGACACCTGGGTTTGCAATAAACCACAAGAAGAAGTTTTTCTTATTGCCGCTAAGTTCAATGAATACTCACACGATATGAATAGCGGACTCAAAGCAATGGCTTTTCTTCGAACCCCTGATGAGGGTTTGGCAAACAAATACTTAGAAGTTACCGAACAATATATGGAAATGTATCAGGGTATGATAGGTGATTATCCCTATACAAAATTTGCTCTGGTAGAGAACTTTTGGGAAACAGGTTACGGAATGCCATCTTTTACCCTTCTCGGTGAAAAAGTTATCCGTTTCCCCTGGATACTTCACGCTTCCTATCCGCACGAGCTATTGCACAATTGGTGGGGAAACAGTGTGTATGTTGATTTTGAGTCAGGAAACTGGTGCGAAGGAATTACTGTTTTTATGGCCGACCATTTAATAAAAGAGCAAAGAGGGGCAGGTGAAGAATATCGTCGTTCTACACTTCAAAAGTTTAGCAATTCTGTAAATAATGAAAATGATTTCCCATTAAATAAATTTATTTCACGATACGATGAACCCAGCTCATCCATAGGTTATGGCAAAGCTATGATGATGTGGCAAATGCTTCGCAGGAAACTGGGTGACGAGAATTTTTTAAAGGGAATACAATTATTCTATGAAAACAATAAATACAAAACTGCTTCTTATACCGATATGCAAAAAACGATGGAAGAAGCTTCCGGTGTTGATCTAACATCTTTTTTCGATCAATGGATTAATCGTACAGGTGCCCCTGAATTGGGCATAAAAGAAATAAAAACCGATATGTATGCAGGCAAATATCGCATTGATATAAGCATAGAACAAAAGCAGGATGATGAAGTGTTTAGTGTTGATATTCCAATAAATATTGCTACTGAAAAGGGAGTTGAAACCTTTGTTTTTAATATGGACAAAAAAGAGCAGGATTATCAAATCACAATAAATAGCAAGCCACTAAAATTGGTTGTGGATCCTCAATACGATGTTTTCAGGATTTTAAATCCTGCAGAAGTACCCCCGACTTTGTCAAAAATTTGGGGAAGTAAAAACAATATGATCATTCTGCCAGGTAACGCAAGTAAAGAACAAAAGGAGATTTATAAGGACTTTGCGAAACAGTGGCAGGAGTCTGATAATGACAACTTCACAATAGAATACGATAAAAATTTAAAAGAGCTTCCAAAAGACAAGACAGCCTGGATTCTTGGTTTTGAAAATAAATTTGCAAAAGAAATCAATCAGCAATTAAAAGATTACAACTCTGATTTAAGTGTCGATTCTGTTCAGTATGAGAATAAAAAACTAGCCAAAAAAGGAAACAGTTTCATGTTTACTTTATTCGATGAAAAAGACATCAACAAACAAACAATTTTTATTTCTATTGATAATCAAAATGCTGTTGCAGGTTTAATAAGAAAATTACCACATTACGGGAAATATAGTTATTTGGCTTTCAGCGGCGATGAGCCTACAAATATTGCTAAAGGGCAATGGCCGGTGTTAAATTCGCCTTTGGTAAAGACTTTTAATAAAGAAGCCCAAAAAATATCAGTCGTGGAGAAAAGAGAACCACTGGCAACTCTTAAACCTGTTTTCTCTGAAAAGAGAATGATGTCAACTATAGAATACCTGGCATCGGAAGGACTCAAAGGAAGAGGCCTTGGAACACCTGAAATAGACCTTGCAGCTGAGTTTATTGCTCAAAAATTTGAAGAAGCCGGATTAAAACCAATAAGCGAAACTTATTATCAAAAATTTACTCATAATTTTAAAGACAAAGGCGAATTGAACCTTACCAATGTTATTGGCATAATTCCCGGAACTGATCCAAAATTAAAAGAAGAGCCTGTTGTGATTTCAGCTCATTACGACCACCTGGGTTTTGGCTGGCCCGATGTTAGAAAAGGCAACGAAGGTAAGATTCATTATGGCGCCGACGACAATGCCAGTGGTGTGGCAACTATCATCGAACTAGCACAAACCATGGCAAAAACTGTAAAGCCCAAAAGGACTATCGTGTTTCTTGCCTGTACTGCTGAAGAAGCCGGATTAATTGGTTCCAGGTATTTTGTGGCCCATAGCAAAGATTATTTTAAAGGGGGAATTTTTGCCAATGTAAATATTGATACCGATGGAAGTTTATTCGATAAAAAGTTATTGGTGTTAAATGCCAATTCGGCCAAGGAATGGAAGTTTATCTTTATGGGTACAGATTATACCACAGGCGTAAAATCTGAAGTTATTGACAAGGATTTAGATGCCAGCGACCAGTTTGCATTTATTGAAAAAGGCATACCGGGCATTCAGCTATTTACCGGCGCTACCGAAAATTATCACCGCCCTTCTGATACATTTGATAAAATTGATGGTAAAGGTTTGGTAAAAGTTGCAATAGTAAGCAAAGAAGTACTGGTCTATCTTGCCGACAGGGAAGATCCAATGAATTTTACAGGGAAAACACTTGGTATAAACAAAGCTCCAGAAAAAGTAAAAACAAGCCGAAAAGCGAGTACAGGTTCAATCCCCGACTTTGCTTATCAAGGCACAGGTGTAAAAATAGCAAGCGTCATGTCCGGTTCGGCTGGCGAAACTGCAGGATTACAAGCCGAAGATATTATTGTAGAACTGGATGGTGTAAAAACAGATGATTTAAAAACGTATTCTGACTTATTAAAAAAGTATCAACCCAATGATGTAGTAAAACTTAAGATTTTAAGAGGGGACAAAGAGGTTGAAATTTCTTTGAAATTGGGCGAGAGATAGAATGGCAACTCTATATTGTTTAAAAAGTTAACCATTAAATACGTATAATTTTAATATAAATACAGTGTAGAAGTTGAAAGTTTTCTGGTTATAAAACCGACATATACAAACTGTTAGCGCTGCCAAAAGAGAAGAAGACTTGTGCCATACAGTAATAGTATCTTTTGTTTTGACAAAACCAAGATTGAATCCAGGACAAGAAAATCAGCAAATATAAAAGGAAGCAGGTTGTGCACTGTTAATCTATACCAGGCATTGTGCCGGGCCTGTAAAAATCCTGAATAACACCACTGAAATCAAAATCCTGGCGTCTTATTAGCTTGAGTATCTCTTCCACAACTTCATCTTTGTGAAGGGTAGATATATCGAAAACAGGTTTCTCATAATATAGCAGGTTTTCAGATGGACTTTTTTCGTTGCTTGTCAATCCTAATTTAATACCATACGATGATTGCATATTGGAATTCGATTGAAACAGATTTGTTGATTTCGGGAATGGCTTTGAGCATATCTTACCGAATAGTGGATGATAACCAAAGTTGTCATCCGGAAAAGTAATGGAGTTGCGCCTCCAGGATTTTCGGCAGGTTATGTAATTTCGGGATATCAGTACTTTATTTTCAGTATGATCGTCTAATAGATACCAATTATATTTACCGGTAAGGGATGGCCAGTTAGTTTCCCTGGTTGTATATAGGAGGTAGTAATGGATTCCATATTGTGAATATAAAGAATTACTGTCTGTCAGGGAAAATGAATTATATATTTCTAAGGTTGAAGAGAATGGATATATTTCCGTTTGAGTGAATCCACTCGGTGATAAAAGGATCAGGACGTATATAAGGAAGTATTTGCTCATGATCAGGGGATTATAATTTATCACAAATATAAGTAAAATAATTGCCATTGTCAAGCAATTATATGATGGTTATTAAAGCAAGTGGATAAACAGCAGTAACGACATGCAGAGCCGGTCGCACATTGCTTCATTGCTCTTCGGGATTTGTACCCTAGGTACTGCTTCGGAGAAATCCCGAAGTAATTACATCCGGATTTCAAATCCGGATGAGCAGGTTTATTGAATTAATCCCTCAACACAAACCGGTTATAAACAAAAAGTAAAATAGAAGTACCCAATCCAATACTGGCGAAAATCAACCATATATTTCCGGGATGATAAGTATCGTATAATATTCGGGTCAGCTGGTTTGCATCCATACCCAATGATGTAAGGCTATCTTTAAATAAAATCCCATCATCCATGCCGGTAATTTCTTCCATCGAATTGTAATTATGCTCAACGAGGTATTGTCGAAGGAAATAATATTTATCCGACATACTTCCGTATAACTTACCTGACAACAGCCCTCCAAATATATTTCCTCCTGCCAACGGCAAAAAACTATAACCCATATATAAGGCAACTTTTTCTTTGGGAGCAATCCGGCTGATATACTCCTGTATTCGCGGGGAACTGGCCATTTCACCAAAAGCAAGGATGATCAGCGCCAGTGCAACAAACCATCCGCTTACATAAAAGTTAAATTGAAAATAAGCCAGGGCTACAACCAATATCCCGATTGTCATTGAACGGATCGGTTTTACTTTTGAAAGAAAATTCGAAATCATTACCTGGAATAATATGATAGTAAAGGCAGGAATATTGATCATCATTTCCGGCCTGATCAATCCTCTCCCCTCTTCCACTGAGCCAAATACTATCTTCAAAAATCCAAGTTTGCTATAAATAACTGATGTATCAATCCACTGCGCAATATAAACCGGAACAGTAAAAAACAACTGCATGTACATCATCCAGAAACCGATAATGATGACGAGAAACAGAACAAATTTCAAATCCTTCAGGACAATCAGTGTATTTTGAATAATCTGCTGAATGTCTTTTACAAAAGGCTCCTTAATTTTTTCTTCTTTTGCAGGTTCGCGGTAAAAAAACAGAAGGATCAGGTTAACCAATATGACACCGGAGCACATGATAAAGACATACTGCCAATTAATATCCCGCATTTTGGAAGCAGCCCATGGCCCGATAAATCCACCTACATTAACGATCATATAAAAAATTCCAAATCCCAGTGTATCCGATCCTTTGGCCGTTGTTTTGGAAACGGTGGCTACGATAACCGGTTTAAATATAGCGCCTCCAACAGCCACAACAAGAAATGAAATGAACACAGGTGCATAAGCATGAAACTGCCCCATGGCAAAATACCCTGATGCAAGGGTAACAAACGCAGCCAGCAATACTTTCCGAAAACCAAAACGGTCGGCAATGGCGCCTCCTGCTATTGGTAAAAGGTAGAGGATTCCGGTTACCACAGCCTGCATTACGCCTCTTTGCTCCTGACTGAATCCCAGTCCTCCTTTTGAAACAGGATCTGTGAGATATACCGATAAAACTGCAAACATTCCGTAATAAGCCCAGCGTTCAAACAGCTCCATTGTATTGGCAATCCAGAAAGTTTTCGGAAAAGCATTGATAGTGTTTGAAAATTTCATCTCTTTTAAACTATTTAACTTTTTGCCTTAGCAAGACTAACTCGACATGGTCATTCTGAATTAATTTCTTCGAAGGAGTCCTTTGGGCAGAATCTAATGCTTTTATAATTAACAGATTCTGAACCAAGTTCAGAATGACGGTGATTCTATTTGTGATTTTTGCGAAGGTAGGAAAAAAGAAAGAAAATAGTATTTCAGGTGAAAGGGTCAAACTCCAAGATCTTGCTAATGACATCGCAATCTAAGTACCTGGCTTAGTGGGGCTTTGTGCCTTGCCTGGTGACTTAGTGGCGAAAATTTAATAGCCTTTTCTTTCCACTTCCAAAGGAATGCCTATGGCAAAAGACTCGAAGACACTAAGAAATCACAAAGAAAAATGTCACTAAATTTTAAATTGCCGGAACCGGGATTCGACGTCTCAGTGTGACCACTATTCTGCTATTAGTAAATCAATATGGATCAAATATAAAATCAAACAACAAACAAATATTTAATTATGTTATATTTGTATCCATAATAATCAAAACATTAAATCATGAAAAAACTAATTTTTATCATTCTAAGCATTGTAATTGTGTCCTGCG
>Ga0255426_10199_pt1 | contig 11963 bp, 15 predicted proteins | sample ANMaggSeSYBR02J9_FD_182666 | JGI IMG/M metagenome (GOLD analysis project Ga0255426, IMG submission 182666) | Sediment cell enrichment communities from methane seep in Santa Monica Basin, California, United Staets - ANME aggregate JGI... | ecosystem: Environmental > Aquatic > Marine > Cold seeps >...
TGGAGAAATAAAAATGGGACGTGGAATGGGCGGCGGTATGGGTAAAGGTACGGGCCAGGGCAGAGGCCAAGGTCAGAGTAGAGGCCAAGGTCAGGGCAGAGGTCAAGGTCAGGGCAGAGACCAGGGTATGGGTCAAGGTAGAGGTACGAGGGCTGCTTTTACCCAAGGTCCTGCTGCGATACCGCAACAACCAAGCCAAAATCCAATCCAGGACGATGAGTTGGAAATGCTGAAACAACAGGAAAAAGCGATAGCCCAACAAAAACAGCAAATTCAGGAACAAATAAAGCAGTTGGAACAGAAAGGTAAAATCATGGCGGCAATAGTAGATGTTGACAAATGTACAGGATGCGGAGCTTGTGTTGATGTTTGCCCGGTTGAGGCAATTTCGTTGGAAAATGATGTAGCCGTTATCGATGCGGATACCTGCACCGAATGTGGTCTATGCGTTGACGCATGCCCCACTGGCGCGATCAGCCTTTGAAAAAGGAATCATCACAAATGAAAATTGCAATTGCAAGCGGCAAGGGTGGTACGGGTAAGACGACCGTGGCGACAAACCTGGCTTATGTGGCTTCGCGTAACGGTCAAAGTGTAGCCTATCTCGACTGCGACGTCGAGGAACCCAATGGCCACATTTTTCTGAAACCGAAAATCACCGAGAGCAAACCAATCGGCAATCTGATTCCCCAGGTTGACGACGCCAGGTGCATTCATTGCGGTAAATGCGGCGAGATATGCCAGTACAGCGCGATCGTCTGCATCGGCGAAAAGGTGCTGGTATATCCCGAACTGTGCCACGCTTGCGGCGGCTGTATGCTGGTCTGCCCGGTTGACGCGATTACCGGTCAGGATGGACGTTACGCCTTTTCCCGCTATCAGTTGGGCTGATTGTACGCCCGCGCCGCCACCCAACATTGCGTTGGAGTTCTCTACGGCTTCGAAGCTCAAGTCATCCGTTTCGACGATGACAAAGTATGGACAGCGTCCGAATCGTGGGTCCATTGCGGCGTCCAATGACCCTTCTGTTGCTGTAACTGCTATCTTCATGATCATTCCTTTCTCGTGATTGCCCAACCGGGGCGATACCAACTCTGTTATCGCCCCGATTGCTGTAACAACATGTAATGGTTTATTTAGCTTTCTCGGAGGCCTGCGCCTGGAGTTCATCGATTCGCTTGCGGATATCTTCCATAGCGTGTTCGAAATACTCGGCCTGGCCCTTCAATGCGTCCAGTTCCTGCTGGGCTGTTGCAGCGGGGGCAAATGGCGCTGCGTAGGGCGTTGGATACGCCTGCGGTCCACCGTATGCCGGCATACCCATTTCCGCGCGCTGCCATCCGGGCAGGCCTGTCGCGTAGTACATGTTACGCCGACCATAACCGCCACCACCACCTCCACGACCGCGACCGAAAGCACCAAAACCGCGACCGATCCCCGGATTTACGAATCCCGGAGCCGCATAACCTGCGCAATATCCCATTGCACGTCCTGTCATTGGGCCCATTCCTGCGGGGCCTGTTCCATCACCTCTTGGCATAATAACACCGCCTTTCTGTAAAAGTTCGTAAAAATTATTCTCTGATCATCGCCGTTCCGCACTTTGGACAAGCCTGTTGATTGCAAGGTTGTCCCTGGACATGCGGAACTTTGTGGCCGCATTTAGGGCAGGTACAATTTCCGCTCGGACCACCAGCCAACGGTCCACCCATTCGTCCACGTCCTTGCCCGCCGCCTTGCGGAGGGCCTGATCCATCACCTCTTGGCATAGTAACACCGCCTTTCTGTTATTTTACCTGCACCGCTGAAGCGGGCAGGCCGGACTTTTGTAAAATCAGACTTCCAACTTCACATCCAAGATTTTTTGCGATTACGAAACACTTTGCTTTGAGTATGAAGAAGATATTCTTTTTTACGTCGCTCAGCGTTTCGTAGTTGCCCTGGCCCTTGGAGATAATTACGTCAGCCTGGTCAAAATGCTGCCGAAAAGTTTTGTTGCAATCATCAAGGATCGTTCCGGGAGCGTCCGAGCCGTTGTCGATAACCTTTACCAGTTCGCACAGGCCCGTCGATTCGGCATCGTCCATTGTGGCATCGTTTAAGATCGGAGAACCTTTGACCGCGACGGTTATCTTCTCTAGCGGCAATTGTTCTATCAGCAACTTGTCAAAAACAATTTCACCGGCGTTGTCCGCAAGGTAGAGAATATTTTCCGCATCCGAGATGGACCTGCGAAATACTTCCAGGTCCGCGTCAAACGGAGCTTCAAGGGCGTGAGCGATGGCCTCGTGAACCTGCTCGTCGGTCAGGTGACTGTTTATGCCCATATCTATAACATTTCCCGCAATCGCCAGTCGAACCGCCGTTTCGAGTGGATCCGCCGAACGTTCAACACGCTTTTTGAGTTCCGGATACAGGTTCATAGCCAGACGATTGGATTGGTCCTTCATGTCGTGGTACGGATCGCTCCGTCCTGTCAGCGCTCGAATAATCCTGTGGATTTGTTGCGCCATCACAGGCGGCGACTGGCGCAAATCCATCTTGCCCAGAGCCTGCAAAACCTCACGAAGCAAATGCTCGTGAATTTCCTCGTCGGATGTCACCATCCGAACCGAGTCCAGCGACTGCCGAACAAAACAAGGAATACAATCAAAATAAGTTTTCATGGTACCGTTCTCTATTACCCGGAAAAGGGGGACACCCGTTTTCCTTGTCGTTTGTCGTTCCCTGTCGTTGCCGTTGTCGTCCCTGTTCCCTGTTGCCCGTTGCCTGTTCCCTGCCGTTTCACATCCAGTGTCCTTCAACGTTTGCCTTGTCGACGCACTGGAGTTTTCCGGCTTTGAACTGCTCGATAGTTTCACCGACCGTACCACCGGCTCCGACGTAAATTTTGATTCCGCCCGCCTGAAGGGCTGCAAAAGCCTTTGGCCCGACGTTTCCGCTGACTAGCGCCTCGGCGCCGAGTTCAACGACGTTTGCGGCTGCCTGAATCCCTGCGCCTTGGGGTGCATTTAGATTCTGCGAGTTGTCATGTGACGAAAACTCACCCGTCTCGCTATCCACGAGGACGAAATACTTCGCCCGCCCGAAACGCGGATCAACGGGGCTTTCCAGATCAGTTCCTTGTGCCGTTATTACAACTTTCATTTCTATTACTCCCTGTTAAGGTTAACTGGTTAATTTGGTTAAATACCGCGTCGGCATCGACCCCGGCCACGTCCCTGGCCACCGAATCCTCTGCCTCTGCCGCGGCCGCCCATTGCGGGAGGCTGCATGACGGTTCCGCCCTGGATTTCCAGGGCATATCCGTGGGTGATGACGTTGGCGATTTTCGACCGCGCCGAGGCCAATATCCGCGTAACGGTCGGACGGGAAACGCCCATTTGCTCAGCTACCGCATCCTGGTCATTCCCATCTCCGTCAATCAGGCGAATAGCTTCAAACTCGTCCAGCGTCAGATTTATCCACTGAATATCACGGGCAGGGATACCGAGCGGTTTATAAACCGTCGCAACCGGCTGACCTGTTACTATACGTTGTCGCTGTGGTCTGGGCATATTTATCTCATAATCATTTTGAACCTACGTTCATAATAACATCGGAATATCCACCCGTCAACTTGAAATGTGGAAAAAATTCAAAAAATGTTAAATGCTAAATGAACGACATAACGGCGGACGACAACGACGCCAAACGGCAAGCCTTTGCGAAAGCACAATATGTTTTCGAAGCGGCTTGCCCGTTTGGCGTCGTTGTCGTTCATTTATCATTTATCATTTAACATTTTACATTTGTCGTTACCAAAAATATCCTCAAAAGGGCTTGCATGGTTCGTAAAGATTGTTACAATGACTGGTTCGCAAAATTTGAATAAACTGTTATTGCCCCAACGGGCAAGAGTTGGAGATAAGGAACAGTGGCGGTTAAAATCAGATTAAAGAGATTCGGGCGGCGAAACAGGAGTTGTTTCCGTGTCAATGCTATCGATGGCCGAAGTCCTCGTGACGGGCGTGTCATAGAGCAACTTGGATGGTACGATCCCAACGCCAAAGAACTCGACAGGCAGCTTTCGCTGAATCGGGAACGGATCGAATACTGGGTCAGTGTCGGTGCCCAGCCTTCGGACACGGTTCGACAACTGATGAAGCGTCAGGGTATAGCGACGACGGGATGACCCTTCGTATAGACATTATCACGCTGTTCTGTGAGATGTTCGAGGGTTTCCGCAGTGTCGGTATCGTCGGGCGGGCTGTCCGCAACGGACTGGTCGATGTTCACCTGACGAACCTGCGCGATTTTGCCAGGGACAAATACGGCAGCGTGGACGACAACCCGTTCGGCGGCGGGCCGGGAATGATCCTGATGTGCCAGCCGATTTTCGATGCCGTTGATGCCGTAAAAAAACAGGCATCGCATCCGGGCAAAGTGATCCTCCTGAGTCCGCAGGGCAGAACGCTGGATCACGATCTGGTGGTTGAGCTTTCTAAAGAGCCTCGGCTGATACTGTTGGCGGGGCACTATGAGGGATTCGACGAGCGGATTCGTGCAGGCCTGGCCGACATGGAAGTATCGCTTGGCGACTTTGTGCTTTCGGGTGGAGAAGTCCCAGCCATGGCGTTGACCGACGCGGTTGTCCGCCTTCAGGAAGGTGCATTGGGCGGAGCGGCTTCGCTGGATGAAGAGTCGTTCAGTATGGGATTGCTGGAATATCCCCAGTATACCCGCCCGCGTGAATTTCGCGGTATGGAAGTTCCACCGGTGCTGCTTAACGGCGATCATGCGAAAATAAACGCCTGGCGACTGGAGCAGGCCGAAACAAGAACCCGCGACAGACGCCCGGACCTGTGGGAAAAGTACCAACGACAGGGAACAGGGAACGACAACGACGAACGACAACGACATTGAAAATTACCAGTTACGAATTACCAATTACGAATAACGAATAACGAATTACAGTCGTTTTGGAGAATAACCGTGAGTCAGGAATTATTGAACAAGGCCGCCGAGTCCAGTCTGAAAAAGGAACTTCCGGAGTTTCACGTCGGTGATACGGTCAACGTATCGGTCCGCATCGTCGAGGGCGAGAAGGAACGTGTCCAGATTTTCACCGGAACTGTGCTTGGTTTCAGCGGTTCGGGCATCTCCAGAACCTTCCGCGTCCGCCGTATCGTGGCAGGACAGGGTGTTGAACGCGTTTTTCCGGTGCATAGCCCGAAAGTTTCAGGAGTCGAAGTGGTCCGAGGCGGAAAGATTCGCAGGAGCAAGCTCTACTTCCTTCGCGACCGTGTTGGAAAGGCCACCCGACTTAAAGATATCAAGCGAAAGCCCAAAGCCAAACCGGCTCCAAAGGCTGAACCCGTTGAAGTTCAAGACGAGGCTTGAGTTTAATGTGGCCTTTTGGTCGCTGGCGGAAAGTTGAGAATCTTGGCCTGCGCGGCGAGAGGCAGGCTAAACGTTTTCTCAAGCGGCGCGGCTTGAAGATTCTCGCAACCAACTATCGCAGTCCCACCGGCGAAATCGATCTGATTGCCCTCGACCGCTCAACACGTAAACAAATGGGGGCGGAGACTATTGTCTTTGTCGAAGTCAAAACGCGCACTTCCGATTATTTCACCGGTCCCGAGTCGGCTGTCAACCGCGACAAAAAACGCCGGATAAAAAAAGTGGCTCGATATTATCTCGCACATCACCCGACAGATGGATATAACGTTCGCTATGACATAGTTTCAATCGTCGCACGCGATGCTGAAAAACCTCAAATAAAATATATTCCAAACGCTTTTTGAGCTGGGTGGCGTGGCGGGAGCGCAGCGACTTACCACGTTCAAGTGATCGAGAATAACCATGCAATTAATAGATACACATTGTCATCTTGCTCATGGACGTCTGAGGCAACAGACACAGGCAGTCCTTGAGCGTGCCCGCTCTGCGGGTGTGGAGTGGTTTATTTGTGCAGCCGCCGCTCTTCATGAGTCCAAAGAGGCCCTGTCGATAGCGGAAAAATATGATAATGTTTTTTGCACCGCTGGAGTGCATCCGCACGAAGCCGGGGGTGTTGGTGATGATTATTTGCGGGTTATCGAGCAGTTGGCTGTTCGCGACAAAAACGTTGCCGTCGGTGAGATAGGGCTGGACTATCACTACGATTTTTCTCCGCGCGAAGATCAACGCCGCGTCTTTGCCGAACAGCTCGCCTTGGCCCGGCGGTTAAACAAGCCGATTGTTATCCATACGCGCGAAGCGTTTGACGATACGATGTCCATTCTGAAAGAATCCGGTGTGGATAGCCGACGGATGGTGTTTCATTCCTTTACGGAAGGGCAGGGGTGTGTCCGCAAGGCGTTGGATTTCGGTGCTTTTGTCGGTTTTTCGGGTATTGTAACGTTCAAAAAAACCGATGAGCTTCGCCAATCGGCTGCTCTCGTTCCCGACGACCGCATCCTTATAGAGACCGATTCACCCTACCTGTCGCCCGAACCCGTGCGAAAAATGAAAACCAACGAACCCGCCAACGTAGCCCACGTAGCCCAATGCCTCGCAAAAGTCCGCAAAACAACCCCGGAAAAATTGGCTGAAATAACCACCACCAACGCGATACGGTTGTTCGGACTGGATATTTAATAATAACACGCTACAATCTTGTTATGGTATAAGGTATAATGCTGTTACAGGAGTAACAAGAGATGACTTCCATACAGGCAAAAGCGGAAGTATTCATGACGGCGTTGCGTTCGCTTCCCAAAAGGGACCGTCATGCCGTTCTGGAACAAATCGCGGAGGACGAAGAACTTCGTCAAGACTTGTTGGACCTGTCGCTGTTGGCCGAAAGGTGCGATGAACCAAGCCGTCCGTTCAGGGAATACCTTGCGGAGAAAACACAGTGACTCGCCCCGGGGGATATCGGGTATTAACCAAGTCATCGGCTGAACGGGATATGAGTTCTCTGCCGACAAAAGTATTCCAGAAAATTACCAAACTGATTTTGTCTTTAGAAGCTTCTCCGCGTCAAACGGGTTGCAAGAAGCTTCGTGGTAAACCAGCCTATCGTTTGAGAACAGGAAACTACCGCGTGCTTTACACTATTGATGATGCTTCACGCATAGTCGAAGTAATTGCCGTCGGACATAGAAAAAACGTATACAGGCGCAAATAACCATGTTGCCATAATCGTAACTTGTTGGATAGCATTTCTGGAGATTTGTCATGTTCGTACTTTGGCATGGTAAGCTGTGCGTAAGAGACGGTCGTCTATGGGGGCGATATATGGGCGAATTGGAAGAAATCCCCAAAGATACTATAATTTCTGTGCGTGAATACGGATTCAATAATGCATTTTTGGAAGTACGTACCTCCTCAAAGAGATATTATAAGGTAACGCCATGGAGTTCCCAATATGCGCCAGTCGTAGGTTTTATTGAAAAGAATGTTGATGGAAGAATACGCGAAACAATACCTCATGTAATGAATAGATACTTCTACTATCTGCCCGCGTTTTTTCTTAGAGGAATCCTGAAGATATTATTCGTAAAATTACCTATGTTTCCCATTAAGCTCGTGGGGCTGTGTCTACCGAAAAAACAAACAAGGGAAAAACAAGAGCCCGAGCAAATTCCGTGAATTAAACTACAACTATCAGTCCGATAGCTCTTGGAGTATTGCGCGTTTCAGGGTGTCGAGGGTTTGGGGGATACATTTGTTGAACGTTACGATTGGGGCGTTTTTTCGCGTGAACATCCCGTCTTCCCACCCGTCGAGGTTGCAGACCTGGCCGACGAAGGCTCGCAGTTGAATGTTGTTCCATTTTCTCTTTATCTTGAGCATGCGGAGCATCTCGGCTATCTGGATACCGTCGCGCCATGCCTTCATTCGCATTGAGGGAACGGGCCTGTCCAGGCCGAACTTTCGTCCGGGATACATCAGCGCGGTCGGGTCGGATTTGTAAATATCTCCATCCGAGCCAATCGTCTGCCACACGAGCGTTCCGGTTGCGGACCAGCAGAAACTGCGAATAGGCCAGATCGACCATGCCAGATTGTCTTTCGTGAACGATGGCGGCATCTGGTAATTCCAGTATTCCTCCGAAAATTTGCGTTTTCGATATTCAATAAGTCGCCGCTGACTGTAGAGTTGACCGGCGCAGACGTTCAATTTTACCAGCCCGTCGAGAAAGTTTCGCTGATGCGTCGGGCGCGAAATGTCTATGCGGAACTTGATATTCTCCTGCCCGCGTACAAAGTATCGCACGGACAGGGCATTACGCAAAAGGCTGCCAAAATAACGCAACGCGAGAAAATCGTCCACAAACATTGGTTCATCCAAAAGCCACAAGCTGATTCCCTGCCCCGTGTAACGTTTGCTGTCGCGGAAATAGTATTTGTTATTCAGATATACCTGGTACTGCGTCCCAAACCAGCCCTTCGTGATTATATGTCCGGCGAAAGCGTTGACTGTGCTGTTCCACCAGTGCATACCGCGACCGATACATTTTTCAAGCGGTGGCAGATCGGCAGACCATTGGAGGAATTTTTTGTAATCCTTCGGTGGAGGCCAGGGCTTGAACGCATTGGACAGCGGAACGGGCCAATTCTCGTGAAACGGCAGATACATGTGCCGTATCGCAACACCCTCGCCCGGCCCGATGTATCCGTGTTTTTTCGTAAACGCCTTACCGGAAAGCAGCGGCCCGAACCGTTCATCCCAGTCGGACCAGTCAACAATCCGGTAATACGGCCAGGTTGGACCAATACCCGTTTTCAGTTTTGGCGCGCCTCGCCATCCGATGTTTCCCCGTTGCGTGTAGGGAAGAGCGCTCAAGGTCATGCGATGAGTGTGTGCGAGGCGATAATATTTTTGCTCCGTTTCCATGAACGACTTCGCGTCGGAAGTTTTAGCTCCCATCGCTCTTGCGGGTGATCCGTAAGTATTCATGTCGCCGACGATGTTGAACTTATCGGGCAGAGTAACGCTGGAAACACGAACCCTGACAGGAACCGACATGGCCGACTTTCCGCCTTGCCGAATAACCAATTTACCCTCGTAAACTCCGGGCATTGTGCTTTTCGGAACCCAGACGTCGACAAAAATCGCCTGGCCCGCCTGCTGCGGAACTTTGTTTTGCTTCCACGGAATGTTGAACTTCTGGCCGGTTTTGAGCGGTACGAGCAGCTCGGCGTGATATTGTTTACCTTTGGGAACGTACCAGACACGATATAATTTTACGTGTTTGAGCGGAGGAAACGTTCTCGCTCGCTTTAGCCTGGCATCTTTCAGTTCCGTCAGTTCAACCGTTACGTTTTCGGCCTTGCCGTTTTGCGGGAGTATGACAACCTGCGTTCCAACCCATGCGTTGCGGGGTGTGATAAGCGGCAGAAACGAAGTCGGCTTTCGTGTCCTAAAGCCTTTCAGATCAGGCAGGGGTTTCTCACAAACAAGCCTTCGCAGACGCGACCATCCGGGCGCCATTCCAGCAAGCGAAAAACGTTTTGGCCATATTATCTTCGGGACCTTAGGTATCGCAAGCGGTTTTGACGACTCTTTCCAATCATCTGAACGTGCGTACATCTGTGGCCCAATGTACGTTTCCACCTGGACGGACCACTTAAAATCACCTTTGTTAACTGGACGTGTCGGGAGAATAACAACGGGATCGCTGAAGGTTACTATGTCAACCAACCGATAACCCATTGTTCCGATATACTGACGAATTCTCACCCGACTTCCCAGAACTTTCTTGCCTGGCCAGGATGTATCGATTCGTATCGCTCCGCGCTGAAAATCTCCACCGGCCTTATACGGCGATGTTTTTGCCGCCGGACGTTTCAGTCCAATAGCTACGTGATGGGGTTTGCCCTCGACGACAAGGTATGGTTTGGCGTTGTCCTGCTCGCGCGTATAAACGTCGTGGTTTTCGCGCGTCTGTCCTTTTTCGTCGGACATGACAAGCCCGTGCGATAATCCGGCAGCAACGGCTTGGACAAGTTCCGGCGCGATGGGAATCTCCATCCATTTACCTTGATACTTCACGTCGGATGTCCGCCACATCATGTAGGGCGAGTTGAACGTAGCGTCGAGCATCGTTCCGCCATACGGCCTCCATTTGATTTTGGGGTACTGGACGTGCGTAAAGCACGTCGAGCCTTTCTGCGGTTTGTTGACGGCGGTGCCCTCGACCCATTTTCCCGGAACGGTACAGAAAGCAACCTTGCGCAGATGCCCGCGGGCGAGTTTCAGATGCAGCGTAGCGCCCGTAATTTTCCAGTTGCGAATGGCTTTGGTGTCGAAATTGAACAGGTAATAATGTTCGTTACCCTTGATACGTACGCGCGAGTTCCCGCCGGTGTTAAGACGCACCTCGTTGCGATGAGCACAGATACCCACGTCGGAGGTAACAGGAAGTTTTTTAGTCTCCGAAAAAGCAACCGACGCAAAAACAAAAATAACAAGCAAAGCTATTTTTCGCATATTAGTAACCTCGATAGACAGCTTTCAGCTATCAGCTACGACAACAGCAAACGGTAAACGGCAACGATCACGGCAACGGCTTAAGTCGTTTCGTCGTTGCCGTTACTACGTTTTTAATCCGTGTAATCTCTTAAATCGTTATAATCTGTGTTCTGTCGTGCCGTTGTCGTTTGTCGTTACCAGTCAGCCAATTAACTCGGCCTTTACAATGTCGTCGTATGTTTCTCTACGTCTGATTATCCTCCAACTGTCGCCATCGACGAGTATTTCGCAGGGGCGTGGGCGGGAGTTGTACTGGCTGGCCATCACGAATCCGTACGCTCCGGCGGAGAATACCGCCAGCAGGTCGCCCTTTGTGGCAGGAGGCAGGATGCGGTCTTTGCCCAGGAAGTCCGAACTTTCACAAACCCCACCCACTACGTCAACCTTCACGCCGCCGGGAGGACTGTAATCGAATTGTCTCGGTGGGGTGGGTTGACCTTCTGGCAGGCGGGCAGGATAAATAAAATGCTTCCCATCGTAAAGGGCAGGACGTATCAGCTCCGTCATCGACGCATCAACGATAACAAACTGTTTGTCTCCGCCCTGTTTGACATATTGCACCTCGGTCAGCAGAATGCCTGAATTGCATGAAATCTGCCGACCAGGCTCGATGATTATCTTCAGCCGGGTATCCTTCAACAGGGGAACTATCTCACCGGCGTAGTCAGCCGCTGTTGGGCTGCTCTCCTGCTCGTAATCGGCAGCATATCCGCCGCCAATGTCCAGCGTCCGAATCTCAAAACCTTTTTCACGCAGGCGGTCGATAACACTTAGCGTCTTTTTGATAGCCTCGACGTAAGGCTCCGGTGAATAGATCGGCGAACCGATGTGAATGTGTATACCGTCGAGCAGAACGTTTTTGTCGTGCCCGTACCGCTCGAAAAATCGTATCGCCCGCTCTATATCCACCCCGAACTTTGTTTCTTTTTTCCCGGTAACGGTGTACGTGTGCGTTTTCGGATCGTAAACGTCCGGATTGAGGCGCAGGGCTGCATGGGTCTTTTTGCCCCCAGCGGCTGCAATGCGAGATATGTTCTCGAACTCCTCCTCGGATTCGACGTTGAACAGGCCTATGCCAGCCTCGATAGCATCGGTTATCTCGCGGTCGGTTTTACCAACTCCCGCAAAAACCACCGTGGACATATCGCATCCGGCGTCTCTTGCCCTGAATAACTCACCGCCAGAAGTTACGTCGAAACTGCTTCCCTCATCCGCCAGCAGCTTGAGGATATTCAAATTAGCAAGCGACTTGATCGAGAAGCAGATAATCGGGTCAAGTCGGGCAAATGCCTCTGTAAATGCCTTGTAGTGATGCAATAGCGTGGCTGAGGAATAAATGTATGCTGGTGTCCCGACCTGCTCGACAATATCCTCTATAGATACTCGCTCACAATGCAATATTCCGTTTATGTATTCAAAATGGTCCATGGTTTGTGTTCCGTTCGATGCAATAGTGTAGT
>Ga0255426_10200_pt1 | contig 11948 bp, 11 predicted proteins | sample ANMaggSeSYBR02J9_FD_182666 | JGI IMG/M metagenome (GOLD analysis project Ga0255426, IMG submission 182666) | Sediment cell enrichment communities from methane seep in Santa Monica Basin, California, United Staets - ANME aggregate JGI... | ecosystem: Environmental > Aquatic > Marine > Cold seeps >...
TTGAGTTCTTTTCATGGTCTTTTATAATATCCGGTAAGCTTATGAAAATTTCCGTACCTGTTTTATGAGCCTTTGATATAGCAGTATCTACCAGGGGTTTATTATCAATAACACTATCCAGAGTCACATATATCCGATCGGCACCACCCAAAATAGCAGGAAGAATAGAATCTACGCCTGCCACACGGACAGATAATATTGGTCTTTGTACTTTAGCATTCTTTATATCAGGAATTCTTATTAATCCGGAACTTTCACATTTTCTATAATATTTACTGATCCTTAGTTGTGTAAGTTTCTTAACTGCCCTGCGCCGTAAAGAGTTGATCATTCCTAATGGAATAAAAATATCATCATCCATTCTGATATCTACATTATCCGCCCTGAAAACCGTATCACCTAATTTACATACCTGTCTTTTCAATGATTGAATATCCAGAGGTTGTTGTATTGCAGCAGAGACCCTGGATTCTGATAAGACCTCGACTGTATTTCCAGTAGAGTCACTCATACATATTAACAACGGATGTTGTTTTATTGCCTGTACTTTTATAGAGACAGAGACCTTCCGGGATACTGATTGATACGATTTTCTTGAAGATTCCATTAATTCCGAATCTAAGGTCTTATAAACCGGTATGCCCACAGCAACCGGATTATCATAAGGAAAACTTATTTGCGATTTTCCAGGTGCTTTTTTTACCATCTGCCCATCGGCATATAATGACCTGATCAATGTACCGGTATTACCTATTGCTATGCCATCGCCCAGATGGATAGGTATTTCAAGTTCTACAAAAACTCTGCACAGATCAGGATCATATCTTTTTACTCTGCCCAGGAAGGTTCCTTGGTTGCCAGGCAGTCTTATACTCATAAGAGATCTACCTGGATTCCCATTTAGAAATCCTTCCACGAAGCCCCTATTAAAAATAATCTCCAGGCGCTGCTGTTCCTCAGGTTTGATCCCTGCATTGGGATCATCACGCAAACGATCCAGAATATCTCTGTACGTCTTTGTGACAACAGCTACATATTCAGGTTTTTTCATGCGTCCTTCTATTTTAAAAGAGTCTACACCAGCTGCTATAAGATGACTTAAGCGTGATGATAGATTTAAGTCCCTGGGGCTTAATAAATATCCCTCATCCTCTATTGCTTTAGAAGTGAAAACCTGATATTTCTTTCTACATGGCTGGGCACAACGACCCCTATTTCCACTACGTCCGCCAATATAACTGCTCATCAGACATCTTCCTGAGTATGAGATACATAAGGCGCCGTGAATAAATACCTCAAGCTCAATATCAGTTCCGGAGCGAATTGATTTTATCTCATTTAGGGTTAATTCTCTAGCCAGTACTGCCCGTTTAATACCAAGTGATCCCAGCAGTTCTATGCCTGTACTGTTATGGATTGACATCTGGGTACTTGCGTGGATGGGCAGTTTCGGAAACTGCTTTTTTATTATTCCAAGTACCCCTATATCCTGAATTATTACAGCATCTGCGCCATGATTACATAGCAGTTCCAGATATTTTACTACTCTATCCATTTCATGATCTTTAATTAAGGTGTTAACTGTAATATAGGCAGATACGTCTCTTGAGTGAGCAAAATCAATGGCATTCAATAATGTTTGATTAGTAAAATTTTCAGCATTTATACGTGCGTTATACTCATTTGTGCCCATATAAACAGCATCTGCACCATTTTCAACTGCTGCTTTTAGGGCATCTATACTGCCTGCCGGAGCCAGTAGTTCCGGAATAGTGCGGTTTTTATTCATGCTTATAAGTACAGGATATTTGAACAGATCGAATTAAATCTTTTGATAATCTTAATAAACTTAACAATCTTAATAAACAATCTCAATAATTAAATAATTGGAAAAAACTATATATTTGAATTCATATTATTAAAATATAAATTGGAGGGATACTCCATATTGCAACGTATTGAAACCGATACAAATACAACACCGATCACAATACTTAGTGAAGAGCAGTTATTAGATCTCGTTATTGTAAAACATAAAAAGTTTATAAACGACTATAGCAATGAGCTTCAAGTATTGAATGAAAAGATAGATACCGGCCGTTCCAGTCATGCGCATATTGTAAAAGAACTAGAAGAACTGGAATCACGAATTATTGTACTGAAAGAAAAACGTCATCAGCTTTATCATCAAGTTAAGAAAAAGTATGAAAAGCTTATTAAAACGATCAAAGATAACAAACAAATCAAGCCTACAATAGACGAAATTAATACAATTCAAAATAAGCTGCAAAATACCAGCATTTCTTCTAAAGATGAATATGATTTTATTGACAGGATTGTAACATTGATGAAAGATATAATTGAAAAAATTCCGGATACTGACAATGAAGGAAAGTTAATTTGTCTTTCGATTATTGACCTGCTGGAAACTGCCAGGATGGCCCGACAAGAACTTGAAGAAATAGAGTCCACTCCTATAGAACAGAAAACAGAATCGGATTCACTTAAACAGGAATATGAAGAACTGGAACCCCGTCGTGACTGGCTTAATCGCAGAACAAAGCTTCATACGGATGCTTTGAATTACTGGGAAATAAAAAAATCAGGGGATAATAAAAAGTGAATGACATATCAAATCTCTCTGAAAGTGAATTGAAACACAAGGCAAATTTTTTGAGACAGCAAATTGACTTCAAAGACAGGGAGATCAGGAGTCTGTTTAAAGAAATGAGTCTTCATAATAAAGGTATAAATGAACTAAGGGACAACCGTGATAATCTCAACAAAAGTGTAAAAGAACTGCGTTCTACTGCAAGTGATTATCGGAATAAGCGAGATGAAGTTAATAAGAAGATCGCTGAATTAAAACAGCAAAGAAGTGAGATGTTAAGCCATCAGAGCACTTATACTGATAAGATAAGTGAATTGAAAAAAACTCGTGATGACCTGAATAAGATAGCCAGGGGACGTATTGAATTTCTTAATAAAACATATGAGGATCAACTGGACAAATTCTCTAATATTGACATTCCTCTTGAGTATGAGCAATCACTATTTGAAAACCTACATGAATTAAGTGGTCGGCTTGAGGCCATATATAAAGCTAATATTATTCATAGTGAAATAGGTGATGTATACGGAAAAGTTAGTGAATTCAAACACGACCTTGATACTATTAGCGCTTTGATCCGTGACCTGGCCGGTGAATCGCAAGAAAATCATCTGAAAATGTTAGACATTTATAAAGAAGTAGACGATACTAAAAAAGAATCAGATGATTACCATCAACGTCTTGTAGAGATCTATAAGATTACACGCCCTATTAAAGATAAGATCGATGTATTAAAGAAAAGTCTATCTGCCATTCGAGAAGAACTTGATATCTATCTGGAACATATGTCAGAGATCCAGCTTGATAAAGATAAGATAAAAGAAGATACAAAACGAATAGCGGCAAAGGAAAAATTTGACAAATCGGGTCGGATGAGTTTAGAAGATCTAAGATTATTGATAGAAAACGATGAGATAAAGTTCGAAAAAGAATCGTAAACATTATCATTGAGAAATATAATGATGCCATTGTGATGGAAAGATGGATTTACCCCTAATACATTTACCTGATGTTCAGGCCAATAAACCTGATATACCTATTACACTTTCGAGAGTTGGTGTAACTGGTGTGAAAAAACTGATTGAAGTATCCAGAGTAGAGAAACGGCCCATTATTTTAATATCTAATTTTGATATTTTTGTTGATCTTCCTTCAGACCGTAAAGGTGCTAATCTTTCTCGTAATTTTGAAGCTATTGATGAAGTTATTGAAGAATCCATTGTTTCACCTGTATGGGAAATAGAGGAACTCTGTAGTGAAGTTGCGCGAAGATTGTTAAAGCGGCATGAATATGCCACGCAGGCAGAGGTTATAATGAACAGTGAATATATTGTCAAACGAACCACTCCTGTAAATAAAGTGAAATGCCAGCAGGTTGTAGATATTTTCGCTGAAGCCACAGCCAAACGGAAGAAAAATGGTAATATATTAATTAAGAAAATGGTTGGTGCAGAGGTAATAGGTATAACAGCCTGTCCCTGCGCACAGGAGATATCGAGAGATAAGGCTATTGAAGAATTGAAAAAATTGAATGTCGATATCGAGACAATTTATAAATTTTTAAACGTAGTCCCTACTGTTACTCATAACCAGCGAGGGAGAGGGATTATAACTATAGAAGTTTCCAGTGTTAATAAAGTTTCAATTGATAGGATCATTAAAATAATTGAAGAATCCATGAGTTCCAATATTTATGAATTACTTAAACGCAATGATGAAGCTCAACTGGTCGAAACTGCCCACAAGAATCCCAAGTTCGTAGAGGATTGTGTACGAACAATGGCAAAAAAGATTGTAAATGAATTCTCATACCTTCCTGACGACTCGATTATAACTATTAAACAGATCAATGAGGAGAGTATTCACACTCATAATGCTTTTGCTGAACGTATAGCTACTCTCGGAGAGCTTAAAGAAGAACTGAATTTGTAATAGGTTGAATAAACTATTTAACCTGCAAAAGAGATTTAGGATACATTCTGGTAAAGAATCATTTTAATAATATTATAAAATTTACTAAGGAGATTGAATATATGCAACAATTTATTGTATCAGGTACTTTTAAAGCAGGACATTTATGGGAAAACTTCACTAAAACAATAACAAGTCAGAATGAATCCAATGCAAAAGAAAAAGTGTATTCCATAATAGGGAGTAAACACGGTTTAAAACGTAATTTAATCAAAATTGAATCAATTATTAAGGAGTGAGGTTTTTTGACATCTGATCAGAATCTATCAGAAGAAGATATACAGAAAATGGCTGTTTCACATCAACAAATGGAATACCAGGCCAAGGCCATATCCCAGCAGATAAATCTTGTCAAAGAATCCATAAATGATTGTGATAAAGCCATCTATACTATAATCGGATTAGAAGGTATTAAAGAAGAACACGAGATGCTGGTCCCGATCGGGTCAGGTGCCAATATTATGGCAAGGATTAATAAAGCTGATAAAGTGATCATCGAAATTGGTGCAGGCATTAGTGTTGAAAAAAATTCAGACGAGGCAAAACAGAGTTTAATGGTTCGAAAAGAAGAGCTTGCTAAATTCCATGAAAAATTACAGACCGACCTGAATGAACTGGTAGATAAAATAAAAGAGATAGAAGCTATAGTATCTTCACTTTCAGAAAAACGGAAGCAGCAATCACAAGAGCCAGAGCAACCACAGGTTCCTATGCAGGGTATATAGATGTTTAATAATCTAAAAGAAAAACTTGGTGGTATTAAATCCTCTTTAGGAAATGTACTTGACCGGCAGGTTAAAAATGATTCTGACAGGGTAGAACAAATAGAACCTGCTGTTGATAAGACAAAGGATGAACTACAGAAAAAATCAAAAAAACAAAAAAGCAAAAAAGCAAAATCAGAGTCTGTAGGGATTGGTAAGAAAGCAAAGGCTCTATTAGTCGATCGAGAATTCATTATCGATGATAAGAAACTGGAAGGACCATTATGGGATCTGGAAATGGCATTGCTTGAGAGTGATGTAGCCCTTCAGGTAAGAGAAGAGATAGTAGAATATGTAAAAACGCAACTTAAGGGAAGCAGACTAAAGATCAGACAGAATAAGGCAGACGTTGTTGAACAGACCTTAAGAGAGGCACTGATCAATGTATTGAGTGTGGAAAAACTTGATTTTGATGAATTCATTAAAAATGCTAATAAGCCTGTCACCATAGCATTTGTAGGTGTTAATGGTACTGGAAAAACAACGACTATATCCAAAATAACAAATTATCTTCAAAATCGTGGATTCTCAGTAGTAATGGCTGCTGCCGATACCTTCCGTGCAGGAGCTATTGACCAATTAGAACGTCATGCAGATAACCTGGGTACAAAGATAATAAAACACCAGGAAAGCGGAGACCCGGCTGCAGTTGTGTTTGATGCTGTGGAATACGCTAAAGCCAGAAAAAAAGATGTTGTACTGGCAGACACGGCAGGCAGGATGCATACGAATATCAACCTGATGGACCAGATGAAGAAAATATGCAGAGTGGCTCCACCCGATCTTGTAATATTTGTCGATGAAGCAATTGCCGGTAATGATGCAGTAGAGAGAGCAAATATTTTCAACCGGACAGTACCTATAAATGGCACTATATTGACAAAAGCTGATGCCGATTCCAAAGGTGGTGCAGCCATTTCAATTGCGCACACTACCGGTAAACCTATATTGTTCCTGGGCGTGGGCCAGGAATATGATGATATTATCAAATTTGATCCTGAATGGCTGGTTGATAGATTATTTGAGTAAATTGACACTGATTTATTCCTATACTTTTTAAATTACAACCTATACATGATCAATGCTCCCAGGACAACCATACCATCATGTAGTGGCCTGAACTTAGAATCACCAGTACGTGCCCTGTAAGTTATAGGTATCTTTGTTATTCCAAGTCCCATCCTCACAGCCTTTGCAGTGATCTCGGTCTCTATCCCGAAACCATCAGATTCCAGGGACATCTTCTGTATGGCTTGTTTTCTTATTGCCCGCATTCCTGATAGGTTATCCACTCTCCTAAAGTAGAGCAATTGGAACAGGCCTCTGGAAAGAGCATCTCCAATAAGAAAAATTTTAGGCAGGGAATCTCCTGTGAATTCTACTCTTTCACCCACAACCAGATCATATTTATCAAGAGCTTTGATAAATTCAGGAACCAGTTCGATTGGATATGTACCATCTACATCCAGAAATACTACATCATCCTTCACATAATTAAAAGCACTTCGTAAAGCTTCTCCTTTTCCCAGACCGCGATCAAAGATAACCTCAACGTCTAGCTGCCTGGCAATCTCAACAGTCCTATCTGTAGAATTCCCGTCTACAACCACTATACGCAACTGACAGCATATCTTTTTTATCCTGTCTATTGTAGCGCCTATACAGGCTTCTTCATTCTTTGTGGGAAGGATCAGGCAAACCATTGTATCACTCTAATAGATCATCTAATTTTCCATCCACCAGTTTGATGGTCCGGTCTGTTCTTTCTGCTACCCAGGGATCGTGTGTCACTATAATCACGGTTTGACCATTATCAGATAGCCTTCGCAGGATATTAATGATCAGATCGCGGGTTTTGGTATCAACTTCGCCGGTAGGTTCATCTGCCAGTATGATCGCAGGTTTATTTGCAAGTGCTCTTGCAATACTTACTCTTTGCTGTTCTCCGCCGCTAAGTTCAGAGGGTTTATGCTTCAGCCGGTCACCAAGTCCCATCTCAGTAAGGACTTCTTTAGCTCTGACCATGCGTTCTTGCTTTGGTACTCTGGCAAACCTCATGGCAATCTCCACATTACCAAGAGCACTCAGGGCACTTAGCAGATTGAAGTGCTGGAATACGAAACCGATCTTCTCTCGACGTAATTTAGGAATATCCTTATTTTTGGCTTTTGTTACTTCGATGTTGTCAATGAATACTTTTCCTTGTGTAGGTTTTTCTAACATTCCGATAATAGAGAGCATTGTGGATTTTCCCGATCCGGAAGGCCCGACAATACTTACCAGTTCACTGCGTTTGATATCAATATCCACTCCACGCAGGGCATGAACAGGTATCTTTCCCTGCATATATGTTTTTTTTAAGTCCCTGGTCTTTAAGATGATATCTCCACCCATCTCATTTATATCACCCATATCATTGTTATCCCTCATGTCATTCATAGCGCAGGGCCTCCATAGGGCTCATCCTGGTAGCTCTTATCGCCGGATAGATGCCAGAGATGGTTCCCAGCAGGATGGCGAACAGCATGGCGACAGCAACAAGACGCGGTGTAATAAGGAACAGTACAATACCCTGGTCGGCCAACCACAGGTTCATTCCATAAATAACCGCCCAACCGCTGGCCAATCCCAATAGACCACCCATCAGGCCCATTATAGAGGCTTCACCTACTGTCATTAATAGAATGTCGCGCTGCTCCGCTCCTAAGGCTTTTAATATCCCAAATTCTTTCGTTCGTTCCATTACTGACATGAGCATTGTGTTCATAACACTCAGTCCCCCTATAAGAGCAGCCAGGACGGCAGCACTAACCGTGATCACTGAGAATATCCTCAAATTCTGCTCTGCCTCCTTCTTTAACTCACTTGGAGAGAGTGTATCCACTCCGTCCACACTGAGTTTGATCCTTTTGGCAAGTAAATCACCATCCACACCTTCCTGTGGAAGAGCAAAGATCAAAGAGACCATATCCTCCATATCATAGATATCCTGGGCTATATCAAGAGGAATTGCTGCATTAGCATCAAAGAAACTGCCTGTATATTCCAGGACTCCCACTACTGTGAAATTCTTATCCTCTATTTCAAGTCTATCTCCCACTCCTATATTATATTGTGTGGCTATACTGCTGCCTATGACAGTTACATACCTGTCTCCTCTTAATAGGAACCTGCCATCTTTAACCTGGATTGGTGTCAAAGCAACCTGAGATTTCTCGGGCTGGATACCTGTAACCTGGTTTCCACCAAAACTCATTCCTCCACCTTCTTCAAGAGGCGCCATTAGCATTCCGTATGCATCCTCTACACCAGGTACTTTTCGTACTTCTGCAACTTTGCTGTTTGTCAGTGCACCTCCGAATACTCCTACTGAACTAAATACCCGTATCTTTTCGGCTGTTAGTGAAAATGATTTCTCGAATGTTTGGTTAAAGTTCTCTGACATACCTCCCATCACGATCACTGCAAAAATCCCAAGACCTATGCCAGATACAGTCAGTCCTGTCCTGATCTTTCGCTGAGTGAGGTTTCGCAGGATTATATCAAACAATAGTTGCACCACCTAATTTTTTCCAATAAGTGCAAAACTGACCGTGATCATAACCAGAGTCAGGATAATGTTAAACCCGGGTGTCGTTTTCTCAGCAGGCTTACTGATTGGATTTATGGGTTCTGGTATGAGCAATACGGTCTCATACCTATCCAGTATATCTCCTTTAAGGGTTTTTACCAGTATGAACACATTATATACACCCGGATCAAGATCGTTCCAAATAATTCCTACAGTATCATCCCTGTTCAGTGTAAGTATATCTGATCGGTCTGAATAAATAAGCGGCTCTGTACCGTCCTGTCTAAGTTCAATTTCCACTATGCCGTCAAAAGGTACCTGTGAGCGGCCGAATAAGGTTACACTGCACCCAAAATCATCAACATCCACATCCGTATCATCAATTTCGATATCCTGACATGATGTGAACCCGGTCACATACGATGATGTGATCTGCGGTGCATGAGAGCAGGCTATGACACGTACAACATAGTCTGTATGGTCTTTTAGCAGTATAGGCCAGTTAATTGAAAGTGGGGTAGACTGGATAATAGAGATGTCCTCTTTTGTTTTTGAATAAATGATCTCATTCTGGTAGATCAACTCAAAGGTAATGTCAGCAACAGTCGGATCTGATAGTTTTCTCGGAATTAATAGCACACTGGCACCACTGCTTGTGGCACTTAGATCAACTACTTTAAATCTGGGGAGTGTTATGAACCCATATGAAAATTTACATGAGGATTCATTAATTAGTTCATCATTACTATAGATACTGGCTCTAGCAGTATAGCTATTAGCATTTGAGTGGAGCTGAGTGTCCCATATAATTACGCTGGTGAGCTTACTATCTTCGGGCATATCCAGGTCTATTGTCCTGGTAATGATTATGTCGTCTTGATGTGATAGAGTGAACTCGATGTGTCCGTTTTCTATTGAATTGTGAGATTGCAGTGTTATATCCATACTATTCTCATCAGAAAAAAGAGATATTATTTCAACCCGGGGTTGAGCAGATACAGGATGTGATGCAGATAGGATTGTTAGTATTATTGAAAGTATTAGAATAGTATATGATCCGGATTTAATTATGGCTGTGGTGGATAATAAATAAGTTTTATTCATGATATTATTCTCTTTTTTTAGTTTGAAAGATGATCGTCGAATATATTTTTTTGTTATCGTATTTAAATATATCCGGGAACACAGTATCTCCGAATAACTTTTTGATTTTCCTTCAATTTTGGGACCACATTAATGTTCTGGGGAATAAAAGCAATTCAGGCACACTGGGAAGGCAAGGTAGGAGTATCATGACTGCACTAAAGCAGATTAATGATTGCCGTGGTGATTACGGTTGGGATGGTTGCGAATGCCTCCAGCTGAGGAAGTCATGATCCATTTTGGTGGTACATTAGATAGCGTCAGGAGAATGTATATTTATATACGGGGAAAGATTTAATATAATCCATCCTTGTATATAAACCATGAACAAAGAAACAATAAAAAAACTCATAATTTTAGCTCAAGAGCGTGAAGTTACACTCACAAAAAGAGATACTCAAATTTACTTTTCAGGTAAGATCAACACAATTATTGGTTCTAGAAGAGCCGGAAAAACATATTTTATGTACCAGGTGATAAACAATCTCAAGACTGATAATAAAGACAGGCTCATTTATTTAAATTTCGAAGATGAAAGACTTTTTCCTATTAAAAAAGAAGAACTCGACCTAATACTGGATGCCTATTATGAACTCTATCCTGAGAACAAAGATGAAAAACTGTACATCTTTTTCGATGAGATACAGGAGGTTCCTTTCTGGGAGACATTCCTTAGAAGGCTCTATGACCAGGAGAATGTGGAAATATGTGTCACAGGTTCAAGTTCAAAACTGTTGAGCAAGGAGATAGCAACCGGATTGCGGGGAAGAACATTGACACATTACATTTTCCCTTATTCATTCAAGGAATTCCTGAAAGTTAAAGGTGTAACTTTGAAGAGGAACTTCGAGTATACACCACTACGCCATAAAATTAAGAATCTTCTTATAGAGTATATCGAATTCGGCGGCTTTCCTGAAATTGCAGACAAAGACCAGTTCCTCAAGACAAAGATACTTCAGGAATATTTTGATCTTATATTCTACAAGGACCTTGTAGACAGATACCAGATAAGGAACTTTGCCACAGTAAAAGAGATGCTTCTATATCTTGTAAATAATTTTTCCTCGTATTTTTCAACAAACAAGTATTATAATACCTTAAAATCACAGGGTAAAAAAATCAGTAAAAACACGTTATTCACATATTTAGCCTGCGCCGAAGATATAAACTTTGTATTTATGGTTCCAAAATATGGCAAACTGAAAGAGCAGTTCGCAAACCTGAAAAAAGTCTATGTGATAGACACCGGTCTGATAAATGCCATATCGTTCAAATTCTCTTCGAATATCGGTAGATTATACGAGAATGTTGTCCTCATCGAACTTAAAAGACGGGATCGAGACGTATATTACTGGAAAAATAAGTATGAATGCGATTTTTTATCAGTGCAGGGCGAAGTGGTCAAAGAAGCCATACAGGTCTGTTATGAACTGACAGATAAAAATAAAGACCGCGAGGTCAATGGCTTGATTGAAACTATGGAAGAGTTCAAACTAAAGGAAGGCTTGATCATAACAGGTGATCTTGAAGGGGAAGAGAGAGAAGTGGGCAAGAAAATAGTATATAAGCCGTTATGGAAATGGCTGCTGGAGTAAGGTTGGTTGAAGGCTATTGTTATTATGATCCAAAAAAAGATGAATAATAACAGTAATCATTAGTACGAGGGGGTTCGGGGGATGTGCCCCCCGATATCTAAAACTGTGGATACGTTTTTTTCTATAATCTTCTGTCATGATCCCTCATTTCCTGTGATTTTATCGAGATGAGGGTATAGGATTCCATATTAGCCACTTAAACCTTAAATTTAGGCCCCCACTTTTTAAATATTTAATTGGAAGATGGGGGAATAAGTAAATTTATCTAATAAAAAATGGTTAATAATCCA
>Ga0255426_10202_pt1 | contig 11925 bp, 9 predicted proteins | sample ANMaggSeSYBR02J9_FD_182666 | JGI IMG/M metagenome (GOLD analysis project Ga0255426, IMG submission 182666) | Sediment cell enrichment communities from methane seep in Santa Monica Basin, California, United Staets - ANME aggregate JGI... | ecosystem: Environmental > Aquatic > Marine > Cold seeps >...
AAAAGTTGATGGAATAGCTGGCTATTTTGATATTTTTGTGATTTGAGATCGGGCAAAGGTGGCCTGAAGCTGTGATGTATAGTTGGGGAAATTATTTCGTCCCCGTTCCTTACTACTCAGATAAGCTGTGAAAAAATGATCTGCCGGCAACTCTAACCGGATAAGATGTCAAGACCATTACACGATATCCTGCGTATTAACATCCGATTGCTCTGTAAAAATCCGCGAGTAGTGAAGGTCAGGATTTCAAAATTCAAACGTAAACGCAAGAAAAACAAATCATAATACAAAAATTTCGTATTTTCCCATATTCTTTTTCTTGATATTTTTAGATGGTTACTCTACGGTATTTTCGTGAGTTTGTGTTGAGCTTTTCTCTACGAAACACGCATTTGTCAACATACGAGAGGAAACAATGCCAACAGTTAAAAATATTCCTGGCCCTTATCGGCTCTTCTTTTACAGTTTTGATTGTGCTGAACCAGCGCATGTTCATGTGCAACGAGAACTCATGGTGTGTAAATTCTGGCTTGATCCGCTGGTGTTGAACCAAAATCATGGGTATTCTCCTCACGAACTGCGCCAGATTCGTAAACTGATTGGAGGAGCGTATCTCAATTACATTATGGAGGCATGGTATGAGCACTGTGGTAAAAATATCGCTTAAAATTAAAGAAGTGTCTGTCAATGATGAAAGCATTACGGCCTATCTGATGGATGGCAGGGTAATTAGTGTTCCTTTGGAGTGGTCATGGCGGTTGGCTGAGGCGACACCTGAACAACGCACCCATTTTGAGATGATTGGCGACGGGCACGGCGTCCATTGGCCGGATATTGATGAAGATATTAGCGCAGAAGGGATGTTGTATGGAGTTCCTGCATCTCGTCCCAAACATCACACGCGACCATCTCATAATACAAAAGACAGGGTCTATGCTTAGGAATGGAGCATAGATGCCTATAGACTTTCAGATAATTAATTTCACTGTGTTATCAGTCGTCGACGTATAACTAATACGCCTTCCTCCTTCTGGCCTTGTGAAATTAATTATCTGGAAGTCTATATTTCATGGACGTTTCATGATGTTTTCACAACCAAATGAAACGAATCAACGATTAATAAGATACAAATAGTGTAACGCTATTATTGACCCACCTCATCATGGAAAGCACATAAATACCCTTAAAAATTAGATGTGTACTTAAGGCATTTTTCATCACTAACAAAATACTGTTCTGAAATCTGTTCTCTACACACACAGGTTAATCCTATACTTTGTAAACAAAAAAGCATGGAATATAAAATGGATTTTGGCTTTTTTGAAATGGTATCAAAAGCAAATAAAATTCAAATCGTCATTATCTTATCTTTCTTTCTTATAACCTGCGGTTGTTTTTCTCATGACAAATACACGTACGAAAGCATCAGGCAGGAATATGCAAAAGTAATATGCGATGATGTGTTTTCAACAAAAGTTTCAAAAACCGAACAATATACCTGTGCTTTACAAGAACCTGTCTCTTTGAACGATGCAATTCAAATTGCTCTTGCAAATAATCCTGATAACAAGATTGCCGTTGCCCGCATAAAGCAGGCAGAAGCTATGATCGAAAAGGCAAGTGCTAACTTTTTCCCCTTTCTTGGATTTTATACTCAATATTCTCAGGGGGATGCACCATCAGGATATCTTTTCAAGAAGATTGACCAGAGACTGCTGCCTGCAAATGTAGATTTTAACTCTCCAGGTTGGTATGAAAATTATGAGACCGGAATTAAAGCAGGAATAAATATATTCAATGGTGGACGAGACATTTTAAATAAAAAAATCGCTGAAACCGATTTCTCTATTTCTCAGATAGATAGAAAAAGCGTAGAAAACTCCCTTGTTGCCTCAGTAATACATACATACTATAACGCTCTTGCCGCAAAAGAATATATTAAAATTACCAGGGACTCCGTATCAACTGTTAAGTCGCAACTGCGTCTAATGAATGTGAGGTTCAGAGCCGGAGGAGTTCTAAAATCAGACATATTATCCCTGGAAGTCCGTCTTGCTCAAGCCAGGGAAGACGTACTCCTAAGTGAAAACAGGCTAAAAACAACTTTAGCTGCTTTTGCCAGTATTCTCGGCGTAAGCCCCGAAACTGAAATCAGACTTAAAAAAATAGAAAGCCGCGAAATCCCCTTACCAAATGAATACATTGCCGGTGTTGCCTATGCGCTTGAAAACAGGTCTGAAGTTAATAAAATTAAGGAACGTATCAAACAGAGCAGAATGGCTCTTGATCTGTCTCGTGCAGAATATCTGCCCAGAGTTGATCTGCAAAGCAAATACTATGTTGATGATCCTGAAATGGCTTACAATGACTCAAGAGACAACTGGACTACGGCAGTCATTCTTAACTGGGACGTATTCACTGGTTTCAGCACAAAAGCAGAAGAGGAAAAAGCAAAAGCCAGGCTTGAAGAAATGCTGGCAGCAGATCTCAAAACCAGACTATCTGTAAAGCTTGATGTTAAAAATGCCTACCTGAAACTGGCGGAAGCAAAAGCCAGGCTCGATGTAGCGGAAAGAAGCGTGGCCATGGCTGAAGAATCTTTTAAGCTTGTCAGGAAACAATATGAAGGCGGCGCTGCTACTATAACACGATACTTTGAAGCCGAGCTTGCGTTTAATCGAGCAAAGACTCGAACAACAGCAGCTTATTATGACAGGGAAAAGGCACTCGCGGATATTGGCAGAGCGGTAGGTTACTGGGGGAAGGTGGATAAATTCACACCATGAAAAACAAAAAAATTATAATAATATTGTTATGTTCAGTCAGTTTAATTTTAGTTTTCTTTGCTGTTAGATTCATTTCAAGCACAAAAATTGCGCCAGGCAAGTTTCAGGCTGCATCAAAAAATGATGTGTCACCGAAAAAAACTGGGCAGGCATCTGTCCGGACTATAACCGAATGCTATGAAGCTGTTGGAACAGTGCGCCCTGTTACAGAAGCGACTATTGAATCCCAGGTAACTGCTCAGGTTCTTGTTGTCAAGGTCGGACCCGGCGACAAGGTTTTTAAAAGTCAGGTTTTAGTATCTTTAGATAACAGACAGTTGATGTCACGTCTTGATCAGGCAAAACAAACCTTAAAAACAGCCATATCAGGAAAAAAACAGGCAAAACAGACAATAATAGCCGCCGGCGCGGCATTTACAGAAGCTGAATCTGATTATAAACGTACAAAAATTTATTTTGCATCCCAGGCAGCTACCCCTCAAGATATGGAAAAAGCCGAATCAGCATACCTTCAGGCAAAGGCGACTTTAAATAGAGCTAAAGAAGCTTTGTCAGCTTCAGAATCCGGAATAAAACAGGCAAAAGAAATCGTAAAGGAGGCTGGAATAGCACTTGGATACACAGAGATAAAAGCACCTGAAAGCGGTAAAGTTTTAAAACGTCTTGTTGAACAAGGAGATTTAGCTTTACCAGGAAAGCCTTTAATTATACTGCAAACTACCGGCTCGCTCAGGCTTGAAGCATATGTACGTGAAGGACTGATCAGAAAGATTCAACCCGGAACATTTCTTAAAGTAACAATAAATACTTTGAATGAAACAGCGACGGCAACGGTTGAAGAGATTGTCCCTTATGCTGATCCGCAGACACGGACTTTTCTTGTAAAGGCATTATTGCCGCGTATATCCGGAATATATCCCGGCATGTTCGGAAAACTGCACATCCCTGTTAAAGACCTCCAGGTTGTTGTTATACCAAAAATTGCCGTTCGTAATATAGGACAGCTTGAACTGGTTACAGTAAAGGAAAATAATTCCTGGAAAACACGTTTTATTAAAACCGGCAAAACTTTTGAAGATAAGGTCGAAGTTCTCACCGGACTATCCGGAGATGAGACAATAGGCTGGGAGGAATAACTTAATGCCGGAATACGAATCTGCTCCGAGCGGTTTTATCGCACGTATTGTCAGAAAATCTATTTCCTCACATCTCTCAATCATCCTGCTGATCTTATCCCTGTGCCTCGGAATTTCCGCTATTCTCGTCACACCCAAGGAAGAAGAACCACAAATAGTAGTTCCCGTGGCGGATGTTTATGTATATGCTCCTGGCTCAAATGCAACCGAAATAGAAAAACTTGTTGCAACGCCCCTGGAACGCCTTTTATGGCAGATTGACGGCGTTGAATACGTATATTCGATGTCCCGTGAGGACATGGCAATCGTTACAGTCAGATTTTATGTGGGAGAAGACAGGGAAAATTCGCTGGTAAAACTCCATAATAAGATTACAATGAATATTGACGCCGCTCCCCCGATTGTTAAGGGATGGGTGATAAAACCAGTAGAAATAGACGATGTTCCCATTGTAAATATAAGTCTTTATTCAGATCGTTATGATGATTATGAACTTCGCAGAATCGGTGAGGAAGTATTATCAAGGCTTTCAAAGGTAAAAAATATTTCAAGGGCTGAAATTGTTGGTGGCCGCAAACGAGAGATACGCGTTGAACTCTTACCTGAACGCATGTCAGGTCTTGGAGTATCTTTACTTGAAGTGCAGAGAACTCTCCAGGGAGCGGATGCTTCTGTTACAGCAGGCAAATTTTCCCGCTTTAATAAAGAAGTTACCGTAACAAGCAAATCTTTCCTTTCATCTTCAAATGAAGTTTCATCACTTATGGTTGGAGTTCACGATGGACGTCCGGTATATTTGCGAGATATTGCAAATATATTCGACGGCCCGGAAGAATCAGAGTCTTACTCGAGAATCGGTTACTCAAATTTCTATCGTAAAACTCACAATAAAGAAAATACCGCCTTTTCATTCCCGACCGTCACACTCGGCCTTGCCAAGAAAAAAGGGACCAATGCCGTTACAGTCTCCGAAAATATCCTGGTCAAGCTTGAAGAATTGAAAAAAAGCACTATTCCCGATGGCGTTAATGTTGAAGTAATTCGCAACTACGGTAAAACTGCCGGGCAAAAAGTAAATGGACTCTTAAGTTCGCTGGCTTTTGCGGTTATTTCCGTTATTATACTTCTTGCTGTTACTCTTGGATGGCGTGAAGCACTGGTGGTTGCACTTGCAGTACCTGTCAGCTTTTCTCTTGCTCTTTTTGTCAATTATCTGTTCGGATATACAATTAACAGAGTTACCCTTTTTGCTCTTATACTCTCCCTGGGGCTTGTAGTTGATGATCCTATTACAAATGTAGATAACACACAGCGCCATATTTTAATGGGCAAGCGTAAAGCCTTTTCAGCAACGCTATTTGCCGTTAATGAAGTGCTTCCTCCGGTAATAATGTCCACACTCGCCATAATAATCTCATTTCTACCTCTGTTTTTCATTACAGGAATGATGGGGCCATACATGGCTCCAATGGCAGCAAATGTTCCCCTTACAGTAACATTCTCAACTCTCTGTGCGCTTACCATTGTGCCGTGGTTAACGCACCTGCTGCTGAAAAACATGAATATCCGCAAGATGACCGGCTCCCAAACAAATCAGATAAAGCCAAATCATGATAAAGGTATAAATGTATGGATCGGGCAAATTTATCGCAAAATTGTATCTCCTTTTCTCAAATCAAAAAGCAAAAGATACATGCTTCTCGCTGCTATTATTTTTCTCCTTTTAGTATCTGTAGCTCTTGCTGTTTTCCGACTTGTGCCCTTGAAAATACTTCCTTTTGATAACAAAAATGAATTCCAGATAGTTATTGACATGCCGGAAGGAACTACACTTGAAACCACCAATACTGTTGTACAGTCCTTTGAAGACTTTCTCAGGGAAATCCCTGAAATTACCAGCTTTGTGTCCTATGTAGGAAATTCGTCTCCCATGGATTTCAACGGTATGGTTCGTCACTATTACCTGAGGAAAGGAAGCCACCTTGCAGATATCCGTATAAATCTTGCTGAAAAAAATAAACGAAAGCAGCAAAGCCATGCTATTGTTCTCCGGCTTAGAAAAGAACTCGAAAACATTGCAAAAGCCAGCAATGCAGCAATTAAAATTGTTGAGGTCCCTCCCGGCCCCCCTGTACTTTCGACAATTGTGGCTGAAATCTATGGTTCTCCTGACCGTTCTTATGATCAAATAATAAAAGGAGCAGAACATATAAAGAATTTAATGGCAGCAGAGCCTTTTGTGGTAGATATTGACGACACAGTTGAAGCCGGACGCAACAAGATAGATTTTATTATTGACAAGGAAAAGGCTGCTCTTCACGGAGTCTCCACGAATGAAATTATTCAAACTTTGAAAATAGCAATAGGAGGTGCTGCCCCTGCCACAATACATACTCCTGAAGAAAGGCAGCCTCTGAGCATAAAAACAATTTTACCAAGAAAAAATAGATCGGGGATTACTTCTTTGTCACAAATACCGCTCAAAACAAATACCGGTAAAATGGTTTCTCTGGCGGAACTTGTAAAGATAGTTCATATCCCTGAAGACCAGCCTGTTTATCATAAAAACCTTGAACGCGTGGTATATGTGACTGGAGAAATGGCAGGCAGAGCTCCCGGCGAAGCTGTTCTTGATATGCAGAAAAAACTTAGACAAAGCCCTCCCCCTCCGGGAATCAGGGTAAAATGGGCAGGTGAAGGCGAATGGAAGATAACTCTCAGGGTATTCAGAGATATGGGCATAGCATTTGCTGCAGCTCTGACAGGAATCTATATTCTTCTTATAATGGAAACCAATTCATTTTCCATGCCAATATTGATTATGATGTCAATACCACTTACACTTCTGGGCATTATGCCGGGATTCTGGCTGCTGAATATTTTCACCGGAGAACAGGTGGGCGGCTTCTTCAACCCTGTCTTTTTTACCGCAACAAGCATGATAGGCATGATAGCTCTTGGTGGAATTGTAATAAGGAACTCCCTTGTTCTGATTGATTTTATTAAAAACTCTCTTAATGAAGGCATGCCATTTAAAGAAGCTATTCTCCGAAGTGGAGCGATCAGGATGCGTCCTATATTACTTACCGCTTGCACAACCGCGATTGGCGCCTGGCCCATTACACTGGATCCGGTTTTCTCAGGCCTTGCCTGGGCTCTGATTTTCGGACTTTGTGCATCCACAATTTTTACGCTTATAATAGTCCCTGTTACATATTTCTCTCTTTATAGAAAAGCGCTAAGTGCCTAAAATGCCTAAAATGCCTAAAATGCCTAAAGTGAGCTAAAGTGCCTAAAGTTGTGGTACGCCTTCGGCGTGCTGATTGATAACCAAAGCCAGAAGGATTTTCAATCACTCTCTTGCCAGTAGTATGTTGAGGGCATAGAAAAACCCAGGCTCTACGAGCCGGAGGCAGGCATGCAGATATAACATGGCAGGACTCCTTAACTTTAGGCATTTTAGGCACTTTAGCTCACTTTAGGCACTCTTAAATAATTACTGTAACGGTAAAACCTTTGTGGTACCACTACCAGAGGTAATGGTTTAAACTGATTAATTAATTTGAGTCCCTGCTTGACATGTAAATTTGATTTTAATATAATTTCATTAAGTTTTTGATTCATTAAAACAGCGACCACTGCATCTGCTTTTCCACTAGTGTCCTGTCATCTATATAGTGTCGCAAATATGGCCGTCATTCCCGCGAAGGCGGGAATCCAGAAGCACCGAAATAGTCAGAAAGACTGGATTCCCGCCTTCGCTGGAATGACGAGTGTCTGATACGATATTTCACGCATGACACGACACCAGTCATGATTTTCTTGGCCAGATTTCTTCAAGGCATCGCCTGCTTATCCAAAAGCAGTGGGTGTATAATTTCTTAACCAAAGTCTTATTTTGAGACCACTGAGGTTTAAGTAGAAGGGAGGCGTCATGAAAAGGGCTTTTAAAGATATTTCGGAAATGATACATCAGACAGATCCAAAAGCCAGTTTTGCCATAGAATTCTGGGATGGTGATTCAATAACTATCGGGAATAAACCGAAGTTTGTTTTGAGATTTAAGTCCATAAGAGGCGCCAAAAGGATTCTCAGAGATGGTTATGTCGGCTTTGGAGAATCATATATGAAGGGAGATATAGAAATTGAAAACGATCTGCAGGAGTTTCTTCGTCTTGGTTTTTTAATTAATTTTGATGATTCCCGGCTGTCTTTCTGGCAAAAAATACGTTTTTTTATCATTAGGCTTCTCAACAGCGATACATTAAAAATCGCACCAAAAAATATTTCTTACCATTATGATAAAGGCAATAAATTTTATTCTCTTTATCTTGATAAGACAATGAGTTACTCCTGTGCATACTATAAAAGTAAAGATAATTCTCTGGAAGAAGCACAATTAAGCAAATATGAGCATGTATGCCGGAAACTTTTATTGACTCCTGGTGAATCACTGCTTGATATTGGCTGTGGTTGGGGAGGGATGCTCATCTATGCCGCACAGAATTATGGAATAACAGGAGTTGGAAATACGCTTTCACAAAATCAATATGAATATGCCGGCAATAAAATACAGGAATTAGGGCTGGAGGACAAGATTAAGATCTTATATATGGATTATCGTGATTTAAGTGGAAAATTTGACAAAATTGTTTCCATTGGGATGTTTGAACATGTAGGGAAAAAATTCATTCCGGTATTTATTAAAAAAGTATCGAGTTTACTGGAAAAAGGCGGATTAGGCATGTTGCATACTATTGGCAGAGACGCCCCATCCCCCTGCGATCCATGGACATTCAATTATATCTTCCCGGGCGCATATCTTCCTGTACTTGACGAAATTCTGCGTGAAATGGGGAAAAACGGTTTTTCAATATTGGATGTAGAAAACCTCCGGCTCCATTATGCAAAAACCTTAGACCAATGGGCAGAAAATTATGAAAAAAATGTTGAAAAAGTGAAAAAAATGTTTGATGATACATTTACAAGGCAATGGCGTCTTTTTTTATATGGCACCTCAGCAGGATTTAAATATGGCATGTGTCGTCTGTATCAAGTTCTTTTCACAAAAGGATTAAACAACACATTGCCTACAACCAGATCACATGTGTATAATAAATGTAACTACTCAGGTGTTTAGACTGAAGGCTGAAGGAAACAGATGATTCCTGAGCGTTATTCTCTATGTTTAGGATAAGATTTGCGGCCGCTTTAAGAAAATATTGGCTTCTGGGAGTTTTTTCCCTAAAAGTCTTCAGTCTTCAGCCTAACTAACCTGAGTAGTTACTAATAAATCATAACATCCAGACTTCAGGAGGTCACCATGAATATAAAAAAAATAGCCTGTTGTATAGATTTTTCAGAAAATGCCGAAGATGCATTTATAACGGCCCTCGATCTGGCTGAAAAATATAAAGCCAAACTTTTTGTAATTCATGTATCGCCGCCTGTCATAAGTTATCAAGCAACAGATACAGAATGGATGATGCCTTACGAACCGGAAGAACCTCTGATTTTAGAATTAGAAAAACGAATGGATAAAGAGTATGGAGCCAAAATAGGAAAAAATATTGATTATAAGCTTGTTGTACTTAGCGGACATATTTCAACAGAAATATTAACATACTTGAAAGAAGAAAATATCGATCTTGTAGCGATGGGATCGTATGGACTATCGGGAATGGGGCTCGTATTCTTCGGTAGTGTGGCCAAGAGAGTGGCCGGTAAATCCCCGTGCTCTGTACTGATAGTTCGTAAACAAAAAAAGTAGCCGTTCACGGCTTGAAACTTGAAATTGGAAAGTAGAAATTTGGGAAAGATTAAAACAATTCTATCCACTGCTGTGCTCTTAACGGTGTTTCTTTTTTCTTCAACCTATTTGGCAGCCGGCTCTGATCTAAAGGAAGCAAAAATTCCTGATTCCCTGCATTCCGGGCTGGAATATCTTTTATCCTTAACCTCTAAAGATAAAAACGAACCTGTTGGTCTTAAAGTTATTCAAAAGCTACTGGATTTTGTCGTTTCCACCAAAAACAGCTCCTCCCTTTATTATACAGACAAATTGTTCGGCTCGCCTTCCGCTTATTATGAATTTGATATTAATACAGATCTGAAAAGCGTTCTCGAGTACGTTTATCATCCTGATATTCCTTCATTTGCTTTTATGCCTTCTTCAGTTCGTCTATCTTACTGGACTCAGGTAAACGGACAAAATCAAGATCTGCCTGAATTGTGGACTTTTATTTCAAACTCTGATCCTCCAATAATGGTTAAAGGGGTTGAACATATAGAAATAACTCCGGATCAATTTACAGGTGCTTACTATCGTTATGATATGGATAAGGCTTTAATTCTTTGCAAGTATCGCGGCCGAAATCTATTAATCTCGATTTCCAAACAAAAAGACAAGTCCGATGTGGGCAGAAAAGGCATTGTGCTGGGCTCAGATGACAACTGGGACTATCTTTATTCAGGCAGGAAAGGTCTTTCAATGCCGGGTCTTGGTTGGGTAAGCTCCTATATGTACAATTCCATTGGCATAAGCTTCCTGTACGAGGTTGACTCAAAAAAACCTGTTGTAAGATATGCTGCCTTTAAATGGCTCAGAGCTGGATGGGCTGACATGAATGTAGTGAAAAACAAGCACATTCATAAAGGTCTGGTTCGCTATGCAAAGGATTTAAAGATGATTTTGGAGCACCCTTTACTGCCTGAAGCTTCAGAACTTGCAAAATTATTTTCTGATTTTGAAAATTATCCCCCCGAAGATATAAGAGCGAAGGTTAAAAGTCATTTAACTGCTCTGAAAAACAGATATAATGGAAACAAATTATCATCCGGTAAAAACTTCCCTAAAAATTTAAATATCAGAAAATATTTAAATCAAATGACAAATAAGGAAATATACGCTCTTCTTGTTGTGGAATACATGAAATCCATACTTGGAAAAAACCGGTATCTTGATAATAAATTACTTTTCAGCAAAAGGCAGCTTGATAGCAGCTATATAGTGCCGTAGCCTCCAGTATCAACATCCTACCGGACGAGTTCTTAGTATAAAAAGCCAAACAACCATATGGGGATGACATTACCAAAACCCATGTCGATATCGTCTTTTACAACATAGGCATTTTCTTTTCCCGCTATCTGTTTTTTTCCCTTACAACTGCCGCCCACTTCAAGTAGATACTTATCCTCTACCAGAAAATCGCCTCGACCTGGAATGCGCACTTGCAGGCCGGCACTTATCAACTGATGCTGAATAAATGTTTCGCGCACCGTTCCGACAGGGTCTTCTCTGCTCAATTCCCCTGCGATTGCTCTGAGCAAGTTTGTATTTTCAATATAAATTTTAACGGGTTTACGCACGAGCTTGAAGCCGGATCCTTCCGGCATAACACCTGATATGAGACCTGCCCGCTCCAGATAGTCAAGGTACCCATAAAGAGTTGGCTTTGAAAATCCCAGATTGTTGGAAATACGCACAAGATTTGGCTCAAATGGTTGAGAGGTGGCGATTAACCAGAGAATCCGTTTTAGCATCGGAATATTAGAAGATTTAATGCTGGATGTAGAAACAATGTCTTCGTAAAGTGTTTTTTCAATAATGTTTCTGAGCTTTGCAAGATATTCTTCTATTCCTTCCACAAAAAAAAGGATAAATGCCATGTTCAAGGTAATCTCGAAAAAGTCCCAACACAGGTCCCTCAACCAGAACTTCTGACGTCAATCGTGCATGTTCCTTTAATAGACCGGCGAGTGTGATGGCGGGGAGTTTAACCTTTCTGGCTAATAGCAGGTATTCTCGAAAAGAAAGACCCGGCAAAGTATAGAAAACAGCACGCCGCGACAGGTCGGCCTTTCCAAGTTGCAGTCCGAGGGCAGAACTGCCTGAAAAAAGGATTTTTGCTGATGGAAATGAATCATAAAGATTTTTTATTTCCTGCGGCCATCTGGCGTATTTATGGATTTCATCAATGATAATGACCTCGCCGCCCATGCGA
>Ga0255426_10203_pt1 | contig 11913 bp, 9 predicted proteins | sample ANMaggSeSYBR02J9_FD_182666 | JGI IMG/M metagenome (GOLD analysis project Ga0255426, IMG submission 182666) | Sediment cell enrichment communities from methane seep in Santa Monica Basin, California, United Staets - ANME aggregate JGI... | ecosystem: Environmental > Aquatic > Marine > Cold seeps >...
GGATGCCGACCTGGAATATGATCCGCAAGACTATCCGAAGCTGCTCGAACCAATTATCGACGGACGTGCGGAGGTGGTTTACGGCAGCCGGTTCCTGAAAGGACGTAGGAAGGGATACCTGAAAAACTATCTGGCCAACAAGTTCCTTACCGTTCTGACGAATCTTATGACGGGCCTGAAACTGACCGACATGGAAACCTGCTACAAGGTTTTTCGGCGTGATGTTCTGCGGCGAATTCACCTGGAGCAGGATCGCTTCGGTTTCGAACCGGAAATTACCGCCAAAGTTGCCCGCCTGGGTGTTAATATCGTGGAAGTGCCCATCAGCTATAACGCTCGAAGCCACGGTGAAGGTAAAAAAATCGGCTGGAAGGACGGATTGAAGGCGATTTGGTGTATTTTCAGGTATAGCCGTATATTCTTTTTTTAGCCACAGATGGACACAGATAAACACAGATAACGACACACGACTTAAAACTGAAATAACGACAACGACGAACGACAACTACAAAAAACCAGACAGGATAACGACGGATAAAAGCGGATAAAAGGCAACGACACGAACCCGTAACTCGTAATTCGGACTGCCCGCTTTAGCGGGGCAGTTGCCTTTGTCGTCGTCGTCGTTCATTGTTACCGACTACTATATTTTACGTTTTTTGCGGAGTGTAGCGAGGGTGGTTGCGACAAGCAGGACCGATACCGTGGTTGGTTCGGGAATGGTATTTGTAATCCAGTGGTTGTACATGGGAACAGATACGGCAAAACTGCTGATATACTGGTCCGGGTTCGCAGGAGCGTTGGAAGCAACTGTCGTGTTGATTCCGGCAAGTTTCCAGACATCATCAACATCCTTGACGAAGCTTCCTCCGCCAGAGTCGTGCTGGGCTACACCGCACTCGTATTCGGTTCGCTTGCCGCTTGCGATGCTGTCATAATCCATCCAGAATCCTTTTGAAGTCCAGCTTCCATAAGTAACCTGGGCCGTTTCGTCTATTTCATTGGTGCCCCATCTTTTTGTTCCGGCGGTATTGGTGTCCCACGTGTAATACGAATCGTGATCTTCACCGGTGTAGCCATACCCGATCATTACGGCTGTCAGAAGGTTACCGCTACCGCTGGGAAAACTGCTGATGTAGAGGTCGTAGTATCCCGGAAGTACCTTGTCGTATCGCACCAGTGCCAAATCGACGCTATTAGGGTGGAATACTATTTCCTGTTGAGTATAGGTTTCCGAACCTATTACCAATTCACCACTGCCCCCATCGTCCGCTACATGTGCGGCGGTCAATATCCAATAGTCGTCAACCGCGACGGCAGAGCTGCCTTTGTAGTTGTATACGTAGTCCCAGCTAACGTCCCAATCACCGCTGGGAGCGGTTTCTTGTCCCACGACGACGGCAAAGGCCGGGGTAGCTATTACGCAGCAGCACAGGAAGACGGATGAAATCAGCATAAAACGGGTTGTGAAACTTTTGGTGAACATTCTTGCATTTCCTCTCTTGGCGAGCGATTACCAACACCTCGAAATTTTGATTCGGAGACAATACTCTTGTCACCGCCAGACTGCGTAAGCTAAGCAGTGAACAGTAATATAGCTTATATAGGCAATTATGTCAAGCGTTTTTTTGGTTTGCATACGGTTGAATTGTAACGAATATTTTTTCTTATGCTTATTTAAGTGCCTCCCCGCGGTTTCCGATTTGAATGATATTGCCGCGTATGTGCGGTATAAACACTTGTGGACTGGTGTGTTCACTTTTGCTGATACAAGGAAGTAATAATGGTTACAATTCAAGATTCCTGTGTTGAGTTCAATTTTTACAGGCCCGAGGCAAAGGAAGTATTCCTGGCTGGTGATTTCAACGACTGGCAGGGGGGTGACGTTTCGATGTCCCGTGGGAAAGACGGCTACTGGAAAGCCAGCCTGCCCCTGCCCGCAGGTGAGTTTAAGTTCCGCTATTGTGCCGATGGTGCATGGTACACGGATTTCGCGGCATTTGGTGTTGAACCGGGACAGTTCGGACTTGACAGCATCGTTCGCGTACCCGCACCGGCCCTGAAAATATCCAAGCCCGCAACCACCGAAGTAAAAATAGCCGCATAACGATAACGACAATGCTCAATGGTCAAATGCTCAATGACCATTGAGCATTCGTCGTTTGTCGTTATTTATCATTCGTCGTTGTCGTTTTCCTCAGCTTCCCCCGTTACCTCTGCGGCTACGTCGTCGTTGTTTACTTCAGCTTCCTCGACTGCCTTATTTGCGATGCGCAGTTCTTCGACTCTTGGAAGGTCGTCGAGATTTTTAAGGCCGAAAACCTCCAGAAATCTGCGAGTCGTACCGTACAGCATGGGACGGCCTATCACTTCAGCCCTTCCGACGATTTTGACCAGTTGCTTTTCCATCAATCCGCGAAGCACCTCGCCTGTAGCCACCCCGCGAATGGATTCTATATCCGCGCGAAGGATGGGTTGACGGTAAGCGACGATCGCAAGAGTTTCGAGGGCAGCCTGCGAAAGGCGAGCATCCGATCGCACGTGAAACATCTGCTTGAGCACGTCGTGATATTCAGGCCGCGTGAGCATCTGGTATCCGCCGGCGATGATCTCGATGTGAAAAGCGCTGTTGGAATTATCGTAACGTTCGTTGAGGTCTTTAATAGCCTGCGTAACCACCCGCTGTCCGTCCAGCCCCGCGGCCTTGACGATTTTGGCAGCCGTCAGAGGCGTATCGCTGGCGAATAGAAGCGCCTCGATGCAGGCGACTTCGTCCACCTCGGATGCGGGTTCGATACTTTCAATCGTATTTTCGTTTTGTTCAGAATCAGTCATGGTTGATACAATAACCGACAAAGGGGATGTTTTCAATAACCCCAAAAAAATGAGCCACAGATGGACACAGATAAACACAGATAACGGCACGACACGGCTGGAATAACGACAACGACTAACGACCACGACATTGGTCCACAGATTTCACAGATTACACGGATTAAAAACAAAAACAAATTGGTGTTTTGTCGTTGCTGTTGTCGTTGCCGTTAATAATCTGCTTAATCTGTGTAATCTGTGGACCAATGTCGTTGCCGTGTCGTTGTCGTTATTTCAGTTTCATCTGTGTTTATCTGTGGCGATTTAGTGTTCGCGGTGCTAAGCCGCTGGGGAGTTTTTCGGTGGCGACTTGTGGATTGGCTGCGAAGGGATTATACAGCGGGTCGCCCAACAGTATCATGCGCCAGCTTATCATCGTAGTTGTTCTCCAATAACATTCAGCCAGCGTCCATTTTCCGGTCAGCAGCAGGGGGAAGAATTCTTCGGGCAGGGGGAATGAATGTAGAAAAGGTTCGTTGACAGGCCCGACAGTTCCCGCTACTCCGCCCTGTATCATTTTTACGCACCACTGGTTGCTGGAGGCGTTACGAAGGTCGGCGGCCTCGAAACTCGCAATGTGCCATCCCACCGCTCCCTTTTTCCAGACAAACGCAGGTATGTAATACCGCAAACTGTACCATCCGATATACAACGCAGCATCGGGGCAACTGCCCCTGGTGAACAGTGTCGGCTTATCGTCCATGACAACCTTGAGCTTCGTGTTGGCTTTTAGGAAAGAGCAAAGCCTCTTGAGATGCAGGTCGTAATTTGTTTTCTGGAGGCGTTTGGGAGCGCCGGCGTCTATGTAAAAAACTCCGCGCAGTCCCTTCTTTTCAACTGTCAGGGCGTTTTCGATCATTCGTTTGGCGTCGCCGAACGTCGGGCCGTCAATCCGCGAAACCATAAGGGTTGGCGGAAGTTTTTGTCTGCGCCGCAGAATATTACGCCGGAACTTCCAGTGCATCGGATTGGCGAGCCATTTATTCGTGGGATAATTTCTTACTTTCAGAAGCACCAGTTCGCTGTCTATCGCCGCGCTGTCGAGAGGGGCAGTCATGTGTTTGGCACTGTCCCTTGCGTATAGACATACAACCGACAGACCGTTGATCCGGCGCATCATCTCCAGTTTGGCTTTGATATTCGCAGCACCGATTTTTTGCGATTGCAGGGAGTCGAGTTTGCGTTCCGCTTCGACCAGACGGCGTTTGAGTGTTTTCGGATCGGGCGCACCAGCCGGTTTGGCCGAGGCGATATATCGTATCAAACCCTTCAGTCCGCGAATGTGAAGCTGCATCGCCATCAATTGGCGCGAGGCGATCTTTTGCCTGGCCGGGTCGGAAATGTTGCTTATATCAATCCGCAACCTGGCCAGCTTCATATAAATATTACGCAGCAGTTCTTTAGGTTTGAGCAGCTTCGCAGCCGACTTTGCGGTACTCGGGCCAAAAAGTTTTTCAACCGGGTTGAGCTTGTCGGTTCGCGGCGCGGGAAACTTTTTTCCGACAGAGTTCAAAAGTATATAAGCCGCCGCAAGTTTGCGATGAGCATCCCGCTGGGCAGAGAGATATGCCGACCGGATCGATCCCGGAGAACTGTCTTTCGTATCTCCTCCGACGCGAAGGGGAATTCCCCGCATGAGACAAATACACTTGATCCTGTCGCCCAGGCCGTGCCGTCCGAGTGCCCGCCGCAACGGTGCAACAATCTGATGCTTGTAATTGGCCCGCGAGATTACATAGCCGGTGCCTGTCTTGAGTACAACGAGATTTGTTTTTGGGATGCCGCGGGCCTTGATATAGAACTCCGCCAGCTTGAGAGATTCCTTGTCGGCTGAATTCGCCACCACAAGCACCTGATTTTTTGTTAGCGCAGAACAATCATACCCAACCAATGCGATTACGCTTACAACGATTAAAACTTTAACAATGTTCATGGACAATCCTTTACTATTATGATAACGAAGCATACAGGATAAACATCATACGCAAGACTTTCAACCGTTTGCAATAAATCAAGGGATAAAGCAATGTCGGCAGGAAACAAAAATTACATGTGTTTGTGGGCGGTTTTGCTGATTTTAATCGCCGCAGGCTGCAATGAAAGCGATCCACCCGACAAAAAACCAACACCCAAGGCGCCAACAACCAGGGAAGCCAAGGCAGCCACGGCCAGACTCCGTGTCCTTTGCGAATCTCTAAACGCAGATAGCATATCTGAAATACGTAAATTGATTAAAGCCGGAGCGGACGTTAATATTGCCGATAGGGACGGCTTTACTCCGCTGTGGACAGCGTCATGGGAGGAGGGGCACGTCGAGATCGTCAAGCTGCTTCTGGCGAACAAAGCTGATGTAAATGCCGCTGCTGAGAACGGTTCTACTCCGCTGTTGACGGCGGCAGATTATGGCCACGTCAAAATCGTCAAGCTGCTGCTGAGAGCCAAGGCAGACGTTAATGCCGCAGATAAGGACGGTGAGACTCCGCTATCGATGGCGTCATGGAGCGGTTACACCGAAATCGTAAAACTGCTGTTGGTGAACAACGCAAATGTTAATCCCGTTCGTAAGCACGGTGCTACTCCACTGTCGATGGCGGCGGAGAATGGCCACGTCGAAGTCGTCAAGCTGCTGCTGGCAAATAAGGCAGATATTAATGCCACCGATGAGGAGGGCGAAACTTCGCTGTATGTGGCGGCGTATCGTGGTCACGTCGAAGTCATCAAGCTGCTGCTGGCGAACAAGGCAGATGTTACTGCCGCCGAGAAGAACGGCGTTACTCCGCTGTGGATGGCGTCGCTGTATGGTCATGTCGAAGTCATCAAGCTGTTGCTAAAAGCCGGAGCAGATGTTAATGCTGCGGATAAGGACGGCAAGACTCCGCTGTTGAGGGCATCATGGAACGGCCACGTCGAAGCCGTCAAGCTGCTGCTGGCGAATAAAGCAGACGCTAATGCCGCCGATAAGTATGGCGAAACTCCGTTGATGACAGCGTCAAGGGGGGGCCATGTCGAAGTCGTAAAGCTGTTGCTGGCGAACAAGGCAAACGTTAATGCTGCCTGTAAGAGTGGTATTACTTCACTGTTGGATGCGGCGTACCATGGCCGTATCGAGATCGTAAGGCTGCTGCTGAAAGCCAAGGCAAACGTAAACGCCGCTGCTAAGGACGGTTTTACTCCGCTGTGGATGGCGGCGGATCGTGGCCACCTTGAAATTGTTAAATTGTTGTTGAAAGCCAAGGCAAACGTCAATGCCAAAGCGAGGTTCCATATCTGGAAGGATTCCCCTGCCTTGGAGAAAATTTTGGGTGGTTTGGATTGTACGCCTTTGATGACTGCAAAAGTGTGTGGGCATACCAAGGTAGTCAAACTTTTAATAAAACATGGAGCCAAAGAATAAAAAGCTGTCAGTTTTCGGCCCGGAGGGCCGAGGCGTATTTAGCCCAGGGCGCGGGCGCAGCCAAGCCCTGGGTATAGAGACGTTAGATTCCAAGGTCCGTAGGACCGGCCGTATTGTTCAGCTACGATCGCCCCTGCCGGGGCTAAAAAAAATACAATCAAAACCCAGGGTTTGCCTTCGTCCGTCTTCGCCTTCGGCTACGACGTGACGAGGCTGCACCCTGGGCTAAGAACCACCGGCCCTCCGGGCCGAAAACCTTTAATCTTCGATTTATTGCAAATGGCTGAACTGTTACAATCAAGGAATAAAGCAATGCCGATAAGAAACAAAAATTACATGTGTTTGTGGGCGGTTTTGTTGATTTTAGTCACCGCAGGCTGCAACGAAAGCGATCCACCCGACAAAAAACCAACAGCCAAGGCGCCAACGGCCAGGGAAGCCAAGGCAGCCACGGCCAGACTCCGTGTCCTTTGCGAATCTCTAAACGCGGGCAGCATATCTGAAATACGTAAATTGATTAAAGCCGGAGCGGACGTTAATGCCGTCAATAAGAGAGGCTTTGCTCCGTTGTTGGTAGCATCGTTCAGTGGTCAAGTCGAGATCGCAAAGCTACTGCTGAAATCCGGGGCGAATGTTAATGGCATCAATAAGATATGCACACCGCTGTATGTGGCGGCGTCGGATGGCCACGTCGAGTTCGTCAAGCTGCTGCTGGCGAATAACGCGGACGTAAACGCCGCTGATGAGAACGGTGGTATTCCGCTGTCGATGGCGGCGGAGAATTGCCACGTCGAGATCGTAAAGCTATTGCTGGCGAACAAGGCCAACGTTAATGCTGCCGATAAGGGCGGCTGTACTCCGCTGATAATGGCGCTGTGGGAGGATGCGGGCAATGTCGAGATAGTAAAACTGCTGTTGAAAGCCAAAGCCAACGTTAATGTCGTCGATAAGTACGGTGATACTCCGCTGATAATGGCGATACAGCATAACTATTTCGATATTGTAAAACTGCTGCTGGCGAGTAAAGCCAACGTTAATGTCGCCAATATGGACGGCACTACTCCGCTGACGATGTCGGCAAGTGGACCCATCGAGATCGTAAAACTGCTGCTGGCGAGTAAAGCCAACGTTAATGTTGCCAATAAGTATGGCGATACTCCACTGATGACCGCGTTGTATCATGACCGTGACGAAATCGCCAAGCTGCTGTTAAAAGCCAAAGCAAACGTTAATGCCGCCGATAAGGAAGGTGATACTCCGCTGAGAATGGCGGCGGATAAAGGCTATGTCGAGATCGTCAAGCTGCTTCTGGCGAGTAAAGCCAACGTTAATGCTGCCAGTAGCGGGGAAGGCACTCCACTGTTGGCGGCAGTGAAGAATGGCCACGTCGAGATCGTAAAACTGCTGCTGGCGAACAAGGCCAACGTTCATGCCGCCGATGAGTACGAGAGTACTCTGCTGGCGATAGCGTCGCGGTGTGGCCATGCCGAAATCGTCAAGCTGCTGTTGGCGAGTAAAGCTAACGTTAATGCTGTCGATGGAGAATATCCGTTGTTGGAGGCATCCCGGCAGGGCCATGTCGAGATCGCTAAACTGCTGCTGGCGAGTAAAGCCAACGTTAATGCTTCCGTGGACGACGAGACTCCACTGAGGGCCGCATCGTATTATGGTCGTATCGAAGTCGTCAAGCTGCTGCTGAAAGCCGGGGCAGACGTTAATGCCGGCAGTAAGAAAGGCGATACTCCGCTGACCATGGCAAAAAAGATGGGACATACCAAGGTAGTCAAACTTTTAATGGAACATGGAGCCAAAGAATAACGACAAATAACAAACTACAAAAAACAAATAACAAACAAACGGCAAAACTCAAAGAACAAACAACGACAAAAAATGCGATACTTATTTTTGATACTTCCGATGCTTGTGCTCTCTGCGGGTTGTGTTGTAACTCAGCGGCAGGATACGCCCGTTCGTTACAGGCGGTTGGTCGAGAAGCAGACGCAAAGGGAATACTATATTTACGTACCGAGCAACTACGATGCCGCTCGCTCCTGGCCGCTGGTTGTAACGCTGCATGGGGCTGGAGTGTGGGATTCCGGAAAGTCGCAGATTCGCGAATGGAGATACCTTGCCGAACAGAAGGGCCTGATAGTTGTCGCGCCGGAACTTGACAGCGCCGCTTATTGCGTACTCCGCCGCGGTGCGTGGATGAAAGACCTTGCAAGCGACGAGCGGGCGGTGTTGGCGATTATGGACGAGGTGGCTGGTAAATATAATGTCGCCGCCGGTTCGGTTCTGCTGACGGGCTTCCTTGAAGGGGGCTATCCGCTGTATTATGTTGGCCTGCGTAACGCGGGGCGGTTTAGCATGCTCATTGCCAGAGATTGCTATTGCGACCTCGACATGATGCGAGGATTGGAGCTTAACGACGGGCAGTGGAAGGCTGCAAAGGAACTTTCAATGATGGTCTTTAACGGAAAGGACGGTTGGGGGTTGCTTTCGGGCCAGGGGTGGAAGGCGTTTCGGTTCCTGCGTAAAAATCGCTGCTTCAACGTCGAGCACAAAGAACTTCGCGGAGGACAACTCCGACGACCGAACAAAGCCTATAAATACTGGTCGAACGGCAAATAACAAAAAGCAAAAAACAAATAACAAACAAATTCCAAACAGCAAATAACAAAAAAACAAACAAACGACAAACGACAAATTACAAATAAACGGCGCGCTTTGTCGTTGTTTGGAACATTGATATTTGTCGTTTTGGAATTTGTTTGTTATTTGTCTTTTGTCTTTTGTTATTTGCCGTTAAAGGTTAACGTTTTTTCTCGATTACTACATGGTCGAGGGCACCGGTTTGTTTCAGGATTGGCTGCTCTTTGTCCGTCATTCTTTTTGGCCAGACTTTTTCTATCATTTCTTCCGGGATTTCAGATCGGGCGGCTCTTCTGAATACGAGGGTAGATGGTTCTTCGTCCTGGGCGAGACGATAGACCCAGTCGATATAGAGTTTTTTCGGTCCGCCTTTGGATTTCCACGGGCGCTGGACAATGAGTCCAGCCAGTTGCAGAACCTCTTCTTTTACTTCCGGGCAGTGACATTTCCACGGTGCCTTGTCGGCGTAGTTTTTACCGTAATCACGGCGTTTCGCTTCACGCCTGGTCACGGTTTTTTTCCAGGCAGTCAGGTATGCCAGGGGGTAGTAACTTTTTCCGGTTTTCGAAACCAGCCTGAAGTGTGTAGCCGGAAGTCGATACCAGTTTTTTTCTTTGTTTCGAGCAAGTTCGTCAACCTGAACGCGAACGATAAGAATCTTCTGTACCTCGGTGGAATCGAGCATGGGATTTAGCGGCACCTGGCTGGCTGCTTCCAATTTGGCTTCTCTTTCGCGCTTTTGAGTTTTTTTCTCGTTCGCAGGCACCTGGATTTCCGCCGGTGGTTCATAAACACCGAGAACCTCGATTGAATCCATGGGTGCATTAACCCTGGCATAATGCTCCGCATCGTTACGGGCACAAAATGCCTCAAGAAGCAGATCGTCGTGGATATCGTTGAAGGAACGGCCCGGCTTGGCTCCCAGTCCCGTTTTTGAAAGTGAGTTTACCATCCAGAGCGTGAATTCATCCGGGCGGAAAGGCTGTAGACTCTGCTGCCGTTTCAAATCGGGTCCGTGAGATTGATACCCCAGAAAACTCGGTCCGAACGGTAGCATTTGGGTTGCGATGACGAGAATACCGACGAGAATTTGGGCAGAGATAAAGCCCAGTATCCCTCCACCTATGCGGTCTGCCCAGACGCCGAATACGATATTACCGCCGATCACCCTGTCGAATACGGACCTGAGAATAAACAGTGGAACGACGAACACAACTATCAGGGAGGCGGCGTCGGCATAGCCAGGTTGATACTCGTATAGGGCCTGTGCAAGCAGTTCATAGTAATTAAACGCCAGCAGGGCACAGAGGATCGACAGTATCATCATGATCAACGCGCTGAACAATCCCTGGATCACCTGGTAGCATGTAGCAGCCAGTACAAGAACCAGCACAATCAGTATGAAAAACATTTTATTTATACTCCACGTTAAACGACAGGCAACAGATAACAGGGAACAGGCAACAGGAACGGCGAACGACAACGACGAACGACAAAGGCAACTGCCCCGCTAAAGCGGGCAGTCCGAATTACGAATCACGAGTTACGGGTTCCTGTCGTTCCTGTTCCCTGTCGTTCGTCGTTGTCGTTCCTGTTCCCTGTTGCCTGTTGCCTGTTCCCTGTCGTTACTGTTTTTTCTGCTGCGTTACTCTTATAACTTCCTTGATGCTTGTTTCACCATCGAAGACTTTTTTGAGGGCCTGTTCCTGAAGATTAAACATTTTATTTTTTCGGCAGGCGGCTTTTATATTCCTCAAATCCGCACCGGAGATTATCATTTCCCTGATTTCGTCGGTAATTTCGAGGAACTCGAATACACCGGTCCTTCCAAAGAATCCGCTTTCCTGGCATGTTGGGCAGATGAGGGGTTGTCCCTTGTCATCAAGCCTTTGCTCGGACGGTTTACGGTAAAACACGTCGCTTTTCTGTCCTGATATATTTGCTTTTGCCAGCATTTGCGGGTCCGGTCGGTAGGCTTCGCGGCATTTGGGACAGAGTTTTCGCAGAAGAGATTGGCACAGGATTCCGCGCAGGTTTTTCATCGCACCTTCGGTGTTGTTGCTGACCTTAAGCCATTTCGCAAGCGCAACGAACGAATCCTTGGCTTGCATACCGAGAAGCATGAACTTGTCATCACTGGTTTCGATAATGGTGTTGGCCGATTCAGTATTCGGGCATTTATCCACCATAATCACGTCAGGGTCTCGCCGAACTATCGACGCCAGTGCCTGTGGAAGGTCTGCGTCGCGGTCGTATTTTTTCTGCGTGATATTTTCCATATCCGCGGCAGGGACGGATTCCAATGCCGCCAACTGCTTGATAAAGGCGTCATGCTCGCGCAGAAGTGAATAAAGAGTGCTTGTTATACCGTTGCGAGGTCTGCCCGAGACGATAATCAATCCGCTGTCGGCGTCATTGGCCTTCCGCAGACGCTCCAGTACGTCTTCGCTGATACCGAGTTCACTCAGGTTGGTGCGAATTGCCTCCTGGACTATGCAGAACTTCATCCGTTGCCCACCGGTGGTTCCGGCGGTTGTCAGAACTACGTCCATCGGTTTGCCTGCGATATCTACCGAGATATTTCCCTGTTGGGGATGCCTGCGCTCCTCGACGTCCATGTCGGCAACCTTTTTGAGATACTGAATAATCATCTCGCTGGTGGAAAGGTCGAACGGAGGCCGTTCGCTTAAAAGACCATCTATGACCAGCCGTATGCGGGACTGGTTACCAGCCGGTGTGATATCCGCTTCGCTTGCGCGGTAATAGAGCAGGTTAAACAGCATCTCCTGGGCGGCGTTGTAAGCCATGCGATCCGTTTTTGTACTGTCGTCGCCCGGCTGGATGATAATCCTTCCGTTACCGTCGTAAACCTTTACGCGGGTAACCAGTTCAACGGATTTTGCTCCTCCCGTTCCCATAAGTGTCGAGAGAAAACCCGCTTTTAATATCTTTTGCGACGGGTCGCAGCGACCGTCGCGATAAATGACGTAAGT
>Ga0255426_10053_pt2 | contig 11911 bp, 7 predicted proteins | sample ANMaggSeSYBR02J9_FD_182666 | JGI IMG/M metagenome (GOLD analysis project Ga0255426, IMG submission 182666) | Sediment cell enrichment communities from methane seep in Santa Monica Basin, California, United Staets - ANME aggregate JGI... | ecosystem: Environmental > Aquatic > Marine > Cold seeps >...
TAGATGATCATCAGAGCCATGCCGGATACATATCCCTTTCCCTTTAAAATGGGATCTGTATTATTACAATTTGACCGAACTGCTTGATAAGCACCATTCCCGGTAACATTGGCTGTTACATTATACACCAGTGTTCCGTACTGATACTCAGATGTGCTAAATCCTTTGGTATCAGTATAGTACTCACCGGTTGTAAGTGTGCTGCCACCGTTGATGGATATCTCATAGTCCGGTCCTGGGTTGGCTCCGGGATTCGGACCGGTTTCCGATTTTCGATAGGTATAGTACACATACAGTGTTGCGTTCTTTATCGTTGCACCGGTGGGAACCTCTGCAGTCAATCCATCTACCTGATTCTCATCCCCGGATACCTCGATGCTGAAGTTCACTGTATTGTTCTTGTACTTGAAATCTCCAACCGAGTAGATCACACCGCCTGTGCCCTTATATGCAGTGGTCATCGGATTATCTCCACGATATCCATAGCATGTATCAGGTAGCATATCATCAACAGTGCAGTTTCCTGTGGTGTTTCTGGACACGGTGAGATTGTTGTTACCTTCTTTAGTACCTTCATCCACTACACTGCCGTTGTCAGCAAATGCTGTTATCGAGATGTTTTCAAGAACGGTTGGCTTCCAGTTGCCAACTTCAACTACTGTACTCTCACTGGCATTCAGTGCAGGCACAGTTGCCGTTAATACAGTCGGGCCGCCGGTATGTGTGACGGTTAGGCTTACATCGCAACTAGCAGTGGATACAGTACCCGAATTTAATACATTTACCGATAACACATTCGTAAGATTGGTGAATATATACTGTGGGTAAATATTGCTTACGACAAGGTCTGGTGCTCTGGTCTGCAGGCATGCGAAGACAGGGGCAAAGCCGTTGCTGGTCCTTTCCTGGAATTTGACTACTTCATCAGTCCCAGACGCGGTTATGTCATTCTTGTCCACAGCGCCCCGGTTGATACCGAGTGGATAGTTCCAATCACACGTAGGTACCCCGGCAACGCAATCCCATGCCCCTACTTCCCATGTGCGGGTATTGAACTGCTCTGATTCGCTTCCAGGCGCTACGGCATCGATCGTAGCAGTAAACAGATTCACTCCTGCTAGAGTAATAGGATCCACATCTGTGAGTGTGGCGGTCGTTGTTGCATCCTCTGGTAACACCCTGTACTGTGTCTGGTAGCAGGTAGCAAGTCGATCGTATCCATGAGCTATCGCATACGTGTTATCGCTGCCATCATCGTAGATGATCATCAGAGCCATGCCGGATACATATCCCTTTCCCTTTAAAATGGGATCTGTATTATTACAATTTGACCGAACTGCTTGATAAGCACCATTCCCGGTAACATTGGCTGTTACATTATACACCAGTGTTCCGTACTGATACTCAGATGTGCTAAATCCTTTGGTATCAGTATAGTACTCACCGGTTGTAAGTGTGCTGCCACCGTTGATGGATATCTCATAGTCCGGTCCTGGGTTGGCTCCGGGATTCGGACCGGTTTCCGATTTTCGATAGGTATAGTACACATACAGTGTTGCGTTCTTTATCGTTGCACCGGTGGGAACCTCTGCAGTCAATCCATCTACCTGATTCTCATCCCCGGATACCTCGATGCTGAAGTTCACTGTATTGTTCTTGTACTTGAAATCTCCAACCGAGTAGATCACACCGCCTGTGCCCTTATATGCAGTGGTCATCGGATTATCTCCACGATATCCATAGCATGTATCAGGTAGCATATCATCAACAGTGCAGTTTCCTGTGGTGTTTCTGGACACGGTGAGATTGTTGTTACCTTCTTTAGTACCTTCATCCACTACACTGCCGTTGTCAGCAAATGCTGTTATCGAGATGTTTTCAAGAACGGTTGGCTTCCAGTTGCCAACTTCAACTACTGTACTCTCACTGGCATTCAGTGCAGGCACAGTTGCCGTTAATACAGTCGGGCCGCCGGTATGTGTGACGGTTAGGCTTACATCGCAACTAGCAGTGGATACAGTACCCGAATTTAATACATTTACCGATAACACATTCGTAAGATTGGTGAATATATACTGTGGGTAAATATTGCTTACGACAAGGTCTGGCTTATATTCCACTGTTAGAATTGCATTGCAGATGTTGACAGTTGGATCAGAGCCTCGACTGAACCATGCATCGTTTCCTGATGTATCCATATAATTCGTTACATTCCATGTATGCATGTCAAAAAAATTAGTGTTTATACAACTTGTATTCAGAACATTGCCATTGAACTGCATGCAGTCGTCGCACGATGGATAATACCCGGTGAGATGCACCATAGTAAGATTTGCCATCGCTATATTATCAATATTCACCGTACCAGCAAAGCTTGTCGTTCCATTGGATTTACTGGAACTAAGAGCATCGCTTCTATCATTGATCCAGTACTGAATCTGCTTTGGATCGTCTCCACCCTCGTAGACCACAACCAGCACAATGCCATAAACCCTGCCATCAAGTGTGCCATTGATTTTTGATGTGATTGCTGTATTTATCTGTCCTGCATTGACTAAGTTGGTTACATTATACCACAACCAGTGCTTACCAAGGCCTGTGCACCAGACATTATCATTACTATCGCTTTCACCCTCTAAATGTATTGGACCGAGTTTGTTGCTGGTATAATCTCCATTGAATGTAACATTCACCCAACCGTCCTTGGATACACCATTACCCCAGATACCAGTGTACAGGTAAGCATGCTTAACTGTTCCATTCGGTACATTAGTGTCCAATGTTCGTGTCGTTGCACCGTTCCAGCCAATGCTATCATGGAACACGCCACCGTTGACGGTACCATTCACTCTGGTTTCTACTAACCATCCATTGGAACTATATTCTGCCTTAGATGATACTGCCAGCAAGAATATAATTAATATGCTAAATAAAATTATTGAATATCTATTTTCACTGCCCATGTTACCCATTCCATAAAAAGTAATACTATTTATGAAATGTAAATAGATCTGTATGTTATAAATATGTTTTCATTGATCGATACCGTTACATTACATGTTGGTACTATCAAATTATCTGCGGTATTATAATATTCGCCAACACGAATTGTAACGGTCTCCATTGATCCCGTATCTCGGAGCAATATATTAAAATTTTATAGTCCCAAATGCTCACTCCGTTCACATTTTCTAATCTTCAGCTTCTTCGAAGCTTCAAACAAAGATTCTCCGAATCTTTTAATCTTCAGCTTCTTCGAAGCTTCAAACAAAGATTCTCCGAATCTTTTAATCTTCAGCTTCTTCGAAGCTTCAGTCAAGAAAATCCGAGCGCTAGCGAGGATTTTGTTTATCTGTCCCGATTTTCATTGAAAAATATAATAGTCAAGAGCATTACCACTGCAGGTATTATCCCAAACCCCGGTGTATCTTCCGGTGATGTTGACTCTGATGGTGTATTATCGTGTGCATCTTTCGAGGTTTCATGCTCTGTTGCTGGTGGAATACTCGTTGTACCAGACCCTTTATTAATTACCAGAATTGATCCGCATGGAATAGCAAAATCACCTACTGCCTGGAATTGTATGGTATTCTTCCCATCTACTAAATATTCGCTAATATCCCGCTCATCGATATCCATATCAGGATACGGTGTGCCATCACAGATACCTGTAATATTCACATCATTAACTTTAAGGATATTATCTTCCCAGTTGCCTCCCTGAACTATCGTCCATAGTGTAGCATGTTGTACTGTTTCAAGGGATATTGTCGGGCTCATCATTTTAGTGATCGTCTCATCAGGTGTTGTATAATACAAAGGTGTACCGTCATCATTCATCTGTGAATCAAGGATATCGCAACCTTCATTGATCCAGTATTCAATATCCTCACCTTTAGCATCTGTGTATACTATTAGCAGTCCCAGCCCGTTTATACTGAAGTATGCATTGTCAGACCCTGTGTGCTCAATGATCACAGAATGACTGCCGCTTCCGTTTATAAAATCAGTAACATCATATATCCAATTACCTGAAGGATAGTCATATATATCCCATCCCTTTCGGTCCTCATATTTGATCTCAGGTGTCAATTCATTCCCATCAAAGCTTAATTTCATATCAGGAAATACACCCGTCGTACCTTGCGCACTCCATATCCAGTAGTTATAAAGCCGTGCAAATTTAACATTGGCACTATCTGGCAGGGATACGGAATAAAGTACTGTATAAGTATCACCAAAGTACAGCTTTCCACTATAGTAACTATTGCCTATTGAATAGGTTAATCCACCCATTATATTGTCATGGCTGTGAACGCTTAGCGGTTTATCAGCCTTATATCCGTTTATATCCGGTTCTTGCCCTGTTGCTGGCAATAGTAACATACATAGAACCATACCAGTCATCAGGAGTATAATTGTTTTATGTGTATTGTTCATTTCAAATCACTTTATATAATAATTAATAATAATGCAGCTATGATCGTTACTCCAAGCTTTATCCGGGGAATTGACTGTGTAGCAGTTGGTGTGGCAGCTGGTGTAACAACAGTATTGCGCCGGTGTTCATCATGGTCAGGCCGGCTTTCATGAATTGTGATGAAAGTGGAGTACTCTAGAGTAATATATTCTATCTTTTCTCCTGATATGCATTTTGCATGGGGTCTGGGTACCCTGTATACTGCAGGCCGGCTGGTAACTGATTCGTATGAAAAACTTATTGTTCCATCCGGTTCAATATCAAATTCCCACACCAGGTTATTGTTATCATTATCTGTAACACTGTCATTGATAAGGGTAAATCCCATCGGGAGTACATCTGCCAGTATTACATGCACGGTATGTGCCTGGTTATTAACCACTCCGATACTTGTGAAATAAGTTTCTGTCTGGTTTCCGAATGGAGTCATACTCTTAGTGATCGACACTAATGGTTTTATATCGATTTGCTCACTTGTTGATATATTATATTGCTCCTCATCCCATGTAGCATTTGCATATATTGATAAATTTTCAGATAACACCCGATTGAATCCGAACTTGAGGGTTTTTGAACGGGATGCTCCATCTTCTATTTTACTGAACACATACTCAAGTTCATCATTTGTATGGAGTCCGCCGGCACTTACGCTAAAATGCACATCATTTGCATCTATTTCCCCGACATTCTTTACAATAACCTTTGCAGTAACGATCTCATCTGAAATATATTCCTCATCATCCACATCGATCTCAATTGAGATGCGTGATAAAGTCTGTTCTCTTTTAGTCTTTATAATAATTTCAGCCTTGGGGTCATCAGGCCAGTTACCGATCCCGGATAACTTTTCCTGATCTGTGATACTGAGTCCTTTTAATTTAATATTACCATTATCAGCACTAACCCAATTAGCCTCATTATTCTTAAGTGCTACAGAATCAATAACTTCACTGTCCCTGGATATATTGATATGCACTTTTCCGTATCCATCGAAATCCACTACTGTTAAAGTGTAACCATCCTTGATGATCACAGGATTAGAATAACTGAGTATACAGGTGGTCTCATCCCATTCATGGTCTGATATTGCGTTTGAGTTGCTGATGATCATCAAAAAAAGGATAAGAGCTAAAGCTGTTCGCATATTATGTCGCCCTCCTGATCCGGTATATGAACAGTATTAAACATAGCAGGGTGACTGCTCCCGGACAGTTTGTCGTAGATATGGACGATTCATTCATCTGCGTGGAAGAATTTCCATCAATTATGGAATTATTATGTAGATCAGTATCTATATCATTTTGCTGTCCTGATCCGGTAAAATCACCATGGACAATAACAAATTCCGTAGCTGTGTTATTTGATCCGTCAATAGCATTAACAATTATCTTATTCATTCCCTTATCAATTGGTATTCGGACACTCCATTTACCGCCAGAGCATACTGCATCAACACCGTTTACCACCATAGTGATATTCTTATCAACCTCCTCAATAGTTCCCTTAGCTGTAATAGCCTCATAAGTAAAGGTCTCGTCATATTGAGGCTGATCAATAGTAATATTGGGTGGAGTACGATCAAGTATATCAACCGCAAAAGGAGTGTTATTATTATTCGTCTCTCGAAGCTCTGCGACAATGTCGGTATAATCTGCCATAACCCTGAGAATGTGTTGGCCTGTGTATACCGGTTCCCATGTGAAGTTCACACTTATATTCTTATCAGGACCAATACTTGATACCTGTGCTTTTGACACCATTATCTCATCACTATAGAGCGCAGCACTAAATCCGAAGGCAGGACTGGTTCCAATGTTCTCAATATTTGCTGATATGATGTTCTCATCGTTAGTATATAGTTCCCCGACAGCGACCTTCTTTACTATAAGATCAGATTCTTCTTCAAGGTCTCCGGTATATACGGTCAGCACTGCCAGTACTGGATGAAGATATAATTCATCGCCTACGTCAAACCTTGTGTTTGATGAGGATTCAAGATAATCAGTAACATCAAAGGTAAGTAAATCAAAAGAACCGGATGCTGCTGCTACATCATCACCATTCAGTTTATTATCATTAAAATATAAATAATCATTTTGACCTTTATCACCTGCCAGATATGCTACACTCAGTCTGGCTGCCGGTGGATGGATATTACTAATACCTGAGAAATATGCATGTGCTTCTTTATTTCCAGACGGGTGGCTGTCACTGCTGCTGTAAAGGTTCGGGTTTCCTTCATTGATCCAGTATTCAACTTTCTGTTCACTGGTTTCATCAGCATAGACAGCAACAAGGATTATGCCATAAACCCTCCCGTCAATAGTACCTGATGTCCTGGCAATGGCAGAGTTAGAACCTGATGTGGCGTATTGTGTGGTATTATAGACTACCCAGTAGACCCCGTGGCCTGAGCAGTATACATTTTCATTAGTATCACCCTTGCCTTCAAGGTCAATACTGTCAAATTCATGATCATTAATGGTAGTTTGCAGAGTACCTGTCTTAGTCTCAGTACCGCCCCATACACCTACATACAACCTGGAATAAGTTATCTGTCCATTTGGAATACTGAAACTCTGTGTGTAATAAGGAGAATTTTTTGCATTTCCAACACCATGCCCACCATCTACAATTACACCGCCTATTACGCTGTCATGCACGACTTTTCCCAGTTGATCAGTAAATGGTACACCATCAAAATCATAATTTGCCGATGCTATATTAACTAAGGATAAAAACGATAAGAACAATATAAACAATATGAGTGTCATTCCATACATATGGTGTTTTTTCTTATGATCTTTATCTATTTTAATAGTATACATTGGAAAAACCATCTGCCCCGATCATTGCTGCTGAGCCCAGAATACCACTGTTCCTTCCTTGTCACCCGTACTCTGGTAATCAACCGGTACTCTAAGATTCAGATACGTTTCTTGTGTGCTATTCGGGTTTAAATCGATCTGGTAATTCGACCATGGTGTATTATTGATCAACAGTCCATTAACAAACAGGTCCTGTGCAGTATCTGTGACCTCAGGTATCACCCGTATAGTGTCCGGACTTAAACTTGTAATGAATATGCTGTGGTTTTCACTGATCGTCCCCGGACCAAGTGTACCAAAATTCAATGATACCGGACTGACCTCAATAGATACTTCCGGTTCGATTGTGGCAGAAAGTGACATTACAGAGCTGTTGTCAGTCGGAACTGGTGTGGGCTCAGAAGAAGGGGTAGTATGTTTAAGTACTAAAAAAACATTACTTGGTGCCATGTAATCATCTACTGCTCTTAGTTTGATAATATTATTATTTGGGGTAAGGTAATTACGCACGTCAAGATTGTTTATATCCAGGTCAGGATAAGGTGTACCATTATAGAGTCCTGTCCAGTTCTTAAGATTAAAGATCAAAGAATTATTTTCATGGCATCCCGACTGGACCACTGTAGTAAGTTCAGCTTCACATATGTTTGAAAGATTGATCGAGCCTGGAAGTTCAAGCTGTGTAACAGATTGTTCAGGAGTTAGTCCTGAACTACTCTTGGATGATAAATAATCACATCCTTCAGCGATCCAGTATTCCATCTCATTTTTTGTAGGGTCAGAATACACAAGCAATAGACCAATCCCGGTTATTGCAAATTTACTGCCATCCGGACCGGTATTGGTAATTAATGTATGATAACTGCCAGAACTTGTTACAGTATCGGTGATATTATAAACCCGGTTTCCTCCAGGATAATCATAAGGGTCAAATTCTTTTCTGTCAGTGTAGTTGGCATCAGGGGACAGTTCATTGTCGTTGAAAATAAGTTTGAGATCAGGATAGCACCCGGTTGCATTTATTGTGCTCCATGTCCAGTATACATATAGCCTTGCAAACTGTACAGTAGCTTCTTGTGGGATTGAGATGTTGTGAGTGACCTCATAGGTCATTTCGGAATCTATTAAATTTTTATAATAGCTGTTGCCTATAGTATATACAAGATCACCGGTAATTGTATCATGTGCATGGATTATTAGCGGTTTATCGCCAGTATAATTCGCCTGTGCCGGAATAGAAAAGGCAAAGAAGAGACATACCATAATAATAGTGCGTTTTAGTAGAGTGCGATTAGGTAATTTGGTGTTATGATTTTTATAGAATAATGTCAAATTGATCACCATGTTTTGTTCTTTTCTAGTATACCAAGTATAACCTTATATCGAAAATGCTCATTTCGTTCACATTTACTAGTCCTCCATTCTTCTAGAATGTCGGACGAAGATTCTACGAATCTTCTAATCTTCGGCTCTTTTAAGAGCTTCAGTCAATAAAATCCGGGCGTTAGCGAAGATTTTGTTCTTTGATTAATCGTATGAGTTGTGAATAATTAATAACACTATGTATTATTATTTATAAATTATATGTTATTAAAACGTAGGGATTATGTATATTCTTATATATATATTTTTTGCTATAGACAGTATCTCCGAAAAACTTTTTTAATAGTATATCGAGTATAACTTGATATATCGAAAATGTTCACTCTGTTCACATTTTCTAATCTTCAGCTTCTTCGAAGCTTCAAACAAAGATTCTCCTAATCTTTTAATCTTCAGCTTCTTCGAAGCTTCAAACAAAGATTCTCCTAATCTTTTAATCTTCAGCTTCTTCGAAGCTTCAGTCAAGAAAATTCGACCGAAGGGAGGATTTTGTTCTTTTTCTTCAATTCCATAGTTTGTTTTAAACGATTTAATTTCAATTTAATTATGAAATATTATAAATAATATCAAATCATAGACGCTAGATTGCAATATACTATGATCTATAAAGACCTTAATAAACTTACTATTAACGAATCAAAACACCTGTTGAATAGAATAGGTGAAATACAGGATGTTACAGATACAGTTTCCCGGATACTGGAAGATGTAAAGTCCCTGGGTGATACTGCACTTTACAATTATACCAGGCAGTTTGATGATGTGGATATTCATGATATTGAAGTCGACCACGATACTGTCAAAAGGTCTTTAGAAATTATAGATCCGACAATTATTGAACATCTCACTGCAGCAGCAAAAAACATCAGGACCTTCCATTTAGCACAGATGAATAAACCACAGTGGTTCATGGATATCTCACCTGGTATTACGGTAGGGCAGAAGATCACACCACTGGAAGCTATAGGTGCCTATGTACCTGGAGGCAGGGCAGCATATCCATCCACCGCATTAATGACAGTGATACCGGCAAAAGTTGCAGGTGTAAAGAAAGTGATCGTTTGCACTCCTCCCGGACCGGATGGAGTGAACCCGCTAACTTTAGCTGCAGCGCATATTGCGGGAGCGGATCATATCTATCAGGTCGGAGGAGTTCAGGCTGTGGGTGCAATGGCATATGGGACCGGGAGTATTTGTGCAGTAGACAAGATCGTAGGACCCGGGAATATATATGTCACAGCTGCTAAGATGATGGTAAGAGACTGCTGTGAGATCGATTTTCCAGCCGGACCCAGTGAAGTACTGATCATTGCTGATGACTCGGCTGATCCTGATCTGATTGCTGCTGATATGGTGGCACAGGCTGAACATGATCCGAATGCAGTATCAGTCCTGGTGACCACATCTAAGGATATCGCACTTAAGGTCAAGTACAGTATATCAAAACAGTCTGTTATTGCACTTAGAAAGGATATTATTAATAAATCAATGAATAATGCTGCTATACTGATCGCAATTTCACTTGATGAATGTATTGATTTTTCCAACAGGTTTGCACCTGAACATCTGGAGATCATTACAGAAAACGATATGCAGGTGCTGGAAAGTATTACCAACGCAGGTTCAATATTCCTTGGGCAATACACTCCGGTTTCTGCAGGGGATTATGCTTCCGGTACTAACCATGTGCTTCCCACTGCCGGATATGGCAGGATATATTCAGGGCTCAATGTAGAGCATTTTATTAAAAGGGCAAGTATCCAGAAGATCAGTAGAGAGGGACTTAAGACACTGGCTGGTACCATAATATCCCTTGCAGAGGCTGAAGGGTTAAGTGCACATGCTGAGGCTGTAAGAAAGCGGTTGATCTGGTGAATACTAACATGGAATTGCGAATAGGTCATCTATCCACACTCTACCACACATCTTTTATTCTCATGTCAACCGGATGGCTGGAAGAAAAACTTGATCTTACAGTCAACTGGACCATGTTTGGCGGCGGCCCTGCCATTGTTGACGCATTATCAAAAAAAGAAGTTGATATAGGCTATATCGGACTTCCGCCTGTGATGATAGGTGTTGATAGAGGAGTACCGATCAAATGTGTGGGTGGAGGACATGTGGAAGGTACAGTGATGATCGGTTTACCAGATAGCATTTCACTTGATGAGACAAATGGGGATATCAGGGCAGTACTTGAGCAGTTCAAGGGTGGCACTATAGGATGTCCTCCATCAGGGTCTATACATGATGTGATCATCAGAGATCTGGTCAACAAGTGCAGTCTCGGTAGTTCTATTATGATAAAAAACTATTCCTGGGCTGATTTTATTCCTGATGCACTCACTGATGGAGAACTTGATGCAGCAGTAGGTACACCGCCTTTATCTGTAGTATGTGCAATGGCATGTGATGCAAGAGTCATTATAGAGCCGCCTAAACTTTGGCCCTGGAACCCTAGTTACGGGATAATTGTTTCAGAGGAATTGCTGCTGAACCGGCCTAATATGGTGGAAGGTTTCTTACGTCTTCATGAGGATGCCTCTAATCTCATCAGGGATGAGCCACACCAGGCAGCTAAAATGGTAGCCCGGCTGGTTGAAGTAATAGATAGTGATTTTATCATGCAGACATATCAGATATCGCCAAAATATTGTGCAGCTCTACCGGATGAATATATTAGTTCTTCCATGGCGTTCGTGAGCGTTTTACGCGATCTGGGCTATATTGATCGTCAATTGGAGGAAGAGGATATTTTTAATAGATCATTGATCCGGAAGATACATTTGGGTGAGAACCATTATATATTATAACTACTCACCGGAATATCAATCTATTTTAATAACCCCTCTATCTACTAACTCAAAAAAACACCTTGCACATGCCTCAGCATCTACTTGTGCTCTATGAGAGTCCTTAAAACTTTCATTAAATAATTTAATATACAGCTCAGACAATGAAGGCCATTTGTAATTGCCATAATTCCCTGGCATCTGGCAGTAATCAGTTGATAGTTCTTTAGTACATAGCCCTGGTGTTTTAAAAAGCCTGGTTTTTATATTCTCTCTTATAAATTCTGCTCCAACCACGTTTTCATCGAAACTGATATTATGGGCAATTAAATAACTTGATTGATCTATTGCTCTTGAGAATTCTTCTAAAACAATCTTTAATTCAGTACCTTCTTCATTAGCTCTTTTTGTTGAGATGCCGTGGATTT
>Ga0255426_10204_pt1 | contig 11899 bp, 14 predicted proteins | sample ANMaggSeSYBR02J9_FD_182666 | JGI IMG/M metagenome (GOLD analysis project Ga0255426, IMG submission 182666) | Sediment cell enrichment communities from methane seep in Santa Monica Basin, California, United Staets - ANME aggregate JGI... | ecosystem: Environmental > Aquatic > Marine > Cold seeps >...
AATAAAATCCTCCCCACGGTCGGATTTTCTTGACTGAGGCTCTCGAAAGAGCCGAAGATTAAAAGATTCGTAGAATCTTTGCTTGAGGCTCTCGAAAGAGCCGAAGATTAAAAGATTCGTAGAATCTTTGCTTGAGGCTCTCGAAAGAGCCGAAGATTAGAAAATGTGAACGGAGTGACCATTTTCGATAAGTGAAGTGTATTAATGGAAAAATTAATTCAACTCATTGTGAATATAAAAAAAAATTGTGAAGTAAGAGAAACTATAAATATTCGCATACAGGATTTCCAAAAAATATCTAAAAAATCAACAAATGAAATTCTAAAAGAACTTTGTTTTTGTATTCTTACTGCGAATTTCAATGCTGAAAAATGTATCAAAATCCAGGAAGAAATAGATGATGGTTTGCTAATCTTTCCAGAATCTAAATTAGCAAAAGAATTGAAAAAATCAGGTCATAGATTTCCGAATATAAGAGCAAAATATATTGTGGAAGCCAGAATGCATGAAGAATCTATTAACAGGATCATCTTATCTTCCGGAGATGAACAAGAACAGCGTGACTGGTTAGCTAACAATATAAAAGGGATCGGATATAAAGAAGCTAGTCACTTTCTTAGAAATGTTGGTTTTACGGATCTTGCTATCATAGATTTTCATATTATTGATTTGCTGACACGGCTGGGATTAATTCAAAAACCAAAAAATCTTGGAAAGAAAAAGTATTTAGAGATTGAAAAATTATTACGAAATGCATCAAGAAAGTTAAATATGAACCTGGCTGAATTGGACCTGTATATGTGGTATGCTGAAACCGGAAAAATATTGAAGTAGAAATAATGAGAAGATTGTAGCATAACCCGAAAGATATATAAATAATTCGGATGTAAATCATAATGATCATGATCCGTAAATTTATCAACCGAAATGATGATCTTGCATTACTGAATAGTGAATACCTATCGGATTCCTTCTCTTTTACCGTAATCTATGGTCGCAGACGTGTTGGAAAAACCGAGCTAATAAGCCATTTCCAGATAGACAAACCCCATATCTACTTCCTGGCAGACAAAAGAGGTACATCTTCAAATCTTCATAGATTCAGAAAAAAAGCGGCTGATCTCTTTGAGGATTATGAACCGGATCTTGGGACATTTGATCAGGTATTCGAGTATATTAAAACAAAATGGGTGAGCCGAAAAAAACTAATAATTGTTATCGATGAACCTATCCGGGAAATTACCCTTCCATTTCAAAAATATCGGCAGGCAGTGGGGCAAGATCCCACGTGTTCCCAGTGGACGTAATAATTACGAGATTGATATTGCAGCTATAAATAATGATACAAAGGATATCCTTTTTTGTGAGTGCAAATACCAGAATAAAAAAATTGATATTGATGTTTATTTAAAGCTAAAGGAAAAAGCAGGTTTTGTACAATGGCAATCCGGCCAAAAAAATTATTTTACATTGATCAGTAAATTGGGGTTTACAGATAAAATGAAACGTGCAGCTAAAAAAGATAATGTATTATTGCTAACACTTGATGATTATGTATTACATGGTTGATATTTAACCGGGATATATGTTCGAACATCTCGATTCATGGAATGGATGAGGTAATCCGGAACTAAACCAGACCTCAATTCCTTGAGAAGCGAGTGTATTAGCATCTAAGAAAATTAATACAGTTGTCTTAAAATGTGACAACTTTATCGGAATTGGTTATAACTTCATATAAATCCTTCATTGTTGATAGTGGACACAATTCGGAACCATCAGATTGGCGGATCTTAAGGCACATACCACATGCAAGTATTTCTCCACCGTTATCAACCAGATTTTGCATTTGTTCTGTCACCACAAATTTATCCGTATTCAGGGATTCACATTCTACACCTTTGGCTAATAAAAACACTTTAACTTCATCGCCTTCATTCAATGCAAAATTTCCTAATCGAAAAGCGTTCCATACAGTTTCCGAATCATCCGAATAAATCACAATTCCTAATTTCATTATTTTTCACCTTAATTTTCTAATAGCTGAAATGGTGTAATGTATAATATATTTCAACTTTCTATATTTGAATGTTGAGTATGTTTTCTATATGGCTTAACATTATTCCTTTATGTAGTATCTCCGAAAAACTTTGTGATCCGAAACGTAGGGATTTGCCGACCATGATCTTTGAAGATCACCTGGCGAACCTTGAAGTGGGTACTTCGGGGATGTTATTTGCATCCCCGATCAAATTCTTCTGAGACCTTACAAACGATCTTCACTTCAACACACTTTTACTGAACTCCTCGAACCCGATCCTATCAACGAAATCACCAATACGTTCTTTTGGTTTTGCATTTGTCTGATAATAATCAAGTATGTTCTGAGTCACCTTTTTTGCATCCTCTACTGACTCAATAAAGGTTAGTTCATTTGCAATTCTCGGCTTTTTACCGGCTTCTCCGCCCACAACTACTTTAAATCCATTTTTAAAACCAATAAACCCGATATCTTTTATCCATGACTCTCCACAGCAATTAGGACAGCCTGATACTCCCATCTTGAATTTAGCTGGTAGTTCCATACCATGATATGCCTCATGCAGTGCCAGTCCGAGACCCAGACTATCTGAAACTGCCCTCTTACAGAAGGTAGTTCCCGGACATGTTTTAACACTGCGTACACACAATCCGATAGCAGCTCCTGGATTCATATCAAGGTCCTTCCAGACATTATCAAGATCATCCTGTTTTAATCCTACGATCACCATTCTCTGTGCACTGGTAATTTTTATTGCAGCAGCACTATACTTTTCTGAAATATCCGCGATCTTTCTCAGTGTGTCAGGCGAGACTACACCCGCCGGAATGTCCGGTGCAATTGCATATGTTTCGCGGTCTCTTTGCAGTACGGCTCCTAACTCAGGCAGGTCTGTTTTCTTATTTTCATTCATTTAATTCACCATTGTTAATTTTTAGGGTAGTATTAAAACAACCAATGTAACACTCTAATATAACTAAAATTGAATATATATCTTTTCACATATTATCAACATAATAATGATAAAATACACAACCCGAAAAGTTGAAGTGAAAAATCGTAGAGGGACGCAGAAAAAAATAACAACCCTCTACAATCCTTCACGTCCTCTGTGGCAGTTATATAGGGTTCCAAATTGCACTCGTGGAATGGTATATTAAAAAAAGTAACCATTTTAACTTAACTTCATTGATAAAATAAACCGAAATATATTTATATCCATTTCACGAACATCATGATATTCGTTAAATATGACAATAACACATAATGTCAATCAGAGGGAATAGGATGAAATTGATAGAAGATCTGATCCAGGATCAAATAGATGCACAAATAAAGGATATTCATGTTGGTTATACATGGATAGGTGTTTCGAGCAAGAACTGTGGAGTTGCAAAGAATTTTGGCACGCCACATGATCAAATGGTACGGGATGTCGGTAGATTGACTGAAAAAACCGCACTTGAACTCACTGAATATTTAAAATCGTGGAATATGATAGAGGCAGGTTTGGGTCTTGCAGCACTCAACTCGCTGATCACTCCACGAGGTAAGAAATTGAATGTCTCTGATTATCTACTTGAAAACGCACCAGGCAATAAGATAGCGATGATCGGACATTTTCCGGTTGCGGATGAATTACGGATAATTGCAGATGAACTATGGGTTATAGAGAAGCAACCAAAAAAAGGGGATTTGCCGGATACAGCATCAGAACACATAATTCCAAAGGCAGATATTGTTGTAATAACAAGTACAGCTATAATCAACAAGTCAATTGAGCGATTATTAGAGCTGAGCCAGGGATTCACGATCATTATGGGTCCTAGCACACCGATGTCTGATGTTCTATTTGATTATGGTGTGGATATGATTGCCGGGATAGACGTGGTGAATGAGCAGATGATGATGGCAAAGATCACACAGGGTGTTGGTAAGGTGAAGCAGTTTAAGGATTCGATAGAGTTTCTGGTAATGGAAAGATGAAGAATAGAGGGATATGATTTGTTCGAACAACGATTCCATCTTATGCATCAGAATTCTTTCTTTCATATTCTAATATCCCTTATAGCAGGTATCTACTTTGGATTTATCGCAGCGATAATCTTGTGCCTTCTTACCGAAACATCCTTAAATGAATTTATAAACAATATCAAATCTCCGGAAATTCTATCATCTATCATCATCAGCCTTGAGACCTCGATCGCCGTTGTTATTCTTGCTCTCATCTTCGGGATCCCTGTTGCATACCTTCTTGCTACAAGGCGATTTACAGGTAGGATCCTTCTTGATACATTGATCGATCTTCCAATCATATCACCACCATTAGTCTGCGGTCTTGCGATCCTTATCGCATTTGGAGGACAGGGGCTCTTTAGCCACTTCGATGTCATTTTCACAATAAAGGGAATAATCATCGCACAACTGTTTGTCGCATCCCCATTTTTAATAAGATCAGCAAGAATTGCATTCGAATCGATCGATCAGGACATATTAACAGCTGCAAGAACACTTGGAGCATCAGAATTCTATACATTTAGAAAGGTATCACTCCCACTTGCAAGCAATGGAATTATATCCGGTATTATTATGACATGGGCTCGTGCTCTTGGCGAATTCGGAGCAACTGCAATGGTAGCCGGATGTATTCCATACAAAACCGAGACGATGACGATCGGGATTTATATGCATGCATTATCAGGTAATCTCGATGCTTCTGTCGCTCTTTCTTTGTTATTGATAGTCTCTGCTTTTGCAACGCTCATCGTTTTTAAATATATTGGGAGGTACAATGATCCAATTAAATAACATCTGCAAGTCCTTTAAGGAAAAAGAGGTATTGAGATCGTTAAATTTGAATGTAAAAAAAGGGGAGATGTTCGTTCTTCTCGGATCATCCGGCTGTGGAAAAACGACAACACTTTCAATAATTGCAGGACTTGTAAGAGAGGATAAGGGGGATATTTATATAGATGGCTCACGAATAAATGATATACCACCTCATAAGAGGGAAATTGGTTTTGTATTCCAGAATTATGCATTATTTCCACATCTGAACGTCTATGAAAATGTCGAGTTCGGTTTGAAAGCGAGACATAAACAAAGGAATAATAGAAATGAAGTGAAACGAGCCCTGGAACTCGTTGGTCTTGATGGGTTTGATAACAAGAATCCAATGAAATTGAGTGGCGGAGAACAACAACGAGTAGCACTTGCCAGGGCACTTGTAACAGAACCGGAATGTATACTCATGGATGAACCACTGAGCAATCTGGATGCGATGGTTCGTGAACGGTTGAGATATGAGATGAAACAGCTACAAAAAGATGTGGATCTTACAACTATCTATGTAACGCACGATCAGGTGGAAGCTATGATGCTTGGTGATCGGATAGCGGTCCTGAATAATGGACAGACTGAGGAGGTTGGAACTCCGGAGAATATCTTTTATAAGCCCCAACGAGAATATGTGGCAAAGTTCATTGGCATGAAGAACATTTTTAATGGGAAGATCACTACATTAGATAAGGAAGGCGGAGTGATGCAGATCTCAACAAAAAATTTTGAGTTAACTACGGTCCTTATACCATCCACTGAAGGAACACATGTGAAAGCGTGTGTCAGACCAGAAGAGATCATCTTAATGAAATCCGACCAGAAAACGAGTGCAAGAAATGAGATTGCCGGTCGAATCATCACCATATTCCCTAATGGTCCTTTGATGAGGGTTTTGGTCGATGTCGGTGAAGATGAGATATCAGTTGATATAACAAGACTCGCAACGCGTGATCTGGGATTGAAGAAAGGAGATAAAGTAATATTGAAGTTTAAAGCAACTTCTGTTCATGTGATAAGGTAATTTGTTAAATAAGGAGGACAAGAATGACAATCAAAGAACAGGCAAAACTGGCCAGTGAGGCAACACCCGGGATTGCATCTGTATCTACAGAGACTAAGAATAGTGCACTTAAGCGTGTGGCTCATAACCTGGATGAGAATAGGGATAAGATACTTAGTATGAATGAGAAAGATGTAAAGGAGGCAAAAAAGGCAAACCTCACACCAGTACTTATAAAAAGGCTTGAACTGGATGATAAAAAGATCGATGAGATAATTGAGGGTGTAAGATCTGTGATAGGACTTGAAGACCCGGTTGGGAAAGTCCTTTTGGCAACCGAACTTGATGAGTCACTAACGCTATATAAGGTTTCAACTCCGATCGGTCTTATCGGTGTGATCTTTGAATCACGACCTGAAGCACTTGTCCAGATCACAACGCTTTGTATCAAGTCAGGGAATGCGGTCATTTTAAAAGGTGGTTCCGAGGCTAAAAGTAGTAATAGGATCCTCTTTAACCTGATAAAAGATGCAATAGAGCAGGATGCGGTTTTTATTGGTTCGATCCAGCTTATCGAGACGAGAGAAGATGTGAGTGAGTTGCTGAAACTTGATAGCGATATCGATCTTATAATTCCAAGAGGTAGTGGAGCGCTTGTGAAATACATACAACAAAATACGAAGATCCCTGTGATGGGGCATTCGGAAGGAATATGTCATGTTTATGTGGATAATGAGGCAGATCTGGATATGGCTGTTGATATTGCACTTGATTCGAAGTGTCAGTATGCTGCGGTCTGCAATGCGATGGAAACCCTCCTTGTTCACAGTGATGTTGCCAATGAATTCCTACCAATGATCAAGGTAAGATATGATGAACAAAATGTTGAGTTGAGGGGAGATGAGAGAGTAAAGGGGGTGATCGGGTGTACTAAAGCATCGGAAAATGACTGGAAATGTGAATATAATGACCTCATTCTATCGATCAGGACCGTTGATTCTCTTACGGATGCGATAGATCACATAAACAGGTATAGCAGTCATCATACTGATTCGATAGTAACATCCAATGAAAAGAAGGCACAGCGCTTCTTAAACGAGGTGGATTCGTCTTCAGTAATGTGGAACTGCTCAACAAGGTTCTCTGATGGATACAGGTATGGGCTTGGTTCTGAGCTTGGAATATCGACTGGTAAGATCCACTCTCGAGGACCTGTGGGACTTGAAGGTCTTACGATATATAAATACAAGTTAATCGGAGACGGGCAGATCGTCGGTGATTATGCTAATGGCACTAAAAAGTTCACCCACCGACAGGTGGTATGAGATATGAGATCACTTAAAACAGATAGGATTGTTGTTAAAATAGGAACGAACACACTTGCCAGTGAGGGGCGAGGTCTTAATTATGTATTGATCGAGAGTATCGCGCAGCAGATATCCGAGCTTAAGATGCAAGGAAAAGAGTTGATTATTGTTACTTCAGGTGCGATCGGGCTCGGGTGTAATGAACTGTCTCTTAATAAGAGGCCTTCAGATGTCGTTTTGAGACAGGTTTGCGCTGCGATCGGGCAGAGCAAGGTTATGGAAGTATACTATCGTGCTTTTGAACATTATGGCGGGATCGTTGCCCAGATACTCCTTACTTATGATGATTTTAAAGATGAGACGAAACATGAGAATATGAGAAACGGGATACGTGAACTCCTGAAGTTGAATGTCACTCCGATCATTAATGAAAACGATGTCATTGCTACAGATGAGATAAGTAAGACATTTGGTGATAATGACAATCTCTCTGCCATGGTTTCTGTCGATACGGGTGCGGATCTTCTTATCATTCTGACAGATGTTGATGGTTTATATGATAGCAATCCGGGAGATAATGAAAGTGCGAGGTTGATCAGGACAGTTACAGCAATAACACCGGAAATTGAAGTTATGGCAGATAAAACACAATCCGGACTTGCTGTTGGTGGGATGAAGACAAAGATCGATGCTGCAAGGATATGTATAAATGCAGGGTGTGATCTTGTTATCGCAAATGGGGATAAGGATGATGTTATCATGAGGATCGTCGAAGGGGAGGAAATAGGAACGCTGTTTGAAAAAAGTAGGATTATGTGATATGTGATACAATGATTTGTGTAGATGATGCAAAGAAAATGCTGGATAGGTTTTCTTATAATAACAGAATCCGTGTGGATGTATACGATTCGTTCGGATGTGTCTTAGCAGAGGATATAATTTCAGATATTGATGTTCCATCTTTTGATCGCTCGGAGATGGACGGATATGCAATTAAGGATCTCAATGGTCGAAGGTTCAAACTTGTAGCAGAAATGCATGCCGGAGACGATCGAGATGTGGTAATTGGAGATGGTGAGTGCGTCTGGGTTGCAACCGGTGCGAAGATTCCAATTGGAGCAAAACTCGTTATTCCGGTTGAAAAAACACAACGACTTAAAGATGATGTAATAGCGTATGAATCCCAAAGAGAATCGCATATTTCTAACAAAGGATGTGATATACCAAAAGGAGAGAAGATCTTAAAGAGTGGTTGCATCTTACATGAGAGGAATATTGGAATCATTGCAACACTGGGTGTCAGCAACGTTTTGGTTTATGATACGCCTAATGTTGGGATTCTTTCAACCGGAGATGAGCTTTCACGGATCAATGATGTGAACTCGTTGACACTCAGTGCAATAGTGAAGCAGTCAGGATGCTTACCAATTTTTATGGGAACGGCAACTGATGACATTGAACTTATAAAAAAGAAGATCGTAGAGGCGATGAAATATGATGTCATTATAACTTCAGGAGGTATTTCTTCAGGTAAAAAGGACCTCATGCCTATTATTGTCTCCGAGATGGGGGAGGTTTTATTCCATACAGTCAAAATGCGTCCTGGTATGCCTATGCTTGCAGGCGTAATAGATGGAAAACCGATTCTCTGTATGCCTGGAAATGTGACATCCTGTTTAGTCTGTGCTCATGTCCTGTTGTTTCCAATGTTGAGAAAAATGGCTCGTCTTCCGTTTAATAAGACAATAACACGTGCACGATTGTTAGAAAAAGAGGTCTCGGAATATGGGATGCGTCGATACCTTCCCGTTAAATTAATAAACGGGGTTGCATATCCTACGTTTAGAGGATCCGGTCTGATCACTTCAATTGCACATGCAGATGGTTTTGTGGAGATAAAAGAGGATGAAACATTGACAGAGGGGGAAGTTGAGGTTTGGGTTTTTTAAATGAAATTAAAAGGCTATGCTCCGCTGCGCCCTAATTACCTTCAGTATCTTCTTTTATCCGCAAAACGTTATATACGATTGCCTTGCCCTTGATAGGAAGGAAATATATAATAAGATGTTATGTATTAAAACATAAGGAGGAATAGTAATCTGAAAGAATTGCAAATAATTCCAGGAGTTGGGAAAAGTATTGCCCGGGATTTTTGGAATATCGGGATTAAAACTATATCAGATTTGAAAGGCAAAGATCCTGAAGAATTATATCTTAGAATTTGTGCCGATCAAGGATGCCAGGTTGACCGTTGCATTCTTTATGTTTGCCGTTCTTCGGTTTATTTTGCTGAAAATAAAAATCCTGAACCAGAAAAATTGAAATGGTGGAATTGGAAGGATGAAAAATAAGGTGTTTTGAATGATGAAATTCACTCCTTTACCTCCCTTTCATTTTTCAAAATCCATGTTCTCCAGTATTGTCCTGGTTTACTTTTTGAAGTTGTTCAGAAAACTTTATATTTAAGTGACTTTCATAATTACTTAGATAAATGAATATTAAAATGTATATTGACGAGCAACATGTTAAAATTAGGTACTAAGTATTATATACAGGTCTACGGTACTCAAGTCCGAGGTATAGTGACTTAAGTGGTAATATACATGAATATATGAAAATAAATTTCGGGACAGGGCGATAAAAATGCTAAAAATTATGAACAAAAAGATTGTTATGAGCGTTTTGATTGTGATTATTTTAATAATATGCTTAGTGAATCCTACAATAGCTCAATCATCCGGGGATGCAATGCTCATACTGCATTTCGATGAGGGTTCCGGAACAACTGTGAAAGACGAAACAGGTCACGGAAATGATGGAACTATTCATGGAGCAACCTGGGTCGATGGAATATCCGGGAAGGCTTTGAGTTTTGATGGTGTGGATGATTATATTGATTGTGGGAGTGGTTCCTCATTGAATATAGCAGATGAAATTACGATAGAGGCGTGGGTGAAGCCTTGCTCTCTTTCAAATAACTATATGTGTATTGCAGGAAAGGATAAAAGCGGTGGACCACGATATGATTCCTATTCACTTAAAATAATGAACAATAGAAATTTTGCATTTGAACTTATTATAAATGGAACAGAGAAATGTTTAGAAACTTCTTTATCCGATGAGATTTGGTCTCATTTTGTAGGGACTTATGATGGTTCAAATATGATTCTCTATAAAAACGGGTTAGAAGTGAATCATATTAGTATATCCGGATTAATAACAACTCAACCAAACACAAATTTTGTAATTGGTGCATATTCTAACTATGATCTTTTTTTTAATGGCATCATCGATGAAGTAGCGATCTATCCAAAAGCACTAACACCAGAAGAAATAAATACACATTATCTTGCTAAAAGTGATGAGGGGTCATGCGAAAAATCAGCATCAGCGCTTATTGAATCAGTTTCGAACCGTATAGATACTTTAAAGCTCAACAATGCTAGCACACCAGCGATTGAAGAATCCCTAAAAAAGGCTCAAAGTGCTTATGACATTGGAAATTACGATGAAGCCTGCGAACTTGCTATGAGCGCTCATAAGATTGTTAACGATACATATATAGTGCAGCAGCATGTTGAATTCACACAACCAGTACAACCAGTAATCGATGATGATAAAAATATTAATCCGGAAGTAAACGAACCAGAAAACAAGTTCATTGAGGAAAAATCAAGTAGTTTGCCCATAATTATAGCTATATTTGTAATTGTTGGGTTATTGGTGCTGGGTTATCTTATATTTAAAAAATCAGATAGGAGAAGAAAAAAGAAAGATGTAAGTAAAGCGGGTGCTATTAAAAATCAGTAAACGAAAATATAATCTATATATGGAACTCGGAGAGACCGAATATTATTCAAATAATCTTGTAGAAGCAGTATGTTGGTGGATTCAAAGCGTTCTTTCTCAGAAAAGCATTGGAATGACAGATAGAGCTAGCTATAATTCATTCTTGTACCTTGCATATGTTTGTAAGAGATTGGATCTAAGCCACATTGAATTGGAGTTGTTAAAGGAAGTTGATTCAAGAGCCAACGGTCAAATTCGTCTAACAAACATCGAAACCAATAATATTTATTCTTTAGTAGACCAAGAAGAGAAATCAGAGTTTCTTCATAAAGCACTCTTGGCACTGTATGATCGTTTATATTGATTAGCGAAATAAAGGAGGATTTTCATAATAATACAGTGAAACGAATTTGTGAAAAAAATTAAATTTAAATGATATTTAAGAAAATGCTTACAGCAATGGTTATATTAAATCCCAACATGTCAAATCCAACAAGTGGCTATCTTAAATAGAATAATCCAAAATCGCTATTAGAAATTTATTTACCTGTGGAAACAAATGAAAAATACCAATCAAACAGCAAAAGAAAAAAGAGGATTTACAACAGAAGTTGAAAATAATTTTTTTATAAGCAAATCAGATATTGAACTTATATCTCTTTTAGAATCAATAATCCTTATTACCACCTATTTTATCAATTGCAAGAAAAACCATTTTCTTTACATTATTATTCTTATCATTTTTTGCAATTAATAATTCTTCAGGAACTTCCTTACATATTAAACCTAAACTTCTAACTGCCTCCCATTTTAATTCGGGTTTTTTACTTGTTTTTAAAATGTTTAATAAAACCAGTTCTGGTTTTTTACCTGGAAAAGCGCTTAACGCTCTCGTTATTTTCCATTTAATAATTTCATCATCAC
>Ga0255426_10205_pt1 | contig 11855 bp, 9 predicted proteins | sample ANMaggSeSYBR02J9_FD_182666 | JGI IMG/M metagenome (GOLD analysis project Ga0255426, IMG submission 182666) | Sediment cell enrichment communities from methane seep in Santa Monica Basin, California, United Staets - ANME aggregate JGI... | ecosystem: Environmental > Aquatic > Marine > Cold seeps >...
TATAAAAGGAGTATAAAAAATAATACAGAGGTTAAGAAATGAATAATAAATCAATTATATCATTACTAATTTGCATGGTTATGCTATTGAGTATCTTAACTCCTTCAGTTATGGGGGCTAAGAATGAAGATTCAAAAAGAATCGAAACTCATATGCATTTTATTCGAATGAACAATGCATTTGAAAGATCTAATATCCATCCGGAATTATTGAATGCAATAAATAATAACAAAGATGGTGAATTATCAATCCTGATCACAATAAAAGAGAATGAGTTTACCGATAGCACGGTTGAGGAGCATATTGGGAAGATACAGCAATTTAAAACTAATGTTCAGACTTCCTTACAAGAAGTTGAAGGGAAAGAAATAAAACACTATCAAGAATCGAAAATTTTCTCTGCTAAAGTAAAAGCAAGTGAAATTGAAAAGCTTGCAAAGATTGACGGTATTAAAATCTATCCTGATTCTAAAGTAAGGGTACTACTGGACGATAGTGTTCCTATTATCGGAGCAGATGAATTATGGTCTGAATATGATGGCTCTGGAATAACAATTGCTGTTATTGATACTGGCATTGATTCGAGTCATCCTGATCTTAAGAATAAAATAGTAGATCAAGTATCCTTTGTAAAGGATGAACCTTCCTCTGAGGATGGATATGGTCATGGAACCCATGTGGCTGGTATTATTGCCGGAAGTGGAATTGCATCCGGAAGTAAGTATATGGGTGTAGCTCCTGAAGCTTCTTTGATGAATGTAAAGGTAATTGGTAAAAATGGCTGGGGTACTTCCTCATCTGTCATATCCGGAATAGAATATGCTGTCGATCACGGTGCAGATGTGATATCATTGAGTTTAGGAGACTATATCTGGCCGCCTGATGGCACCGATCCTGTGGCAATGGCAGCCAATGCTGCTGTTGATGCAGGAGTGGTAGTGGTGGCTGCAGCAGGTAATGCAGGAACAGCATTTTATATAGCTTCACCAGCCAGTGCCGAGAAGGTCATTGCCGTTGGAGCTACGACAAAACAGGATGATATTGCCATGTACAGTTCAATGGGACCTACATGGGATCACAGGATCAAACCTGAAATATCAGCTCCCGGTGGTGCGGCATATATATATGATGATCCTGCTGAGCTGGGTATCGTTTCAGCAAAAGCATTCGGTTCTGTAATTGAGATGTTGAAACCGGAATATATTGTGGATAAATATTATATAACACTCTCCGGTACTTCAATGGCAACGCCTCATGTGTCAGGAGTTGCGGCACTGATGCTCCAGGCGCATCCCGACTGGACACCGGATAAGATCAAACAGCAATTGATGAATACGGCTGTGGATCTTGAGGAATCTCCGATCGCCCAGGGTGCAGGTAGAATAGATGCAATATCGGCTGTGGAAAATACACTGGCCATTGAACCAACTTATCTTAGTTATATCACAAAACCAGGTGAATATAATACCAAAACCCTTGAGCTCTCAAATACCGGAATTGAGGGTATGGAGGTTAATCTGTTTATAACTGGAGGCATAGAAGGCGATTTTTCTTCAGATACTATTAATATTGATCCTGGCCAGACTGTAAAGGTAAATACTACAATAGGTATACCTGCGGGAGTATCTACCGGAATGCATTATGGCAGTTTGATGATCAATGAAGACAGTCAATTTTTCAATGTTCCTGTTCTAATGGATGCGCCTATGACCTTTGTAAACGGCAGGTCCAGATTTAGTGATGTTATTGAAATAGGGTCAGAAGGGTATGGTTTAGGTTCTAGTTATTACTATATCGATATACCGGAAGAAACTCCAGGTTTTTCAGCAACGATGATAAGTAGTTACATCCCCGGGGGGGTTAACTTAATCCTTTGTAATCCGGAAGGTGAAATTGTAGACTTTGATGAAGGATGGGAATATGAAACCGAAACTACGGTTTCAGTATTAGATCCAATGCCGGGGACGTGGATGGTCCTTGTGGGATCATATGTATTTGATCCTGAGATCGAGCATGTACATCTGACGTTAACAACACATATTCATTCACTTATATTTGAACCAACATCGTGGATCACTCCATCGATCATATCAGCAGGCTCTGATATTGTACAGGAATTCACAGTGACAAATACAGATAACAGTGCTAAATCCATTCAGGTCGAAGGTTATATAAGTATTCCGGATACTGATGCCAGCGGAAGTTTCTCTGGTAGTGTGGATTATTCTGAATATTATCCGGAGCCCCCAGAACCACCGGAAACTCCCGATCCAACAGAAATTTCCGAATCAACAGAGTCTATAGAAATACCTGAACCTATAAGATCTATAGAACATCCGGGATATCCAAAACTTCCAGGATCAAGATATCAGGAACGTCCGGGATATCCGGAGCATCCTGTTAGTAAAGTACAGGAAGATAAGGAATATGAATATTTGGAACCGGAATACGAAATACACACATTTGACATATCCGAAGATGCCTCTGAATTCATGCTGACAATGACAGCATTAAACGATACAGCTCTTCTTGCAGCAGATATAATTGCTCCGAATGGTATGTATTTCGATTGGATGATCTTTGGATTCGAAGAACCTTCCACGACCAGTATCACGATAATGGATCCGATGCCAGGAACCTGGGAAGTTATGGTATGCCCATTATTTGCTCTAAATGAAACAACAGAACACTATACCGGTGTATATGATGTAAAGACAGAGGATACCTCATGGATAGAAAACAATCCTGAAGAATTGATCGTTCCGGGAATGGCACAAAAGGTATTTGCTTCTATGCTCACACCCTCTGATGAAGCCAATGGTGACTACACGGGTGAATTGATAGTATCAAGTGGTGATGAGTTCGTTGAGATCCCGATATCTGTTAGTGTTGGACAGAGCATTCAATATCCCGGTCCTTTCGAAGGCGAGATCAGTAATAAAGAATGGAGATATTACAGCATGGATGTTGATTCACAAATGCTGGGAATCAATATCACATGGGATAATATCAATAGCGATCTTGATATGTTTATATATGATCCTTCGGAAAAGGTTATGGCAAGTTCAGTAAAGAGTGATACAGTATATGAAACAGTAATGATCCAGGACCCTGAACCCGGGATATGGACTGCCGTAATATACGGGTACAGTGTAAAAGATATTCAACAGTTCCACGGAAATGCAAATTAAGAATTGTGACCTGGCTTTGCCAGGTTATTTTTTTTTATTAACCACAAAGTGAACTATGAACTGCGGTTCATAGTTCACTTTGTGGTTACAATTTCGAACCAATGTTTTCTTAGTCATGTGCAAGTACAACTAAAAAAATCACAAAAAAGATAACAGTTTATAAAATTGATAGTTGTTCGAGACTTTTCCGACAATCTCGAATGAGTATGCAAAGCTATACAATCAATACAATTCCAAAGCAAAGTCTATGTGCATATATTTGGACAATAGGTCGTGTCCCCGATTTACTGAACCGGCACTCTGAACGTTAATAATTCTTTCAATGTCCAAATATGGTTTGTAAGTTTCTGAGCCATAGCTGGTGTCCTTTGCAACCATTTTTTGTTCCCACAATTGACCATTAATCGAAGTGATTTATGCGGCTTAACAAAATTATACCATGCCTGGAAGAAGTCTATTGCTCTTGAATGCATCAGAGCATTTTTACTATAATTCATTCCTTTGCGTATAAATCTCGCTAGAGAGTTTTGGATATTTGACTCCTATTACTTCAGTTCCGTTTACCAATTCTTTTACGGAAAAAAAATAAAATTGGATATTATTTAGTAAGTATAACCATATAAAAAATAATACAATTCCAAATAATGTTCCAATTATCGCTTTAATAAATTTCATTATAATCTCTTGCTCAAAAAAAAGGGTGAATTTGTATTTAAGGATTTCCATTGCTCAATTCATCCCCTCAGACGATTTCACTAATCAAAAGGGATGGAAAATGTTAAAAATGTTTAGATTTTAAGATTTACCTGCGGAAAGTGAGGTATATCAAGTATAACTTGATATATCGAAAATGTTCACTCCGTTCACATTTTCTAATCCTCCATTCCTTTGGAATGTCGGACGAAGATTCTACGAATCTTCTAATCTTCAGCTTCTTTGAAGCTTCAGTCAAGAAAATCCGAGTGTTAGCGAGGATTTTGTTCAAACAGAAGATTCCAATATCAACGAGAATCATATTCTTCAATTCAGTTTCTACCCTCACAAATAAATTCCTTTTATCAGTCCTTTAAAAAAATAAGATAAAGCTGTACTATAATTCCTTTTTATTATTTCATCAAGCGATCCCATTCCTACAATAATATCTGCTATCATAATCCTCAGGTCTTTATTAGATCTTGCCTCATTTACCAGGTAATTAATTCTTCTATCTTCAGATAATAGCAAGTTCTTAAGAAAAATCCCTCTTTTTAAGTCCCCACCAGTTATTTTTTTCCATTCTGTCTCATATTTTTTCAAATTATTGGCAGATAAATTGTTATTTAACACTGCCTCCATACCCACTTGCGCAGCGGCTTTAGCGCAGATCATGGAATAATAGATACCTTCGGCAGTTAACGGACTGACCTGACCTGCAGCATCTCCGACCACAAGTAAATTATCATCATAAGTCTGGCTGATCACTCCTTTCATAGGGACTAAACCGCCTGTTTTTCTATAGATCCTGGCAGATTTAAGCTTATTACTGGCAATCGGGTGTTCATATACAAACATATCCAAATAATCAGCGATCTTTCTTTTTCTTTCAGATAAAGGAAACCCAACACCTACTGTGACTCCATGCTTTTTAGGAAAGATCCATCCATACCCATCAGGTGCTATCGAACTCCCGAAATAGATCTCGACATTATTCCCCATTATCTCAGTAATATCCTTCTCTTTCATTTCCATCTCATACTGGGCGCATATACCTAATTGGGATTTAGTATAACGATATAGTCCACTCCTTTTAGAGATTCTTGAAAAGACACCATCTGAAGCAATAATTATTTTTCCGGATCTACTTTGTATAATCTTATTATCAGTTTCAAAGGATATTTCACAGGAGTTACCTGTTTTAATGATATCCCTGGCTGAAGTATTTGTCAGGACCTCTGCCCCTGCATTTATTGCCAATTGCAACAGATATGAATCAAACCGTTCCCTGTATACAGTTATCCCGACAGTCCGTCCATAATCATATTCCATTACCGAATTATCCGGAGAATACAATCTTATTCCTGATATCTCGCGTTCTACAAAATCCGTATAATCTATGTTAAATTCTTCAAAAGCACGAAGGGTAATTGCACCCGCACATGGTTTATTTCGTCCCATGCGTTCTTTTTCTATAACAAGAACTTTTAGCCCTGCTTTAGCCATTATTCTGGCTGCTGTGCTTCCTGCCGGACCAGCACCAATAATTATGACATCGTTTTGTGTTATTTTTTCATCTCCTAATAAGTAGAAGAATTATAGATGTATACACGTACCTGTGATCTCACGCTCCAGGGTCCCGTCATCCATCTCTATAACTAAGGCGCCATCATGATCAATACCCACAGCTTCACCTTCAATAGACTTGAACCTGGTGACAATTTTCACTCTACGGTTAAGAGTGGATGAATATGCTTTCCACCTGTTCAGAATTGAGTCAAAATTACCGCTCAGAAAAGTATTATAATCCTTTTCCAGCCGCTCAAGTAAACTTTGAACAAGCAGGACCCTGTCAATATCCTTGCCAGTTTCTTCTTTTAAAGAGGTTGTGTTAATACGCATAATGGCAGGTAACATATCCATCTCAATATTGACATCGATCCCTATTCCTATGATCACAAAATTTACGCAATCCATCTGCGCTTCTACTTCAGTAAGTATACCACAGATCTTTTTCTCATTAATGGTCACATCATTAGGCCACTTTATCCGGGCTTTTATCCCTATATCTTCCAGGGCTTCAACAACGGAAATACCTGCCATTAGGGTCAAACGGTAGATATGATCGGGAGGCATATCAGGTTTCAGGATCACTGAGAACCAGATTCCTCCGGGAGGTGAATACCACTGCTTTCCCATTCTTCCTTTACCCTTAAGCTGTCGTTCTGCGATTATTATAGTACCTTCAACACACTCTAAAGCCATTTCTTTAGCTTTTAGATTAGTAGAATCGATCTCGTCATAATAATAAATTTGTTTGCCAAAGAATTCTGTCTTTAAATCATTTTTAATTTCCCTGGGTAGCATCAGATCAGGTGCTTCAATAAATTTATATCCTCTGTTTGTAACTGATTCGATGGTATATCCTTCGGATCTGAGTGATTTGATATATTTCCATATCATAGTCCTGGAAATATGCAGTTGGTCTGCCAGTTCCTCACCTGAAATAAATTGATCCTGACTACTCCTTAGAATCCCAATAATTTCTTCTTTATAATCCATAGTATCCCTTTACCATGTCTGTTTAGTAGAAAAACTCTTCTTATTTTCTTCCACTTATATATGTTCCTACGACCGCACTTATAGCTGCAACCTTCCTGTTATCCGCACCTATGGCAGAAGCAAGTGTTGCACCTTTTTCCTTATCCTGCTCAACTACATCCTTTACCTGTGTCAATATATCAAAGTCTTCAATAAAATGAGTTGATATTTCTCCTTTTATAAAATGAGGATTCCTCAGCACAGCCTTATGGAATGAGATATTAGTGGTAACCCCTTCAATGATATATTCATATAATGCACGGCGCATCCTTTCTATAGATTCTTCCCTGTTCCTGCCCCATGAGATCAGCTTGGATACCATGGAGTCATAGAACGGGGATATGGTATAACCAGTATGCACACCACTATCTACCCTTATCCCTGGTCCGCCCGGTGACCTATAGTGGATAAGTTTTCCAGGAGATGGGATGAAATCATTCAGGGGGTCCTCAGCATTGATCCTGCACTCCATTGCCCATCCGTTAATACCTATTTCTTCCTGTTTCCAGTTCAATGGCTCACCGGATGCGATCTCTATCTGCTTTCTTACAATATCCAGACCGCTAACAGCTTCTGTTATCGGATGTTCCACTTGCAACCTGGTATTCATCTCAAGGAAATAGAAATCACCTTCCGAATAGAGAAACTCTACTGTGCCTGCATTGGTATAATCTATGGCCTTTGCGGCCTTGATAGCTGCTGTCCCCATTTTTTCCCTTAAAGCAGGTGTCATAACAGGTGAAGGTGATTCTTCAATAAGTTTTTGGTGGCGCCTCTGTATGGAACATTCCCTTTCATTGATATGGACTGTGTTACCTGATCTATCAGCCATGATCTGGAATTCTATATGCCTGGGTTTCTCCAGGTATTTTTCCATAAAAATAGTCGGGTCTCCGAAGGATGATTGTGCCACTTTTTTAGTGGAATGGATAGCACTTATCAGTTCATCATTATTATTGGCGATCTTCATCCCAATCCCACCACCACCGGATGCAGCTTTTACAATAACCGGATATCCGATCTTCTCACCCATCTCAACAGCAGATCCGGGATCATCGATTTGTCCTGATATTCCCGGTATAACAGGCACTCCGGCTTTTTTCATGGTTTTTTTAGCAGTTATTTTGCTGCCGGCAGCTTCAATGGATTTACTTGAAGGTCCTATAAAGACAATTCCGCACTGTTCGCACTCCCTGGCAAAACCAGGATTCTCAGCTAAAAAACCATATGCCGGATGGATGGCCTGTGCACCTGACTTTTGTGCTACTTCAAGGATCCGGTCGATCTTTAAGTAGCTCTGGCTGGCGGGCGGCAGACCTATTAAATAAGCTTCATCTGCATATTTGGCAAATAATGCGTTCTTGTCTACTTCCGAATAAACTGCCACGGTCGCAATATCCATTTCTCGGCATGCCCGCATTACCCTTATGGCTATTTCGCCCCTATTGGCTACCAGTATCTTTTGGAACAATACAGGCACCCCTAATTAACTTCCATGATAATATCCCCGGCACTTATAGTGTCACCTTCGGATACAAAGATATCCCTGACTATACCGCTATATGAAGAATGGATCTCGTTTTCCATTTTCATAGCTTCTATTACAGCAACCAGGTCTCCTTCCTTTACCGGGTCACCTTTTTTAACCTTAAGCCCGAGTACCATTCCTTGCATACTGCTTTTAATTCCACCTTCGGCAGATCCGGATGGGACCGGCCGTTTCTCTTCAATAGACATCTCACCGATAGGTTCAACTTCCACCTCGAAGACCTCATCATCAACAACCACTTTGAATTTATTATATACTGGCTGATGTGTCGCATGCGGCTGATCCGTTTGGACCGGTATTAATTCTTCTTCTGTGGCTTCTCCATTAAGGAACATGGGAGCGATCTGGGGATACAGGGCATATGTCAGGATATCCTCTTCCTTTTTTACGATGCCAAGTTCTTTTGCCTGTATTGTGATGCTATCCAGTTCAGGTTCAAGCATATCAGCAGGACGACAGGTTATAGGCTTATCTTCTTCACCCAGTACTTTTTCTATTAACTCCTCGCTAACAGGTCCCGGAGATCTGCCATACATACCCTTGATATAATCCTTCACTTCTTTAGGTACCACTTTATATCGTTCGTCCATCAGGACATTCAATACTGCCTGTGTACCCACGATCTGGCTGGTAGGAGTGACAAGGGGTGGGTAACCCAGATCTGCTCTTACTCTTGGCATTTCATCCAGTACATCTTCAAATCTATCCAGAGCATTCTGTTCTTTTAATTGGGATACCAGATTGGAAAGCATCCCTCCCGGGATCTGGTAGATCAGGACACGAGTATCTATCTTCTCAGAGATCGGATCGAGGATGCCCCTATATTTATCTTTTACTTCTTCAAAATATTCTTTGATCTCGATCAACAGGGGTAGATCCAGGCCGGTATTCCATTGGGTATTATTAAGACCGGCAACTACGGTTTCTGTGGGTGGCTGGGATGTCCCACCTGCAAAGGGAGAGAGGGCCGTATCCAGAATATCAACTCCTGCATTGCAGGCAGCCATATAGCTCATTAGTGCCATTCCACTTGTTGAGTGGGAGTGCAGGTTTATGGGTAGTCCTATCTCTTTTTTCAATGTTTTGATAAGTTCATATGCATTATGGGGTGTGATCAAGCCTGCCATATCTTTTATACAAATAGAATCGCATTCAAGTGATGCAAGTTCCCTGGCAAACTCTATAAAACCATCAGTATTATGCACAGGACTGGTAGTATAGCTGATCGTGCCCTGGACATGTGCTCCTGTTCTTTTTGCTGCCTTGATGGATACTTCCATATTCCTGATATCGTTTACTGCATCAAATATCCTGAATATATCAACACCGTTTTGGGCGGCTTTTTCTACAAATTTTATAACTACATCATCAGAGTAATGCCTGTATCCTACCAGGTTTTGACCCCGCAGGAGCATTTGGAGGGGGGTATCTTTTATTACCTGTTTCAGACCGGTTAGCCTTTCCCATGGGTCTTCATTCAAGAAACGGATGCAAGTATCAAAAGTGGCACCACCCCATGCCTCAAGGGAAAAAAAGCCTACCGAATCAAGCTTTTCGGCAATAGGAAGCATATCTCTTGTACGCATCCTGGTGGCTATGAGGGATTGGTGTCCATCTCTTAGTGTAGTATCTGTAATTTTTACTTGTGTCATCTTGATATCCTGTTAATGATCTTATAGTATAAGATATTTGCATTATATATTTGCGATATATATTTATTGTATCAGGGAATGTAAAGAGATACTTTAAGCCCAGGTGGCCTAGTCGGTTAGGGCGCCAGACTCATAGGGAATTTATTAAGCGTCCTTAAGGTCTCCTGAGATATCTGGAGGTCACGGGTTCGGATCCCGTCCTGGGCATTTTTTTTAACATATATCCTTCCTCCACTATTCCATCCCGAAATGCTCTGCATTCCAGTCCGCAATCGCCTGGATCCTGGCGATCTCCTCTTCGCCACCTTCCTTGCTGAACAGGTGTTTGAACCTGCCTCCTGCCCTGTATGGATGGTGGCAAGGAGCGTAGTGATCTGCTTCCACATAGTCCAGCACAGGTTCAAGGTCGCCAAGGGTCTCAGGTTCGATGCTTGTTACAGTCTGGATGTTCGGAGTCTTGAGATTGGACGCGCCTACATCTATCGGGTGGTCCCGTCCGTACTTCTCGATGAAATGATGCAGAAGGTGAAAAATGCTTAAACCACAGTCCACTTGATTAATATATTTTAAATTATATGATGTAACTCACCGAAAAGGCTATACCCACCAGTGGATAGGGGTTAAAATCAAATTCAGTCTTAGATCTCGTTTTTTCAAAAACATAAAATATATCCTTTAATATACCTAATACCATGTGATAAACATGAAAAAAAGTGATAAAAAAACCATTGTTTTATTCAACCCAATGCCTGTAAAACATCCGGTGGCGATCACGAATAAAATGACGACATCTCTCCAGGTTCCACTTATCAATGTCCCGCTTTCTCTTCTGGCTATAGCAAGAATGGTTAAAAACGATCATACAATCAAAATCGTAAATGCTGTTGTAGATACTGATTATAAAAAACTGATCCTCAGTGCCTGTGAAAATGCACTATGTTTTGGTGTTAGTAGTATGACATGTTACCAGATCCGGGACGGACTTGACATTTCTAAAGCTGTAAAGGAGCGTTATCCTTTCCTTCCTGTTATCTGGGGTGGGTACCACCCTACTACCCAACCGGAACAGACACTTAATAACTCTAATATCGATATAGTTGTAAGAGGACAGGGCGAGTTGACCTTCAAGGAGGTTGTGGTAAAATTAGATCACAATTTGCCGCTTACTGATATACCAGGCATATCCTATAAAGAAGAAGATCGCATCATAACCAATCCGGAGCGTGATTTTACAGACCTTAATCTATTCCCCCCCATCCCTTATGATCTGATCGATGTAGAACGCCATATCAAAGATTATAAATTCGGGGACAGGTGCCTGGATTATTACATCAGTCAGGGGTGTGCGGCAGGATGTCATTTCTGCTCCGAACCTCTCTTTTGCGGTAGACACTGGTCAGGACTTGAGCCAGAGACTGTGGCTTCTGAACTTGAATATCTGGCAAAAACATATAATATCGATACATTTATGATAAGGGATAGTGATTTTTTCCTGAATGTCAATCGGGTAAAAGAGTTATGTAAACTTCTTATCGAAAAGGATCTCAATCTTCATCTTAGTAGTGTTAACGGGAGGATGGAGCATCTTGCACGTATAGATGATGAAGTATTATCATTATCCCGCAGGGCCGGTGTATGGGAAGTCTTCATAGGTATTGAAAGTGGATACCAGGATGCTTTAGACGCCATGAATAAAGGTGCAAAGGTAGATCAGATAATGTCCTGCACCAGACAGTGCCTTAAGCATGATATCGATCTGCGTGCTTCGTTTATGGTGGGAATCCCGGGTGTGGATACTAAAGAAGAGATAAAGAGGACATTCCAGGCAATGCATACGATCATCTCTGCTTATGGTAAAATAGAACGACTTGAACACCTGGACATTCTGCTTTCCTTCTTTACACCATATCCGAACACTCCTCTCTACAGCCGTGCAGTCGAGACTGGATTGAATTATCTAAACACTCTTGAGGATTGGGGTGACTTTGACCAGTTTGATTTTAAAGCACCCTGGATGCCACAGGAATATCATGATCTTGTTAAAAAATTCAGGGACGGTATGCCCTGGAACTCGGGGTGTGATTTTGATGGGTGGTGTTATTTCTATTCAGGGATAATGGCTGAACTGGATGACTTGAAAGAAACCATCAAGTTATCATTTTGACTTAA
>Ga0255426_10206_pt1 | contig 11824 bp, 9 predicted proteins | sample ANMaggSeSYBR02J9_FD_182666 | JGI IMG/M metagenome (GOLD analysis project Ga0255426, IMG submission 182666) | Sediment cell enrichment communities from methane seep in Santa Monica Basin, California, United Staets - ANME aggregate JGI... | ecosystem: Environmental > Aquatic > Marine > Cold seeps >...
GTTGAATGCCGCTCTTGAAGGAAAATTGGATAAAGTTGAATATACAATAGATCCTTTTTTCGGCTTTGAAATACCGCAGCAGTGCCCTGGTGTGCCTGAAGAGATTTTAATGCCGAAAAATACATGGGAAAATAAAGAAAGTTATGAAAAAAAAGCGAAAGAACTATCAGATGAATTTAAAGAAAAGTTCAAGCAATATGAATAAGTTGTATCGAATGAACGGCTACAGTTTTCCTAAACACTATGAGCAATTTTCTGCTCAGACTCTACAGAATGTTTTGTTTGCAGAAAAACGAGGTTTTCAGATCGTTTATTGAATAATTTTTCAAAATCAGAGTAAATGGACTCCAGTCTGGTCTTTTGTTTTTCCACACAGGGAGGAATAGAAGCCAGGTTTTCTCCTTCAAAAGGCTGTTTTTGGGCTATACTTAGACATAGGTTCATGCCTTTTTCTAAATTTTTCTCAAATTCCTTCAAGGTTTTGACTTCCCTGGGCGAACAATCACAAATCTTTACTTGCTTTTCAAAATAGTCAACATACATTTCGATTTCCTTGGCAAACATATGCGGTCGTTCAGCCGGGATCAAAGACTGACCCCTTCCATATATATGATCAACCATTTCTTTTAAAGTATAAATTTTGTTAAACCATGCTATATTTGGCCCGGGGCATATTGACTGGGGAGAATTTTCTTCTTTGGATATCCCCAGGTTAATAAGGGCGCCGTTGCCGAGATGATCACAAAGGCAGGTTTTTTGTACAATATTTTTTTTATACTTTTCTTTTTCCGGCTCTGGAAGTACTTGCTTGTTTATTTGTTCCAGCTTCATTTTCTGGTATTGTTTGGATGCCAGACAAATAGGCTGTTCTGTAAATTCAGTATTGGATACAAGGAATTTCTTCGGGCACGCCGAACCTGGATTGCCTTCCGCAGCCTTTTTACTGGTATATATTTCCGACCCTGTTTTGCGTAAATTGTTGAAAGGCACTCCAATAGGAGAGACATCGCTCAAATAGAGATCTTTTTCACCTGACAGTTTTAAAAGCTCAAGAGTAGAGTCGTCAATACAGGTAGTTTCCGGAACCAGCAAGAAAGGACTGCCCCAGCCTGTTAGATCCATGCCAAAATCTTCTTTTAGTCTGCGCACTTCTCCATTGTTGCCGATACCGCCCTGGACAGTAACAAGAGGGCTGTTGTTTTGGGCGGATTCAGCATATTCCCAGCCCATTTTCTTGTAATATTTTTTTATAAGCGGTAGAAATTCATCTGCCAGTTTTGCACGTTTTTCTTTAACTTCTTTAAGCGCTGTTGGCAACAAAATTCCATTTGAAGCAAAAGCATGACCACCGCAATTGAGCCCTGACTCAATGCGGAATTCATGAACTTCCAGGCCTTTTTTGGCCAGGAATTTACCTTGTATGAGTGCAGATCGGAAATCGCTCACTTTTAGAATTATTTTCTTTTTGACTTGTCCTGTGTTATCCTTATAAAAGTCTCTGAAGCGGGTCATATAATTGAACAGGCGTTGGTTTATTCCTGCTGAAAATACAATGGCGGATTCAAGGCTGCTTTCGGCATAGCCCCTAAGTCCTGTTTTTGCATCACTGAATTCATCAGTTAACGGCTCTCCATTACTGTCGTAAATAGTGCGGTCAACTTTTACCATTAAATTTACGTCAATAGAGCCGGGCCTCATTTTACTTGTCAGTTCTTTCTCCAGATCAGATCTTTTTGATCCTTCTTTTATGTTTAAAAGTTCGTTGTATGCCTTTTTTAAAGTGGATTTTTCAGGCAGTAGATCAAAGTATTTGCTTTTTTCATTATTTTTGAAAAACGGTTGTTTCTTTATTCTGTCCATTTTAATATGTACAATTTCCTGTACTGTTTCAAGATAGGCTGTTATTCTTTTCGCTCTTCCGTCATTTTCGTTTGCCGGTATCCTGGAATACGGCAGGCTAAATTTTTCAGAATAATATTTTCGGATTTTTTCCAGCAACAGATCATCAACGAGAGATATAACCGATGTAATGCCTAAACAGGCTACACGTATGGGTGTATCAACCGAGTGACCAGTGCCCATAACCGGAATATGAAATTCATGATAATAGTTTTTCATTTATTGACCCTTTAATACTTTGTAAGCGTTCACGGAACGTTGAAATTAGAAATTGGAAATTTGGCCTTCATGATTTTGTACTGTTGATGAACGTATTCAATTTGAGGCCGAGTTTTTCAACCATTGCTTTGTATTCTGCCAGTTTACAAACATCCAACTCGTAAACTCGTTTCATCTCTCCCAAATTTCTACTTTCCAATTTCAAGTTTCAAGCCGTGAACGGCTACAATACTTTGTTGCAAAAAGGTCTTTATAATATAGAACAGTTAAAAATTACAGTAATGTTTTTATATTTTACAAAAGTTTTACAAATCTTTAATTTGGGTTTAAACTAACCCATAGAATAAAGGTAAGCGTTCACGGAACGTCGAAATTAGAAATTGGAAATTGGGAAGAACGGTAGGCTACCAGCCTAAAGCGGAACACTTTTCGCCATTTTGGCTATAATGACACTTTCACAATCAAAACGTTTTAGTACGTTTGGGGAACGTGTCCTACTTTCTTCCTCGTTACTAGGCTCTGCCTCGTAATGCAATTTTTGTGGCTCTGCCACGGAATGAGGCAGAGCCTCATGCAATGCGTTCCCAGGCTGAGCCTGGGAACGAGGGGTAAATTAAGTTTTTCTCAGACACTGACTAACTGAATTTACAGACTGTCCCGCCTTACGTTGGTAGCCGAACGGTACAAAAGCATGAAGGCCAAATTCCCAATTTCAAGTTTCAAGCCGTGAACGGCTACGGCTACGGATAAAGTAAGGAACGTGGACGAATTAACTTCCTCAAGTAGGCGCACAGATTTGGGTCGAATTTGTTCGATCCCAGATCACAAAAGTTGAAGGAATAGCGAGCTATTTCAATATTTTTGTGATTTGAGACCGGACAAAGGCGGCCTGAAGCTGTGATGTATAGTTGGGGAAGTTATTTCGTCCACGTTCCTAAGGTTGTAACATTTCAATAAATTGTGGTATTGATTTCTGGATTCCTGCGAAGGCTGAAATTATGCATAAATCAAAACTGTTTTTTCATCCGATTCTTATCTTTATTTTATCGGTAGTAGCCCTGGCATTGTCTCTGATCCTGTATATCCACTGGTACATGGAGGTCAGCACAGGACTTAAAGCTGTTATATTAAGATTTGACCTTGATCCCAGTCAGGTTTTGGAACCTCAGACATGGGTAGTTATTATGGTTCTTTCGATTCTTGTTGGTATAATTCTTATGGGTATATTGATGATATTTGTATATACCCAGAAAACAGCGCAACTGTATAGATTGCAGCATAATTTCATCAATAATTTTACACATGAGCTGAAAACTCCAGTTACTTCATTGAAGTTATATCTGGAAACATTTTTAAAGCATGAGCTTTCCAGAGAAGATCGGCTTAAATACATCCGCTATATGATTCAGGATGTAACCAGGCTTTCTGACAACATAAACCGTATATTGAACCTTGCCAGAATTCAAAGCAGGAATTATAAAGGAAAATTTTCTATAGCGGATATCAATCAAGTAGTTAAACAATTTCTTAAAAACAACAACCATCTTTTTCAGAATTGCGAAGTAAATATTCATAATCCATCCTGCCGGTCATTCTCTTATCGGATAGATTTGTCTTTATTTGAGATGCTCCTTATGAATTTTTTTTCTAATGCTGTTAAATATAACGCGTCGGAAAAACCCAAAATAGATATTACTTTTGAGCCCAAAAAGCGTGAATTACATATACATTTTGAGGACAATGGGATTGGGTTTGATAAGAATGAAACTAAAAAAATATTCAGGAAATTTTATCAGGCTGGTCGGTCTGACAATATGTCGGCAAAGGGCAGCGGTCTTGGCCTGCATCTTGTCCAGAATATTGCTCGAATCCATAAAGGAAAAGTCATTGCGGAAAGTAAAGGAATAGGAAAAGGATCTGTTTTTACTTTAATTCTACCCTTGGGGATTGATGACTGATGACTGATGACTGATGACTGTTGACTGTTGACTGTTGACTGTTGACTGTTGATTGTTGATTGTTGATTGTTGATTGAAGGTATTCTATTAATTTTATAACAAAAAAGCAGAGCGAAGCGATTCCACAAATCAACAATCATAAATCATCAATCATAAAATGTATTGAGAGGTGTCCCCATGAATGATGCCGATAAGAAGCGTATTCTTGTAATTGAAGATGAGAGACATATAGCGGAAGGTTTAAAGTTGAATCTTTCCCTCCAGGGATATGATGTAATTATTGCTTCAGACGGTGTTGCAGGCCTCAAAAAATGGAAAGAATGGATGCCCGATCTGATAGTGCTTGATATAATGCTGCCGGGAATTGACGGATTGTCCGTGCTTCAAAATATCCGTCTTGAGGATGAACGGATTCCTATACTTATTTTATCAGCCAAGGGCGAACCCGATGACAGGATAAAAGGTTTTTCTTATGGAGTGGATGATTATCTTTCAAAGCCTTTCAACCTCGAAGAGTTTTTGCTGAGAGTTGAAAGACTTTTAACCAGGGGATCCTGGAACCATGGGGGGAATAGTATAAACGGTTTCGGTTTTGCTTCATTACCAAAAACCTATACTTTTGGAGGCAACCACATCAATTTTGAGACTTCCGTTGCAGACTGTAAATGCGGAAAAATAAATCTGACAGAGCAGGAAGTAAAACTTTTAAAACTTTTTATTGCAAATCGAGGCAAGCCGCTTTCCAGAAGCAAACTTTTGGAAATAGGCTGGGGTTACAATAGAGATACGACAACCAGAACCGTGGATAATTTTATTGTGAGGTTTAGAAAGTATTTTGAGGATAATCCCAAAAAGCCGGCGCATTTTAAAAGCCTCCGTTCTATAGGCTATGTTTTCGATCATAATTGACGGCTTCGTAACAAGTCCATCTGCGGTGTTGTGCTTCATCTTTCGTCATTGCGACGTACTTTGAGTACGTCTCATTCCTCAAGATTCGCACGCCTTGCATATGAACTTGTTACAAAGCCGTCTATAGGAGAAAAATGACATCACAGGAAGAAAAAACGATTAAAAGATGGAATGATGGATTATCCGGTAAAATCGAAATAGATCTTATTTTGACGGAAGATGAAAAAAGTACAGGGTTCAGAGAATTCTGTGACAAATTATCAAATCTTGCTTCCAAACTCAGTATTAATCAAATCAAGGATGATGAAAACCAGGTGCCTGCCATCAAGGTGGGCGGAAGTATATATTACCATGCAATACCTCTTGAGGCTGAATTGGAGCCATTTCTTGAAGCACTGACTTTACTTGACGGCAATTCGTTTAAATTAACCGGCGAAGTACGAAATCGACTTGATAAAGTTAAAATTCCCGCTGAACTTAAATTATATATAGCAAAACAATGTCCTTTTTGCCCGAAAAGTGTTAAGCAGCTTATTCCCCTTACTTTTGCAAATAAATTAATAAAGCTTGAAATTATTGACGGAACACTTTTTCCTGAAATTGCAGAGCTGGATAATATTCGATCTGCACCAACGCTTTTGCTGGATGAAAACTTCCGATGGACCGGTACTACAAATCTTAACGAAATAGTTGAGATAATTGTTAACCGCAACCCTTCCAATCTTAGCACGTCATCAATTATTAGCTTGTTAAAAGAAGGTAATGCCGATCAGGTAGCAGAAATGATGTTTGACCATAACTGTATTTTTCCCGCCTTTATTAATACACTTATTCATGAAAAATGGCCGGTTCGTCTTGGTGCAATGGTGGCATTCGAATATCTTGCCGAAAAGAATAACGCACTGGCCGGCCAGGTTATTAATCCCCTGTGGGAGCAGTTTCAAGGCGTTGAGGACCGAATTAAGGGCGATATTATATATGTTTTGGGAGAAACCGGAAATATCGAAATGGTTTCCAGGCTGGAAAATGTATTATACAGCGGGATATATCCTGATGAAGTAAGAGATGCCGCGAGAGAAGCTTTGAGGAAGATTGATGATTTATGATTTATGCCTTAGATGACTTAAAAAGCGGGAGCGTGACAAAAAGTGAATTCAGGGGAAAGCTATCTGCAACAAGAAGTTGATTGGATTGAGAATTCCGGGGAGATGCCGGAAGTGGCTTTTTATGAAGCCCTTTATTGTCTTACTGAGGAAGAAGAAGGCCCAAAGCTGACTCTGACTTTATCAGATATTAAACGCCTGGAGGATGCAGCAATAAACCGTTTCAAAACCATTATATTGCGAGATCTCAAGTTCGCAAACAGGAGATTATCGATTTTTCGTGGATTAAAAAGAGCAATTATAAATTATAACAGATTAAAGAAATATCAGAAAAGAAAGAACAGAATTGATCCCGGCCAGGAGAAGATGATAGGTCGTTTTCTTTTGGAGTATATTCGCCGTGAATGCGAGGAGATATCAGATAGAAGACATTACAGGACTATTAACTGCACACGAGAGGAACTTGAGCAGTTTGCAGATGAACTTGGTGTAAATATAGCTCCGGAGCATAATGATATATGTTTTGAACACATTCCATTAACATTTGATGAGGTTTACAGGGCGACATTGCTTTCAGAAAAACAAGATTACCCCTATAAGTTTATTTATGATAGAGGTAATTATTGTGAAATTGTGATATTTAATAAAAAAAAGCAGAAATTTTATATTTCTCTTAAAGTATTTTGTGAAAAAGAAGATTCAGATGGAAAGAATATGCGGCTGAAGACAGATGCTGTTTACAGATCTTTATCCAAATCAATTCCGCCATGGGAAATTTCATAGCACTTGCAATAGCGTTCTATTCCGCGCCTTAGCGCCTTGCTCTTGATACTCATCGCTCACCGAAAAAAACGCAATTTTATAACTTTCCGAGGTATTAAATTGCAAATTACGATAAAAAGGTTGATAATTGTTATTTATATGGTTATAAGTAGTAAAAATTGGTCTGAAAGCTGCTCAGACAAATCTGAACAGCTTTTTTTATGTGTATAATAACATTCGGGAGCAGTAAATTTATCTGCTTCCGAATATTTTTTGAGGGAATGAATTTAATGAGTTTCAAACTATTAGGACTTAGGGATGAACTGGTTAAGGCAACTGAGAATCTGGGATTTCAGTCTCCTATGCCGATTCAACAAAAAGCAATGCCTGTGCTTCTTTCAGGTGAAAAAGATTTTGTAGGACTTGCCCAGACAGGAACCGGAAAAACCGGAGCCTTTGGCCTGCCTCTTATTCAACTGATTGATTCAAACAAATTCCATACTCAGGGAATTGTGATATGCCCAACCCGTGAGTTATGTCTTCAAATTACAGATGATCTAAAACAATTTGCCAGATATATGAACAAAATTAAAATTGTTGCTATATATGGCGGAGCCAGTATTGCAACCCAGATTAAACAGCTTAAAAGCAAGCCTCAAATTATTGTAGCTACTCCGGGCAGGCTTATTGATATGATTAACCGCAAAGCTGCCAATCTGTCAAAAGTTTCATATACAATTTTAGATGAAGCTGATGAAATGCTTAATATGGGATTTCAAGAAGATATTGATAATATCTTAAAAAAAATGCCGGATCATAGAAAAATATGGCTTTTTTCTGCAACTATGCCCAAGGGCGTTTCTGCTATTGCCAACAATTATCTGGCTGATCCGGTAAAAGTGCATATAGGCGGCAAACGCCAGGGCCCAAAAAATATCAAGCATATATGCCATACAATTCAACAAAAAAACAAATATCTGGGATTAAAGCGGATTATAGCTTTTTCACCTGATATTTTAGGTTTGATTTTTTGCAGAACCAGAAAAGATACTCAGGCTTTAGCTGAATTATTGATGCAGGATGGTTATCGGGCTGAAGCACTTCACGGTGATTTATCCCAGGGGCAAAGGGATTCTGTGATGCGGAAGTTTCGCCAGGGTTCTGTCAGAATTCTTGTAGCAACCGATGTTGCAGCAAGAGGTCTGGATGTGGATGATATTACCCATGTAATTCATTATAATCTGCCGGATGAAGTAGAAATTTATACCCATAGAAGCGGAAGAACAGGGCGTGCAGGAAAATCAGGTCTTTCAATTGCACTTATCAATTCAAAAGAAATCCACCGTATTCGTATGCTGGCAAAAAGGCTTAATATATGTTTTGAATTTAATAAAGTGCCTGACGGCAAAGCCATTTGTGAAAAACAATTATCAGGTCTTGTGGAAAAAATTGTTCATACCGATGTAAATCAAGCTGAAATAGAAGCCTATCTTCCTGCTGTTTGCAGAGCATTGGAAAATTTTGACAAAAAAGAATTAATAAAACGTTTTATTGCAGCAGAATTTAACCGGTTTTTAAAAAATTATCATAATGCGGATGATATTAATGCAAATACTAAAACAAGAACTAAAACCAGGCCTGAATTCAAAAACAGGCATGAATCCAGAGCAAAGACCAAACCTGTAAAAAGAAAAAGACGCCCCGGGTCAGGGAAAACCCAGCGATTTTTTATTAATTTGGGCAAGCTGGATAAAATCAATGAAGGTGCTATTCTGCGCTTAATTTGCGATAAATCCGGAATTGGCTCAGGCATGATCGGAGAAATCAGTCTTAATAGAGAATTTTCATTTTTTGAAGTTGAAAAACAGGCAGCCGGAAAAGTGTGTAATTCTTTAAATAATGCAAAACTTGACGGCCGAACTGTTCAGGTTCATAAGGCTATTCAAAAGAATGCAGCCTATTAGTCTAAAATATATATGCTGCGATGTTAACCAGCAAGGCAAAAACTTTGTGATATAAAAAATTCTCACAGCCTCAGGATCATACACCTTGCAAGATGCCGGGATATCTTGAAAGGTGTTAATACAAATTTATCCGGTACTATACGATAGACGTTCCTGCTGTTTGAAAAGAAGCGCCGGCATCGCAGACACGGACACCTTTTTTCTGAGCCGGAGGCAGCAGAATGGAATCTTCTCTTCAATTAAAAATCGAAACTCCATTTTGTTGTGTATTTGTGTTTCAATCCTTGTTTTAATGGAATCTTCTCTTCAATTCTCGATTTCGCTTTTTATCCTGCAATACTTGCAGGTTATATTTTATTTCAAATGCTGATAATCGCGCTTTTAAGGCTTTGATAGCCCACTTTTCAGTCTGTTTCCACCACGCCATAGTATAATTAACCTCCTGATTTGACGCAATTAATTGACCAAACATCTTTATTTTTAAATATTTTTATTCCAAGAACAATTCTTTCTCGAACAATTGTAATGCCAGCCCACTGCCTCCACCCAGATAAAACATTTCCAAATGAGGGGCCAATGATTCAATTACAGGTATTGCTTCTGTTGATAATATTTCCTTAAACATGGTACCTGTAGAGAGTCGCTTTAATATCCCCGAAATGCCGCATAAATTCCTATATTCGTTGCCTGGGACCTTTTTCGGTGCGAATGTTTTCGACCAATTGCAATACTGGCGACTTAGAATTTTTGGAAATTGCTTCTCTGAAAAACATTGATCCACCTCTGATTTTATAAAATCAGCTAAGCATAGAACAATGGATCATGTCAAGATATATTTTTATCTCGCAGTGCTTTACACAGGCACTACATTTGATCCCAAAATTTTATTCCCTTTATTATCAAGAAGTTATATTTTACATTAAAACTACCGAAATTCTCCAACTGATTGATATTGCTACAAATTGCAATTTTACGAAAAAATTTAGCTTGAGAAAAGCGCGAAAGTCGGGCTATGGTTACCCTCAATCCGAACTCAGGCGGATTTAGAAGATGTGTTGGTTGCTAATAATTTTCCCTCAAAAGATGAAATTATATCTAAATGGCAAAAAAATGAATATGCATATGGCTCGTATGACACAAAATTGTTTTCAGCAGGTAATAATGTATATGAGCTTTTGTATCGACATGGAAACCAGAAAACGAACTGGAGATATAGTGTATATCATCTAAAATTTAGCGTTGATGACCAAACAGGGCAAAGTACCATATTAAAAGTAAAAGAATTGACAGATCAAATGGGCGATGAGGATATTCGCGCTTACAAAGTCGTCCGTAATAATAATGGAAATTATCATCTTTTTTGTACAAAAACGGAACAGTACGGATCAAGTGACATAAACCGTGTTTATCACTTATTCTTTGACGGCGAGAGGACGTATTTTGATACGCGTATATCTTCACTGGTTATGAATGTTGGAGAATATCTTATCTATGCAAAAGAAAAGGATAATATCGTTACAGTCTATTTTGAAGGTTACACTGGCGGCGAGTCACATCAATTCTATAACACGGCAGATTTTAGTTCTATTATAACTTATCGTTTGGATGAGATTTATCCTTTACATAAAGCAACCGAGGTTGATGGTCCGTCGGCAACTTTACAATGGTCTTACGCTGGCGGGCCAATTGATAGTTTTACAGTGCTTTTTGGTACCAATCCACATGAGTTAGAGGAAATTGAAAGCGGTTTAACAGATACTATGCTCAAGGTTGATGAATTGCAAACCGACACGACCTATTATTGGCAGGTAAAGGGGGTCAATGAAGCGGATTTAATTTATAGTAATATTTGGCGTTTTACAACACGTTCAGATTTTAGTGATGTGCCTATCTCTCCACCCACAGGGCTTACTATTACTATTGATGGTGGAACTATTGATTTACACTGGAATGATAATCCTTAAAGCGACCTTGTTGGGTATAAAATCTATTGGGATACTGATTCAGGACATTCTTATGCCAATTTAGTAGATGTAGGGCATGTAACCTCATACACCATAACAGGAATTGGCTCTGGCACTTACTATGTTACCGTAACTGCCTATGATAGTGACTATGATCCTGCCTACGACGATCCTGCTAGTATTGAAAACGAAAATCAGACAAATGGACATGAGAGCCAGTATGCAGCAAAACTTCTAATAACAATAGAATTGGACAGTGACAGCGACGGACTAACAGATGAACTTGAGGATACAACATGCACCGATCCGTTTGACGCCGACACCGACAACGACGGTATCTCAGACGGCGCAGAGGATGTGAACAAGAACGGTGTGGTGGATACCGGCGAAACAGACCCTTGCAGTGTAGATTCAGACAGCGACGGAATCCAGGACGGAACAGAACTCGGCATCATCGAGGCTATCCCGGATCCTGATGGGAATGGACCTCTGTTTGGAACGGATACAAATGTATTCATTGCTGATGCAGATCCAGACACCACAACTGATCCACTTAATAAGGATAGCGATGATGACGGCGCATGGGATGGTACGGAAGATGCCAACCACAACGGCGTGTGGATGCTGGAGAAACCGATCCGAATGATATATTGTCTAATCCATCGACGCTAATCCATCTAAAACAAGGCTTTAACCTGATCGCTATTCCTGCGGATGTGACAGGTCAACCCGACCTCAGAAATTGGCTGCCGGTTCTGGGGGATGCCTCGGAGATAGAAAAGGTGCTCGTATACGATGACCAGGCTGGTAAATTCATCACCCTGATTCCAGAAGATGGGTCAACCCCAAGCTTTATACTCAACGGAGGCGAAGGACTCATTGTTTATGCCAAGCAGGACAAGGAAATCACCTCTACTTCCGTACTCTGCCCTACTCTTGATTTAAAATCAGGCTTTAACCTTGTAGGATTTGCCTGCCCTGCGAATGGATATAGTGCGTATCAACTTCTGAACGATCTCGGGAGCCAGAACGTGTCAAGCATTCAG
>Ga0255426_10209_pt1 | contig 11780 bp, 13 predicted proteins | sample ANMaggSeSYBR02J9_FD_182666 | JGI IMG/M metagenome (GOLD analysis project Ga0255426, IMG submission 182666) | Sediment cell enrichment communities from methane seep in Santa Monica Basin, California, United Staets - ANME aggregate JGI... | ecosystem: Environmental > Aquatic > Marine > Cold seeps >...
GGATATTAAAATAGAGATAGGTGTACTTAATCGAGCCGATGGTTCATGTTATCTTGAATTTGGTAAAAATAAGATAATGGCAGCTGTTTATGGTCCGAGGGAAGTTCATCCCAGACACCAACAAAAAGCTACCAAAGCTATTGTGCGGTATAAATATAATATGGCATCCTTCTCAGTTGAAGATCGTAAACGGCCCGGGCCTGACCGTAGAAGTATAGAGGTATCTAAAGTAAGTCGGGAGGCTTTTGAAAATGAGATATTCACAGAATTGTATCCGAAATCTGCAATTGATATTTTTATTGAGATCTTACAGGCAGATGCAGGAACCAGAACAGCAGCTATTAATGCTGCTTCCTTAGCATTAGCAGATGCAGGCATTCCTATGAGAGGACTTATCTCTTCATGTGCTGTGGGAAAGGTAGATGATACACTGATACTTGACCTGAACAAGGATGAAGATAATTACGGGCAGGCTGATATGCCTATAGCCATGTCGACTGATGGAAAGATCACATTATTGCAGATGGACGGTCACCTCACACCAGAAGAGTTCAAAAGGGGATTGGAAATGGCACAACAGGGGTGCAGAGAGATATATAAATTGCAAAGAAAGGCACTTATTGATCATTATAACAACACACAAAAAGAAATAATTCAAGATACATTTGTTGAGTCTGTAAAGGATATTTCCACGGAGTCTGTAACAGAAGAGGATCCAACCGAGGATCCGGTCATACCAGATGATGTTCCTGATAATGAATATATTACAAATGACGACGAAATCAAGGATGATGTCCCTGATGAAAAAGAAGAAGTTATCCCTGATGAAGATGAGGATGATCCTGTTATAGTGTCCGATGAAACGGAGGATGATACTCTTGAATAAAGAAATAGTTTCAATAATTCAGAAAGATCATTTATATCACCTTATGTTAAAAGGTGAGAGAGGAGATGGTCGTGCTTTTGATGAGTTCAGGAACATATCAATTCAAACAGATTATATTAATAAAGCAGAAGGGTCTGCTAGAGTAGAGCTTGGTAACACTAAGGTTGTTGTAGGTGTGAAGATCATGCCTGGAACACCGTTCCCGGATACACCGGATTCCGGTGTAATTATTACCAGTGCCGAACTGATCCCTCTTGCATCACCTGAATTTGAATCCGGTCCGCCCAGAGAGAATGCGATCGAGATCGCAAGGGTGACCGATCGCGGTATTCGTGAATCAGGTGCAATTGATCTGAAAAAATTATGTGTTGTTGAAGGAGAAAAAGTTTGGATGGTATTTATTGATATCCATGTTCTGGATGACTGTGGAAATCTAATGAATGTATCGGCACTGGGTGCAATTGCAGCTCTGTTGACTGCTAAAATGCCAAAAGAGCGTTTTGGACTTGGTGAAGATGTTCCACTTCCTATTAGGGATATACCAGTATCTATAACAGCTGTTGATATCGGAGGTGGGATCTTATTTGACCCTACAATTGAAGAAGAAAATGTAGCTGATTGTAAATTGACAGTGATATTCAATCAGGAAGGTGCAATTTCAGGTATGCAAAAAAGCGGTAACGGATCATTTACATTTGATCAGTTAAATAATATCGTAGAAATATCATGCAAAAAGGCCCAGGAAATACGTACAAAATTTTTGGAGATTTGAATAATGGTAAAAAAATATACTCGGAAAGGTCACAAAACACGTTCAGCTGGTAGATTTGGAGTTCGCTATGGTAGAAAGAACCGCAAACTTGTAGCTGATATCGAAGAACGCATGAGACAGGGCTATAAATGTCCCAAATGCGGTATGATCGCCATACGACGCATTGGTACAGGGATCTGGAACTGTAGAAAATGCGATCATACTTTTGCAGGTGGTACTTATCAGCCTTATTCATCTGTGGGACTCTCGGCTGTCAGGTCAATAAAGAAGGCAATGGAACCGGATATGCTGTTAAAACAAACAGATTGGGAAATACCAATATCTAAGAAAAGAAAAGATGAACAGAATGATGAATTAAAAACTAATTTGACAGAAGATGTATCTGAAAATGCTTCAGAGGATATATCGGAGAATGTATCAGATGACGTATCTGAAAATATTTCAGAGGATATATCGGAGAATGTATCAGATGACGTATCTGAAAATATTTCAGAGGATATATCTGAAGATCAATCTATCAGGTGAATTTAAATATGTCATATATCTGCACGCGATGTAAACGTGTGGTCGAGATAGATTATGAATCGACAGGAATCAGGTGTCCATATTGCGGGCATAGGATATTGATCAAAAAAAGGCCTACACTCATCAAGAAAATAGATGCAGTATAGCTATAATATTCTACAGGTGTAATTTAAAAGTTTATAATATAGCCAATTCGCAACCTGACACTTTTATTTTAGTATATCAAGTATAACTTGATATATCGAAAATGCTCACTCCGTTCACATTTTCTAATCTTCAGCTTCTTCGAAGCTTCAGTCAAGAAAATCCGACCGAAGGGAGGATTTTGTTCTTGGATTCCTATAATTTATTTTTTTGTCTCAAAGAACGGCACTGTCCTAAAAACCAGTTATTTCAATAGAGGATTATTTAAACCGATAATTACATAGACACGGATACATTCAACTCCTACGGCGTTGAATGCCTGCAACGCCTAAGGGGCGTGCAGGTAACACAGATACACTCACCTCCTGCGGAGTTGAGTGCCTGCTACGCCTGAAGGGCGTGCAGGTTACACGGATTTAAGGTTGTTGTGGTCGATATCATAAGATTTTATTGAGTTTGTGATAGAAAGTATTTGATCAAAATCAAATCTGTGTAAATCCGTGTAAATCCGTGTCTGAAAAATAACTGGGAAATGGTACAGTGCCTCAAAGAACACAGATAGGAAAATATAGCTTTGAACCCGTCAACAAATTTATGTTTATCTTTAATCAGGGGAGTTTGATCTGGAAGTAGAATCAGAATTCGTTTTTGACCTGGGTAAAAATACAACAGCAGTATATAAATCTCTTTTACCAGAATTGGGAAGTGCGCATCATCGTACTAATACAAATGTTAAAATGCAAGGAGATCTGCTAATACTCAATATTATATCCAGTGACCTGGTCTCTGCAAGAGCTGCCTTAAATGGTTGGTTACGGCTTATCAGGATTGCGACTGAGGTGACCGGTGTAATAGAAAGATAAAAGTACTATTGTAGCATGTTGAGTTCCAAATTGAAATAGGAATAGGTGAGATATTATGAGCCAGGAACTACCGCCGCAAGTTCAGAACCAACTTGCACAATTGCAACAAATGCAACAGCAAGCACAGGCTCTCGCTCAACAGAAAAACCAGTTAGAGGTTATGTTGAAAGAGTCTGATATGGCCATTGGAGAACTTGATAAACTTGATGAAAATGCAGATGTTTATAAAAATATCGGTAACATTCTTATAAAGACTGATAAAAATAAGACATTCGAAGAATTAAATGAAAAAAAAGAGACTCTTGGTCTTAGACTTCAGACACTAACTAAACAGGAAGAAAGAATTCACAAAAGGTTCACTCAATTACAGGAACAACTCAAAACTTCAGTAGGTTCATCCGGCTACAAGGCTGAATAACCTCCATTACCGGGGGCATTAAAGCCATGGAAGTAGATGAAATCGGTTTTTACAATCGGATCCTGGATTATCAAAATATATTATTTCTCTGCCATCGAAATGCAGATCCTGATGCAATAGGAAGTGCATATACCTTAGCTCAGGCATTTGGCGGAATTGTTGGTATTGTAGATGGATGTAACAGAGTAGCAAAAATGCTTATTAATGAACTCGAGATTGAGATCGTTAATAAACCGGACCCGGATGATTATGATTTTACTGTAGTAGTTGATACCAGTACACAAGTACAATTGAATGAAATAAAACTTGGTAAATATGCTGTAGTTGACCATCATTCTACATGTTCTCTTAAGGATAATGCTGAGTTTTTTCTCTATAGAAATGCCACTTCAACAGCAGAAATTGTCTTCAATATCCTCGAATGTATGGAAGCTCCTCTAATGAGGAAGCCTGGTATTTCATTAATCGCAGGCATTATTACTGATACAGGGAACTTCAAATATGCTACACCCCAGTCTTTTAGAGTGTTAGCACAGATCATTGAAAAATGTGGTGTGGAATATGGAGAGGTGATTGACATTCTATCGGCCACACCCCAGGATATCAGTATGAGAATAGCTACATTAAAGGCAGCTATGCGTGCTAATATACATAGAGTAGATAATATAATCATTGCTACCAGTACTATTAGTTCCTTTGGAGGATCGGCAGCCGGTGTATTGACACATATCGGTGCGGATGTGTCGTATGTGGGTTCGAAGAAAGATGGTATAATCAGGATAAGTGGACGGGCAAGACGCACTGGTATTGATCTCGGAGTTAATATGGGTAAGATAATGGAGGAGGTCAGTGAATATTATGATGGTACTGGCGGAGGACATGATGGGGCAGCAGGACTTGATGTGATGGGAGAAGATATCCAGGATGTTCTGGACAAATGTGTGGGTGTTACCTTGAAGATACTTAAAAATGCTCCAGTTGGACGAAATTAAAACAAATTATTAATATGGATAAAACTACAATTCCAATACATATATATACTCTCAAGTAATATACTTCAAAGTATATGATATTCATAGGCAGGGAAAAAGAGATCAACATCCTCATGGAGCGATTTACTTCCCGTAAAGCCGAATTTCTGATAATCTACGGAAGAAGGAGAATTGGAAAGACCGAATTAATAAAAAAATTAATAACTACAACTCATCAGGGAATTATTCTAATCGGACGGGAAGAATCTGTTAAAATCCAGCTTGATCGATACTCAAAGACACTTGCAGAATATTTTAATGATAAATTATTAGAAAAACAGGGATTTAAGGATTGGGATGCTTTTTTTGAATATATTTATCTTCAAGCACAACAGAAACGATTTATTCTGGCACTTGATGAATTTCCTTATCTTATTAAGAACGATCGATCTTTGCCATCCGTATTACAGGATTATTGGGATAACAAGTTAAAAGATAGTAATATAATTCTGATAGTCCTTGGTTCCAGTATCTCCATGATGGAGAAATTAATATCGTATAAAGCCCCACTTTATGGTAGGCGTACCGGTCAAATAAAACTGCAGGCATTGCCCTTTAAGGATGTGGCAGGATATATAGGGGAGATGGAACGTGCTGTTAAGTTGTATAGTATATTTGGTGGTACACCTGCATATATCATACAGATCGATCCTGAATATGATATATTCGAGAATATAGATAGAAATTTTCTTAAGCTTGATTCATTACTTTATAGAGATATTAAATTCATTCTTGTTGAAGAACTTGAAGAACCAAGATATTATTTCTCGATCCTTGAAGCTATTGCCAGTGGACGTACTATATTAGGTGAAATAACTAATTTCACAGGACTTGATCGAAGTCTTATAGGAAAGTACCTTAATGTATTGATCGATCTTGGAATAATAAAAAGAGAAATCCCTGTAACAGCATCGATCAAGTCAAAGAAGGGAATATATTTATTTAGAGATAATGCATTTACCTTCTGGTTCAGGTTCATCTTTCCATTTGAAGACCTGATCGAACTCGGAAGAGGAGATATCGTATTACAGAATATTAAAAAAGATTTGAATGTATACCTTGGCAGAACATTCGAGGATATTTCAAAACAATTTTTATGGGAAATAAATCCGGGATCTAAACTGCCATTTCCTTTTTTAAAACTTGGATCATGGTGGTATAAAGAAAATGAAATAGATATAGTAGCCCTGGATAATGAGTCTAATATTCTTTTACTTGAAGTAAAATGGAAAGAACTGTCAATATCAAATGCATTTGGTATACTCGAGAAGCTTAAAATAAAATCGAGACATGTAAAATGGCACAATGAGAACAGAATAGAACATTACGGGATCATTGCAAAAAAGATCAGGTCAAAGAAAAGACTGATTGATGCAGGGTATTATGCTTTTGATCTGGAGGATTTTAACAGTGCGTGTAAACAAGAAGAGCTTAAAAGGTAAAGAAGGCGAGATATCCCTTACTCCTGAAAACCTGGATGACCTCTGGCATTTAAAATATATCATTGAGCCTGGTGATCTGGTATTTTCATTGACCAGGCGGCGTGTAGAAGGTGCTTCTGATAAACTACGGCCTGAGAAGACAGAGAAAAGGCCCATGCGTTTGGGAGTTCGTATTGAAAAAATAGAATTTCATAAATTCTCTAATAGACTGCGTTTGCATGGTGTGATCGTGAGCGGGCAGGATACCGGAGCATACCATACCCTGAATATTGAAGAAAGTACGAACCTGTCTGTGATCAAAACATGGAAGAGGGACCAGCTTGAGCGTATCAAGGAAGCCGAAGCGGCTGCAAAACGTCCCAGAGTAGTGATCCTGGGAATTGAGGAAGGCGATGCATCGATAGGACTGGTACGGCAATATGGGGTTGAAGATTACTCACAGATAAAAATGGGATCAGGTAAAGGTGAATCCAGCCAGAGAGGTGAGTTCTTTAATCAAGTAACAACCCAGCTTGCTCAAGCAGCCGGCAGTTCGTCAGCGGTGATAATATCAGGTCCGGGTTTTACTAAGGACGATTATTTTAAATTATTACAGACAACGAATCCTGAAGTAGCTGCACGTGCCAGGACAGAGGATACGATATCTATTGGTGTTTCGGGGTATCAGGAAGTACTACGCAGGGGAGCAGTAGATAGGATAGTAGAAGAATCCAGGATAGCCAGGGAAGCCCGGCTCATCGAGGAACTGATGGAAGGCATAGCCAAAGAAGGTGCTGTTGCATATGGCTGGGAAGAAGTAAGAAATGCAAGGGATATAGGTGCTGTGGAATCACTGTTAGTATCAGATGAGATGCTTCGTGAAGGCAGGGAAAAAGGCGAAAATATTGATGCCTTTTTACTAAGTATTGAGCACAGCCGGGGAAATGTGGTGATATTTAGCACAGAATTTGAGCCAGGACACAGGTTGCAGAGTATGGGAGGAATAGCAGCCTTACTCAGGTTCAAACTGGAATATTGATCATGGATGTTATTGCAAAAGCAGCGAATGATATCAAATATCTACTTGATAGAGGATATCCCAAGCATGGTGCGATTTGTTATGTCTGTGATCACTACAGGCTTGATATTAATGTAAGGTATATTTTTACCAGGGTCATTATATCCAAAGATACTGTAGTAAGCCGCAGGGCAAAGACAGTAGGATGTGATAACATCAAAGGTACTAAGGTATGGATCGATGGTTACAATATATTGATAGGAGTTGAATCCGGGTTAAAGGGTGAGCCGGTATATCTTTGTGATGATGATTTTTTAAGGGATACCAGAGGAGTATTTCGAAATTACCACTGCTCAACTATAACGCAGAAGGCGCTGGATAAGATCATATCAGTACTTGCTGGTTTTAAGCCTTTTGAAGTGCAAATGCTGTTCGACAGCCAGATAAGTAAGAGCGGGGAGCTGGCAAGATGGACTGGAAAAAAATTAGTAAAAGCAGATATAAATGGCTGCGTTAGGACCTCAAGACATGTGGATTATGACCTTAAACACTGCGGTAAAATTGTTGCCACTTCAGATGGCAGTATTATTGATGCTGTGGAAAGTGTAATAAACCTCCAGGAAAAGGTGTTTGAAGAATTGAAAATATCACCTGTTATAATTGAAAGGTAACAAATATGAAACAAATAGGTATAGCAGTAACTGATCCGTTAGACTGGACTGCACAGGCACTTCATAGCGCTGTGAATAAAGCCGGACATAGGCCGCTCAAATTCAAACTCCATGATGTTACTACTAGACTGCTTAAGTACAATAGCCTTAATGCAGGAGGTATTGAACTGGACTCACTTGATGCACTCATAGTGCGGGATGTAGGTGGGGGTGGAACTGAGGATATGTCCTACAGGTTCGATGTGCTATGCAATCTTGAAGCAAGCGGAGTGTTAATAGTGAATTCACCCAAAGCCATACAGACTGTAGCTAATAAATATTTGACTTCATTCCTGTTTAAGAAAAATGGACTTCCAACACCTGATACTGTACTTACTACCGATCCTAATAAGGCATTGAGTGCAGTAAAGCAGTGGGGTAGAGCAGTGATCAAACCTATATTCGGTTATAAGGGAATGGATATCCACTGTCTTATGGATGATGCACATTCAATAGAGATTATGGAAAAAGCCCTTGACAGCAGGGGTGTGCTATATTTGCAGCAGTTTATTCCAAATCCCGGTAGAGATATCAGGGTATTTATTGTGAATAAAAGAGCAGTGGGAGCCATCTACCGGACTGCACCTCCCGGTTCATGGATAAATAACTTATCAAAAGGTGGTTCACCTGATGTATGTCATATATCACCTGAGATAAGTAGGCTGGCATGTCGGGCTGCAGAGGCAGTGGGTACAGTATATGCAGGAGTGGACCTAATTGAAGCAAAAGATGGGTTAAGCATCCTGGAAGTAAATGGTACTCCATCAGGTAAAGGAATATATGATGCCTGTGGTGTGGATGTAACACATGATATTGTCAGGTACGTGGTGGAAAGTTTAATAAAGTGACAGGATAATTTCTTAAAGTGAAATTGGAGTGGTGATCTTATGCCTGCTAATATACCAATAAAAATTGCTGTTAGTGTTTTTATCGGTGCTGTTGTTTATGCTGCTGCAGTTATATTTTCAAGTTTTTTTGCACCTGTGATGGGATTGATCGCTGGTTTTTTTAGTGTAGTAGTGTTTTTGATGTTAACTGATCTTAATGAGAATGAACAGATCATATCATTATTTGGATTGTTATATGTTGGAGTGGTCGCTATGCTTTCACTTCTTGTCGGGTATTTATTTCTTTATTTTTTTAAACCCGAGAACATTCATGATTTGACATGTTATGCAAAAGATTTTATTACCTTTTGGGATTTTATTATTAGTACTTGTGGGATTCTTGATGTTTTATGTACAATATTCGGGGGTATTGTGGCGTATGTGTTATTAGATATGGTGAAAAGATCAACCTTTTACCATCTGTATCTTTAACCTGTTTTTCATGGGTCAATTTTAAGTGGGAATTTTCAATCCTGTCCACCAGTCCACGAAACAACAACCTTTTTTTTATAATCCTTATTTATATTTAAAATAATCTCAGTTCTCATTTTCAATCCTATCATTACTCTAAAAGTGTATGTTATACTTTATGTTTTAATCCCTATCACTTCAAAGACCGAATAAGTCTATCAAAACCCATTGAGTTATTCGCCATCCAGCCTACTAATTTCTTCAAGAAGAGCGGTGAAGCTTTTATTATAGGTGAGGAAAGCCTTTTTTCATCTTCGGATTTATGAATATGTCTTAGCTCTTCAAGTGTAGCAAAATCTGCTGTTTTTTCGATCTCCTTCCATATACAGTTCTGCTCAGGAACTATGGTACACTGTAAGCCGTTTTCCGGGGCTTTGTCACAGGGTCCGTATTTACTTTCTGCCGGACATTCGCTTAACGGGCAGATTCCGCCAGTGTATGCGATTACACAGTGTCCGCAGGAGTGACAGATGCCAGTTGCCACAGGATTTTCCTGTTGTGATATCATCTCATTCCCCATTGAATCCAATACAGTGATTATTGGAACATCGGGTTTGTTAAGGAAGGCTGATTTGATACCAGATGCGCAACTGAGTATAACCAGGGCATCACTTTCCGAGATAGCTTTGCGGTTTTTCTCTAAAGCCTGTCTCATTATTTCCTCTGCACAACATGCTATGACAACTTTAGCCAGGACCTCTTCTTTCCCCCATTTTTTTAGAAGACCTTTTAAGGACTTGATGCCTGTGTTTCCTCCGGTATTACAGAGGTTGGCGCATGCACCACAACTTATAATAGAGATTTTTTGGAAATCTCTTAAGATATATTCGATTTCCGTAACGGGTTTCCATTCTGTCTTTTGCATTGATTATCCTCACTGCACATCGGCTAACCAGCACATCCTGGTCAGGGATTGAGATAGGTGTTTTTTAGATGCATTATATAGATGCTTGATTCGAATATGACTCCCCTTCTACCTTACAGGAGCATATCCGAGTTTTTCAAAGGCTTTTACTGAATATTTGCTATATCGGAAAGTGCATCTTCGCTCTCATCTTCAAGACACATTTCGATGACTTCATGGATGTTCGTAAGTGCCTCATCGAGTGTCTCTCCTTGAGTATAACAACCTTTTAAAAGCGGACACTCTACTATATAAAATTCATCTTCATCTTTTTCTACAAAAATTGGAAGATTTATTTTCTTAGGGTTAGATTTCATTGTAGAATTAAGTATCTCTCATAGATTTAAGGATGTCGTAATTTCTGTATAAAGAATGTTTACAATAGTGAATTTATTTTAGTATATCAAGTATAACTTGATATACTACGAAAAACCTGTAAGGAACTGGATATTAAGATTATTGATATGGCAGTTAATCCAGATCATGTACATTTATTTATTCAATTTCCCCCAAAGTATTCCGTAAGCTTTATTGTAAAGATGCTCAAAGGTAGAACTAGCAGGATATTACGAAAGGAATTTCCTTAAGCTTAAAAAGTGGTGCAAACAAAGTCTATGGGCACCAAGTTGTTATCATGGAAGTGTTGGACATGGTTGGGAAGTTGTTGAAAATTATATTGCCGGACAAGACAGAAAATCGAAAGGCTGAGGTTCATAAACAGGCCTTGGACTTAAGTCCGGGGTATAGTGACTGCGGAGTGGGAAGGCTATGCTCGAGTGATATGAAATTAAAACCATATCATAAATAATGATCGAGATAATCATTGATAAGTAATTTATAGAAGTAATTACAATTTTATTTTATGTTACTCTTTAAAAATTCTGCAGAAACTTTGAATGGCGTTTTAAAAAATGCAAAAGACAGAATGGAAACCCGTTACGGAAATCGAATATATCTTAAGAGATTTCCAAAAAATCTCTATTATAAGTTGTGGTGCATGCAACAGATGGGAGGCCCTATAATACTAATCCCGGCGATATCATTCTAATAGCTCAAACAAAAAATACCTTATTAGCTGGACAAAAGCCAATTCGATGGATAATGAACTTTGTCTCGATTGAAGAAGATATTGAAAATTTAAGTGATAAAATTTGGGGAAAACATTGGCGTTATATTATTCATGGAGAAAATGTGAGGCCTATAGAACCATTTGATATCGATGAAATAAAAGTAACTTCAAAAAAATATGGTCCAATACAAACTCATTGTTCAGTATTGCCAGAGGATGAAGAAATAATAATGGATTGGATATCTGAAGTGAAAGACGTAAGAACATATGAGCAACAAATATTGTCTGAAGAATTTAAAAACGGGAAAACCTTAGATCCTGATGAACTAATTAAAGAATTAGACTCTAAATACAGTAATTCACCACAATTTAAGGATGTAGTGGTCAAATCAATACAGAGGTCTTCTGCATTATCTAATGCCATAAAAGAAAAATTTGGCTATGAATGTATGATTTGCGGATATCCAGGATTTTATAAAAAAAAATGGAGGCAAATATGCAGAAGTTCACCATATGTTAGAATTAAATAAACTAGCTCCAAAAACGCTTCAAAGTTGGAATTTGATAGTAGTTTGTCCAATATGTCATAAAAAATTACATTACTCTAATGTGAAAACAGAGTTCTTAAATCCTGGTTGGAAAATAATTATTGATGGAGTAG
>Ga0255426_10210_pt1 | contig 11772 bp, 9 predicted proteins | sample ANMaggSeSYBR02J9_FD_182666 | JGI IMG/M metagenome (GOLD analysis project Ga0255426, IMG submission 182666) | Sediment cell enrichment communities from methane seep in Santa Monica Basin, California, United Staets - ANME aggregate JGI... | ecosystem: Environmental > Aquatic > Marine > Cold seeps >...
GTGTCTACTCCAAACGGTATAACCGTGCAGGGCATATGCCCCATAATCGGGCTTTGTTGCACACGTTTATACATCCACTCAGAAGACACAACTAACCGTATGTTGCTATTAGCAAATATTCTTTGTTTTTGACGATACATAAAAGCAGCATTGTCCCTTTTCATTGGAATATTTCGTGCTAAATCGGGGCAATTGTTGCAACCTTTTAACCAACCATCACATTCTAATGGGTGAATACAATGACCGGTATAAGCCCATTGATCATGTATAGTAAATACAACTGGTATTCTTTTAGATAAAGCTGGTAAGAGTTTCAAATTAAAAAAAGGTGCTGCATGAATTAATTGCAAATGTAATATATCAATATCAGACGCAAATATTTTCTTTGGAAAAAGACTTCCAACTTTGTAAGTGGGACACAGCGATTGAACAGCTACCTTATCCATGACTAAGCGCAAAGCACGATTTACCAGGTTGACGTAAGCACCATTTCCAAATTCATAAACATAGGGAGAATCAGATCTTTTATATGCTACAGACAGGTAGTTGCGAAATTTTTCTTTACGCAATCTTTCACCCAACAAATACCCATTAAACTGCTGTCCTCCTAAATCAGTAGCCGTAACATGCAGCACTCCAAGAAAGTCTTTTTTATCTTGAACCAAACCACAAAAATGGCGCTGCGCGTCTTTTCTCAAATAATCTTTTTGGGCGGCTTCACAAGCATTCCTCACAATTTTTTTAAACGTGTCTGGAGACTCTAAAAGATCGTTAATCTGCCTGGCAATCTGGCCAGGATCATTCTCTGAAACAACAATTCCGCATTGATTATATGTTAAATACCAGCTGACGAATGAATCATTTGGCACATGCGCAAGAATTGCCGTACCACTGGTTAAATAATCTCCCATTTTTCCAGGCGCTGAAGTCTTAATCACTTCAGGTACTGGTGAATGGAAGGAGAAAGGTATCAGTAAGAGAAAGGCATTTTTCTGTATTTCAATAATTTCCTCAGGCGGAACATGCTCATGATAATGTACATATTCTCCAGTTAAGCTATATTGTTGGAGTAAATCTTCAGGTTGTGATGAATAAATATGAAGCTCTAAATCTTTACGATCCAATAGCTCCAGTGCTTTTATTACGTTCCTAATTGCCTCAACATTAACGTGATATACGGACCCTGTGTAAACTATTTTGTATGGTGAAGTGATTAATTTTGTTATTTGTGTTGTAAATATATCCTCTGCCGGGTTTCTTACTATCTGTGTTTTTACAAATTGTCGTTCTACCAATGTTTTTTGCATGAATTCATTCGGGACAATTGAGCCATCCACTCTTTTCAGTAAAAAAGATTCGGTTAACGATGCAAACAATCTGCGTTTTCGATCAACCCATTGGAATCGGTAATCATCGAAATAATATAAAAAACATTTTGCGTTGCAAAATAAACTCCCAAAATATGCCGCTGGCAGATCAATCAGGTCACCTGTACAACTTACCAATGCCCTACAATCGGCTTTCTTACAAATTTTTGCAATTTCCCATCCGCGAATAAAAGCTTTTCCCACATTTACCAGTAGAAATAACGGCAGAGATCGATAAAACTTATCTGCTGGAATTTTTTCATGTAGCTCAAATATACTTGACGGAAGTGATGATATTGAGTGTTGGGCTTTATTTAGACGCCGAGAGCTTATTAGAATATATTCTTCTGAATTCATATCTCTCAATAAGCGCTCAATAACTACTGATTGCCCGGAAGGCGAAGGTGGAAGCACATGAGAAATGAACGCAAATTTTATGTTTTTACATTTCCCTTTGTTTTGAGGACTAAATAAATGGAAAAAAAGCTTTCCGAAAAAGCCGAGAAACAAATAAATCCATGCAAAAAGTTGCTTTAATCCAACACGAAGTAATCGTTTAAGATAGGGGTATGGGAAAAACAATCGGGCTAATAAATTATGCCACAATCTATACGGTAGACTATCCAGATATTGTTGAGCCATCAAATTGTGAAAATAACTTATGGCTCGCAGCATATCTCTGCCAGGTTTGGAATAGAAGTGTGTCTGCAGGATATTATTAAATGATCGCTTAATCTTTATCGGAGCTGGTGAGTTGCTTTCGTTGAAAGTGGTTAAGACATTATCCAAGTGTATTATTCTTCCTTGGTGACTAAGTATAATCAAAGCTTCCATCAAGGTTCCCGAGATTGAAGGCTTAGCCTTGGGCACACGAAAAGCAACCCCCCGACCACCTGCCTTAAAAAGCACAGGGGTAAGTAAATCACTAGGTGTTAAGAAGTTTCGTGGAGCAAAAGTACTGGTATACAATAGCTCCCCTATTTGATTGGTCACCTGAGTGTTTGAAAGAATAATTGTAGAATCTGTGTTCTTCTGAAAAACGTTCAAATACTCTTCCAACGCATTTGAAGTCAGCAGACGTTCATTTGTTGACAGACAAAGTGCATAAGGAGACTTTGCAATTGAGAATGCATCGGAAAACGTTTCCGGATGCGCTTCAAGAAAATCAGCACATAAGTACTCAAATTTATCTGCTAAGGTTTCTCTGTGTTTCCTATTTCCAATATCGAGAAATATCACCTGGATATTGGGCACAGTTTGTTGCGCTATACTCTGAAGCGTCTGCTCCAGAAAAAGATCGTTGTGTCCTTCAATGTAAATGCTAAAACTGAATTTTTTTGTCATCGATAATACTTATTTTCTTATCGTTAAAAGGAGTGACCTGTTTACTCGATGAGATTTCCATGTCTTTTTAATTTCAAACAACGATTTGATCATTTCCAATTGATTTGCATTAATTTCAAAAATTACTTCTGTGGTAGCGGGTATTTTTTGAAGAGCTGATTTCTGAAAATCCAAATCGCCAAAATGATGCAGCACATTAAGGAATAAGATGGTATCGCACTCTGGAAATTCATCTCCACCTACCCATTGTTGGAATTCACAATTACTGCCGGTAAGGTCACAAATCATCTGTGTCGTTTTTAATACTTCACTGCTTCGCTCGAGTCCGATAACCTTTTTTGCATCTTCTCGTTCAATCTTAAAAGTAAAGTAGCCATGAAAACACCCAATATCCAAAACAGTTTTGTCTTTCCAACTTGTTATGTCTTTTAGTGATTCCCATGTTGAAATTGAAACGGAATAACCGATTAGATTTAATAACTCCACATCACCATAGAAGACATCATACTCTTTCTGATAAAACCGTTCTTCAAGACCAAAAAGTATAGGATCGATTCGTTTGACAGCTTCTTCATAAGAAGTGTATTCATTGGTAATTGAATCATACCATTGAACGTTTCCCATTCCCTTCAAAAGAGGAAATTTTTCCCAGAGAAATTTCCTGTAAGCAGAATAATGCTTGTTGGTTAATCGATCCGGAATATAAGATTGAGTTTGGTTCTTGATAACAGCCTGATTCTTTATCGATTTCATTAAAGCAGACATTTTACCAAATACCTGCTTTATCAATCGCCAGACAACCCTGGTTGTTGTCTGAAAGACCCGATTTGGCGCCAGATTTCTAACGATTCGATTTTTAAGTGAATCTGATGGTGTTTGGGTAAATGAATGCAATACCACTTCATTCTGAATTTTCTGGTTAACCCTCCCTATCCAAATTTCCTGGTCAGGACAATAACAGCATATTACTCTACATTCATGTTTTATTTTGTATTCTAAAAACTTATACCAGGCGAATTTTTTATCAAGTGGAACGGCATCCATAATAAAATTTTCAGGCACTGCCGACAACAGCCAGTCAAATTGCTCCTCGTTATTTTGATAGTCAAAATTATCATCGAAACTGATGAAAAGTTCTTTTTTTTCCTTGGCTAGTTTACGAGCCAGATATGTTTTCCCGCTGCCGTAGACGCCTGTAATAAAAGTTTTCATAAATGTTTATCTCCAAAGTTATTTAATTTAAGAATATTATGGTAATATTTAGCAGCTTTTTTCTTAATAGTATTATGGTCAGTTTTAGTATCACCGATGTTATAATCTAGTTGATAATTCTATAAGCCATGATCAAAATCATTTATGCTCGTGAAATCAAGTGACGAATTTACCGAGACTACATAAATTCTATGATAGATACATTTTTATAACTAACACCAATTTGAGTAATATTCAGAACTAATGATCGATTATGTTTCTTCCAACATAGTTTAATATAAAGTGTTTGGATTAGAGCAGAACCCAGAATGTATTTCATTGACAAGCGCTTATCCATCAGGAATATTTATCTGCTGTGGTGGAAAAATCCATTAATATCATAAAATAAGATATTTTATTACCTGTTTATAAAGAATCCTCCAAAAATCATACTTTTTCTGTTTTCCATTTCGGGTGAATTCGAACAATACCTGGCCATTTTCCATTTTTACTGGATAACAATGAATCAAAATCTTGGATATTAAAACTGAAAGCTTTTCCCGTCCCATGAACTTTTCCCTGAGCCAAGACCCAAACAGTAGCGTTTGCAGTATATTGTCCTGGAGAAAACAAGAATTCCGGAATTGTGAAAGATGCTTTAAATTTCCCAGGCTCGCGATTTCCAAAGCACTCAGTATCACCATCATAAGTCCAAAAAACAGTAATATCATCGTTGTTGCGGACAGAAAAAGTAATGACTGAATTTGGCAAAGGCTTTCGGACTATATATTCAATATCAACAGTAAACGGGGTATTAGAAGATAAAACTTGTGAAGAATTTAATAGCACTCCATTAGTGCCTTTCATGCTCACAGAAGTAATCTGCATCGGCAAAGTCAAATCTTCGATGTATTCCTTCTTTGTAATATCGCCATCGTTGGTTTCGGTATGGGAACCATCTGAAAGTGAATCCAGGAACAAGCTTGTTATTCTACTGGGATCCCCATCCGCAATCAATTTACCTTCAGATAATAATAAAGCACGGCTACACAATCGTCGTATACTGGCGAGATTATGGCTAACGTAGAGCACCGTGCGGCCAGACTTAGAAAAATTGCCCATCTTACCCAAACACTTGGCCTGGAATCCCACATCACCGACAGAAAGTACTTCATCAACAATTAGAATATCAGGTTCAAGATGAGCAGCAACCGAAAAACCTAACCGAACATACATGCCGCTTGAGTAATACTTTACAGGTGTATCAATAAATTTCTTGACTTCCGCAAACTCAACGATTTCATCAAACTTTTGGTCAATTTCCTCGTTGTTCATTCCCATCATCATACCGTTGATGTATACATTTTCCCGGCCTGTTAGATCAGGATGGAAGCCAGTTCCCACTTCTAATAACGAAGAAGCTCTGCCATAGAGCTCAATTTTCCCTTCTGTTGGTTCGGTAATTCGACTAAGAATTTTCAGCAAGGTGCTTTTACCGGCCCCATTTTCCCCAATAATACCAACTACCTCACCATTTTTGATTTCTAAATTAATATTTTTTAAAGCCCACAAGGTTTCATCCTCTGATGGGGGACGAAGATTATCCAGAACATAATTGAAAGAATCACCGAAGAAGGCAGCCAAACCTGACCGTTTTTTCCCCCTAGTTGTTTGTATCGCATTAATGCGATATCGCTTACTGATATTCTCAATTCGAATTGCTATATCATTCATTATCTGATGTCCACAATACTTTTGCTGGCTCTGGTAAATACAAATAGTGACACAACGAATAACACAGAAAAGAAAACCACAGAATACAACATCTCAATCTGCGGCGCAGTGCCAGCCCCTAAAAGAGACCATCGGAAACCTTCTATCACCCAAAACATTGGGTTAAGTTTATACAACCAGAGCAGATTCTCTGGAATTATATTTACGGAATAAATTACGGGAGTTACATAATACCAGGCAGTTAATAAAAAGCTAACCATGCGCAATGTGTCGCGGAAACGAATAGTAAAAGCAGCACTAAGCAAGCCTATAGAGAGAGCAATAATGAAAATAAACACCAGATATAGAGGCAATATAAGAATTTGTACACGGATTTCCACGTGATAAAAAAGCATTAAGCCTAATAAAACCAGCAGTGAGATGGACCAATCGATTAACGCCGATAACAGAGAGGTAATAGGGGCTATTAGATGAGGAAAAAAAATTTTTGATAGCCAGGGCATATAATCCAGCAGGCTGCTGTTTACTTTGGTTAAGGAAGAACGAAACAAGCTCCACGGCAACATTGCTGTATAAAAAAATATTGGATATGGTAATCCATTTGAATCTAATTTTGCCAAACTACCAAAAACAAAACTGGAAAACACCATATTCATGAAGGGGCTAATGACGAACCAGATAGGCCCCAGTGCTGTTTTCCTGTAGCGAGATTTAATGTCACGAGAGAGAAGCGCTTTAATCAAATCGCGATTTTCCCATGTTTCCTTCAAGTTTAATTTTTGCCAGCCCTTTTGGGCTGCGATCACTGTCAATGGATTATCCACTAAAAATTCCTTGTAGCATTTGTGCACTACTTTCGCTTCGAATCTTGCGACATGTAAGAAATATACAATTTGACAATTTGGCTGCGATCAAACTGATTTGTATAATCCACAAACTGATGGTGTTGTCTTTGATTTTTCAATTCTTTGATTATACTACACGCTAATTTCTGGGAATCTCCAACTGGCACAAGTTGTCCATACCGTCCATTAGCCAGAACCTCTGCAGCTCCCGCAGTTGCAGTTGCTACTACAGGTAAGGAACAAGCCATGGCTTCAATTAATACCACTCCAAACCCCTCAGTATTTGAAGCCAGAACAAATAAATCAGATTGGCGCATATAAGCATATGGGTTGCATTTTTCTCCTACAAAACAGACCTTCTCCGAAATTTCCAAATCATCCGCAATCGCTTTTAATTCTTCCAAATATTGGTCATTGCGCCCACCGATAATAATTAAACGGGAATCTATATTTTTAATGACTTTTTGAAACGCGGCTAAAAGAACAGGATACCCCTTTATTGGGGTCAAACGACCCACAGATAAAATTACAGAACTTCTTTTGTCTGAGAATTCAGACATTTAGTGCAACGAATGAGGAGATAAAATCATTCGTATGCAAAAGAAAAAATATAAACGACTAACAAATGGTGAACGAGAGGAAATCAGTCGACAACTGGCGAGCGGGAAATCCATGACCGAGATAGGCAGATTATTGAGTAGAGATACTGGCACAATATCACGGGAAATAAAACGAAATAGTGGAAAAACAGGATATAGAGCCTTTTCCGCAAGTAAACGAGCCGAGGTGGCAGCTTCCTCAAGAAAGAAAGGAAAGAGCAAGATAGCGAAAGAAAACCGTATGCGAGGATATGTTCTTGAGATGCTAAACGAAGAATGGTCGCCACAGGAAATAGCAGAACGAATGAAAATGGAGTATCCTATGGATATGAGCATGCGAATTTCACATGAATCAATCTACCGGTATATCTATGTTTTACCCCGGGGAGAACTGAAACAAACGCTGATAAAAGCACTTCGTCAGGGACGCAAGTATCGTCGGAAGCAAAAAAAAGGTAAATCAGAAGAAAACAGGGGTAAAATAGCCAATATGCTTTCCATCGAAGAGCGTCCAGCAGAAGTTGCCAACCGTTCCGTACCCGGGCACTGGGAAGGAGATTTGATCCTCGGAAAATACAAGAGGAGTGCGCTGGGCACATTGGTTGAACGCACAACCCGATATGCAATTTTGGTTCCACTTGGCGATAAAAAAGATGCTGAAACGGTGCGCAAGGCTTTTGCTGAAGCATTTCAATCAGTTCCTGTTGAACTGAAAAAATCCTTGACCTATGATCAAGGAAAAGAAATGAGTGAGCATCAGCAATTCTCAATTGATTCAAGGATAGAAGTATATTTTGCGCATCCAGGATCACCTTGGGAAAGAGGAACAAACGAAAATACCAATGGATTGATCCGACAATATTTTCCCAAAGGAACGGATTTTACCCAGGTAAGCATTGAAGAGATTAGAAAAGTGCAAAGAAAACTAAATAACAGACCTCGAAAGGCTCTTGACTACTATAAACCTGACGAAGTCATTAATAAAATCGTTGCGCTAAAAGTTTGAAACCACATCCATAAAAAAAGGATGTTTTATTGATTTAAGTACCTGGCTGCGGATATTATTTATATCTACTGGATTATGAATGACACATATTTCCTCACAGGGTATATTTAAGAACTCACAGAGTTCATTTTTTATACCTTCTGACACTGCAATAATTCCATCAGCATAACGATAAAGAAATTTTGCGAGAAATAGCACAAATTTTTCTTTTAGTGAAAACTTCGGTGCTAATCGGTAAGCTAACAAACCATGCTCGCTTATGAATATTCTAGTAGAAACTCGAGAAACAAGGTTTGCTAAAATTAAAATTACATTACTATGGCTCATACCGGATAATGCAATATCCGGTGATACTTTTTTTAATAGACGGCATAATGTAAAGAGAGTTTTCCGTAAATGTGTGGAGCCAATCCATATTATTTCTACCTCGTTTGGAATCAAAGTTGAAAAACCACCACCTTCTTTTCCACCAATCACCATAAAGACCCTGAAATTAGATTCCAGAAAAGATTTCGCTAACAGAATAAACACTTTTTCCACACCACCAACATTAAGAGAAGGAATGAACAGCATGATTGATTTTTTAAGCATTTATTTGCCCCTTTGATTTATGCCTAATTTATGTCGTATAAAATATAATAAAAGGGAAAAACCCTCCGATATGCCATATTTTTTTGTTCGATAAACAACCCGTTGAATCACCGAATAACCCGATAATAGAAACTGGGCAGTTTCATAGATAATGGGTGAAACTTTATGTTTCTTATGAACAATTTCTCGTTCCGCCAGAATTTCCGCCTTCTTTGTGTTCGTAGTCTGATTTTCATGCTTACGAATCAACACAAAAGTATGGTCTACAAATTTCAAATTTCCCCGTTTTTGTATTGCACGCAAGAACCAATCATAATCTCCATTAAACGAAAGTTGGCTATCAAAAGTTAATCGGTTGTTAAGTAGAAATGATCGCTTAAAATAAACTGTTGAATGAGGTATATGTGAAATATATTTGTATAAATGTAAAAATCTTTGCAGTATTGGTTGATACTCGAAGATCTCACCATCAGTGTCAATGAATTTTGATCTTCCCCACAACCCATCACAATTAGGATCTTCCTGAACTACATCAATCACATTCCTTAGAGTTCCCTGTGCCATTACATCATCAGCACAAATGAAGCATACCCATTCACCACAGGCTTTTATTAATCCTTCATTCATGCTAAAATACTGGCCGCGGTTCTCACGTGACCAATAATGGAGGTGTGAGTACTTATTCAAAACATTCTCTGTGCCCCCAGCATCCGTAGAGCCATCATTAATTACGATGTGCTCAACAGTCGCGATTTTGGCGACACTGTCAATTTCATCTCTGACGTTTTGAACAAGTGCCTCAATAAACATTTCCCCATTATATACAGGGGTGATGATAGAGAAGGACGGTTTATTCAGTGATTGCATCATTATCAAACAAGGTTAGGGGAGGCATACCAAAAAGAATTCGTATGACGGTATTGCTGACATTCTCCATTAAATATTCTGTTGGAGGATCCCAGTCTGGCTTCCGATCCGTTACTATCTCGACACAGCGAAGAATCTTATCTACATTGCTCCCGCTGAGTATGTTGCTTCCACACTCAATAGTTTCAGGACGTTCAGTAACATCACGTAATGTCACGTTTGGGATTTTAAAGATACAACATTCTTCTTGAACGGTGCCGCTGTCAGAAAGAACCACTCGTGCGTTTTGTTCTAGCGCGACGAAATCAAATAATCCAAATGGCGGTAAATACTGGATGTTGGGATTGTCTTGTTTTACACAAAATTTCTCTAGCTTTGAACGTGTTCTTGGGTGCGTACTAATAATGACAGGAATCTTATATTTTTTTTGTAGCAGTTCAAACGCAGAATTGAAATTCAATAATCTTTCTCGAACATCAACATTTTCAGCTCGATGCAAAGTAACAAGAAAATATCCATTCTTGACAAGCTTCAATTCATCTAAGATTCTAGAGTTCGCGATCTCTTTCTTTCCTTGATTCAGAACTTCCAGAATCGGATTGCCCGTCACAAATATTCGATTTGATGAAAACCCCTCCTTTTGTAAATTTTGGCGACTCCGTTCCGTATAAGGCATAAGAATATCAGAGCAACTATCAACAATCCTTCGGTTTACTTCTTCTGGAACTCTATCATCATAACAACGATTACCAGCTTCCATATGGTAAACGGGAATCCCCATACGTTTCGCAGTAATGGCACTTAGTGCACTATTAGTGTCGCCAAGAATTAAAAATTTATCAGGGTTTTCATTAATAATTATTTCTTCTATTCCTGAAAGAATAATGCCAACCTGGTTGCCTAAATTACCTTTAGCATTAAGGAAATAATCCGGTTTTCGAACTCCCATTTGTTCAAAGAAAATCTCATTTAGATTATGATCAAAATTTTGTCCAGTATGAACTAATATATGATCAGAATGCTGGTCAATTTTACCAATAATTTGGCTTAATCTAATAATTTCGGGGCGGGTACCAAGAACTGTAACTATTTTCATCGCAAAAGTTCTCCATCAATTTCTTCCTTTGAATTTCCCCGAAAAAGAAGATCATTCTTTATTAGTAACCTTTTTACTTCGCTCATTTCCATTAGGTTGGTTGCTGAACTGTATTCCTCTTTTAAATCAATAGGCTGGCCGATAGTGTGATTAACATCCGGCAAAATAGATTGAATAACATAATAATTGTCGCGAATAATCGAACGGCGCAGTTCCTCTTCCGAGATCAATATTTCGTGCAATTTTTCACCTGGGCGGATACCGGTAATTTCTACTTTTATATCTCTATCCTCAATTAAACCTTTTGCAACGTCAATAATATTTGCAGATGGCACACGTGGTATATATGTATCACCGGCTTCCCCTTCTTTATAAGCTGTAAGAATAGTGTCAACGGCCTTATTCAAACTTAATAAAAAACGCGTCATTTTTGGTGATGTAATTGTGATAGGCCCTCCATTTTTTATTTGCTCATGAAAAAGCGGGATTACTGAGCCACGAGAGGCCAATACATTGCCATAACGGGCACAGATGAATCGTGTATTTGTCACGCGCATATTCGCTTGTATAAAAACTCTTTCCTGAATGGCCTTCGTCATCCCCATAACATTAACGGGTTTACAGGCCTTGTCAGTTGATATACCTATTACAGTTTCAACGGGAAAGTTTAACTGTTCAATGGCGCGCACGATATTTTCTGGCCCATTAATATTCGTCATAACCGCTTGGTATGGGAAATATTCGCAAGCAGGAACCTGCTTTAAAGCTGCAGCGCTGAAAACCACATCAACACCACACAAAGCGCTTGAAATGCTACCATAGTCTCTCACATCGCCGATACGAAACTCTAAAATATCATTTGCCAATTGATAAATTATTTCATCTGTCGCACTTGTTTTCCGCATATAGTCCATACGCATATAATGCTGCTTGGCTTCATCTCTTGAGAACACAATGATTTTCTTGGGCAGATTCTCTTTATCATTTAACAATCTGCGCACCAATTTTTTTCCGAGTGATCCTGTACCACCTGTAATTAATACCTTTTTATCTTTCAACGAGTACATCAATCTCTCCTCATCTGCTCGTAAAACTCATTGGAATCCGCCATTTCTTGTATCATTGCTTCCCA